>OLIW01003253.1_pt1 | contig 10601 bp, 9 predicted proteins | sample 1601321 | NCBI WGS metagenome assembly OLIW01 (sample SAMEA2452114, study PRJEB22498) | human gut metagenome | reverse complement strand
CTATTAGTTACTTCTAGCGCAAAAGCGACATTTTCAAAGACTGTCTTTTTTTGTAGAAGACGATAGTTCTGGAATACAACTCCAATCCTGCGTCTAAAATATGGGACTTTAGAGTTCTTAATACGAGATACATCGGTTCCATCAACAATAACTTTACCTCTTGTTGCTTTTTCTTCACGATAGAGAAGCTTGATAAATGTAGATTTACCAGCACCAGTTGGACCAATGACATAAACAAATTCACCAGCATCGATTGTAAGTGACATATCATTTACAGCACGTACGCCAGTTTTATAAACTTTTGTTACGTTTTCAAGTTTAATCATTTCTTGCATAGCATCACACTCCTTGTTTTCCCATTATAGCACATACTCAAAATAAGTAATGCTTAATTTTAAATTTCTTTTGAAGACCATCTGTCAAGATTAACGTTAGGTAATGTAAAGCCTCTTCCGTTCACACTATGAACTTCACTTGTGATTTCAAAGGCTTCTGGATCCATTTCCTGAATAATATCATGGAATGCAGCATATTCACGTCTATTTAAGACTACCATAACAGCCTTAGAATCATTCTTCATAAATCCAGTTGTGATATTTAAGAATGTACAACCACGATCCACATCTTTCATTAAACGTTCAGCAATTTCTTCATAATGTTCTGATACAACAATAACCTGGATGTTGTTTTGTCCAAGTAACATCATCTTATCAATAATATATACCATAGAGGATTTCTTCAACATTTGAAAATGGGATCTGAATAAGTAGAATCAAAATATCAAATATATTAATTAATAATCCTAGAGAAAGACCTGTATACTTATTCACAAGTAATGGTGGAATATCCATACCACCTGTACTATAACCAAGTCTTAATACAAGTCCTAGACCTACCCCGATAAGGAATCCTGCATAAACAGCTGCAAGTAATGTATCCTTAGTTAAATGTGTCAAATAGTAACTCTTTTCAAATAATGCAAGGAAGAATGGGAATGCGAATGTAGAAACGAGTGTTCCTACTGCAAACTTCTTCCCTAATACAATATAGCCAACAACAAATGCGATTATGTTAATGGCGAGTACAAGTGTTGATAAATGAACATAGAACACATAATGCTGGAATGAAAGGGCAAGACCTGATGCCCCACCAAGAATAATCTTAGCTGGTACCGCAAAACCTGCAGTACCTAAAGCCATAATGGCATTACCTAGCATAACTAAAATAAAATCAATCACTAATTTCTTTGCAGAATGTATTTTACTCATTATTTTTCTCCTTAACTTGAGATCTTAAATAAGCATAAATAAGATCATCAAGATCACCATCTAATATTTTCTTTGGATCATTTGATTCATAACCAGAACGGTTATCTTTAACCATAGAATAAGGATGAAGAACATAAGAACGGATTTGAGATCCCCATTCAATATTCTTCTTTTCACCTTGAATTTCAGATAGTTTTTCAGCATGAGCTTCCTGCATCAATAAATACAATTTACTCTTTAACATCAACATGGCCTGTTCTCTGTTCTGTAACTGAGAACGCTGTGACTGACAAGAAACAACTGTATTCGTAGGAATATGCGTAATACGAACTGCTGAATCAGTTTTATTAATATGCTGTCCTCCAGCACCGGATGCACGATATGTATCAATACGCAGATCCTTTGGATCAATCATAATCTCAATATCATCATCTAATTCAGGTGAAACTTCTACAGACGCAAATGATGTATGTCTTCTTTTTGATGAATCAAACGGTGAAATACGTACAAGTCGATGAACACCCTTCTCTGCTCTTAGATGACCATACGCATTATAACCAGTAAAACGGATAGAACATGATTTTAATCCTGCTTCATCACCTGCAAGATAATCATCAACGTCAACCTTCCATCCTTTCTTTTCGCCATAACGTATATACATACGCATAAGCATCTCAGCCCAGTCCTGAGATTCAGTTCCTCCAGCTCCTGGATGAATTTCTACAATCGCATTAGAATGATCATATTCTTGATCAAATAATAATGTCTTTTCAAATTCATCGAGATTCTTTTGGAATTTAATATAATCTTCTTCTAAAGAAGCCATAAAGTCAGGATCTTCAGTATCCTTGACATATTCATATACTTCAACAAGTTCTTTATAGCTTGCTTCTAAAGAATCATCTGTATCAGCCACTTTCTTCATTTCATTCAGATGAGCATATACTTTAGTCGCATGTGCCTGATCATCCCAGAAATGTTCGTCCATTGTCTGTACAGTTAGTCCTTCTATTTCTCTTTTTAGTACTTCAATATTTGCAGAAACATATAATTGGTCTAATAATAAACGGGCATCTTCCAGCCCGTTTTTGATTTCATATAATTCCATTATTTAAATTCAAGTTCAACCTTGATTTCTGGAATGTTCATTTCTGCTTCTGTACCAGGACGGATACCCATATGGACAATATTACGAGCAATTTCCTGAGAAATAGATTTTGTCATCTCTTCGAACATATAGAAACCTTCTTCTGTATATTCCTGAAGAGGATCACGCTGTGCATAAGCTCTTAAGTAGATACCATTTCTAAGTTTCTGCATTGCGTCAATATGATTGATCCATGTATGGTCAATGATACCTAAAAGAACACGACGTTCATAATCAAGTTTTACTGAATCTTCTAGATCCTTATTGAATCTGTTTTCATAGCTCATGAATACAACTTCACTGACTGCATCAATGACCTTCTGAGGATCATTCACTGCTTTGTCTGGATTCTTAGCTACTAATTCACTTAATAACATGTAGTTCTTACCAACGTAGTTTAAGAATTTTTCAATATCTACAACTGGCTTCTTACCTTCATTATTAGTGAACTTAGGCATATCTAGTTCGATAGCTGTTAAGAATTCACCCTTGATGATTTCTGATAAGTCTTTAGAACGCATGATATCATCTCTTTCTTTATACATGATTTCACGCTGCTGACGCATAATATCATCATATTCTAGTAGCTGCTTACGCATATCGAAGTTCTGACCTTCTACACGCTTCTGAGCAGTTTCAATAGACTTAGTAATCATCTTAGATTCAATGGCTTCATCATCCATGAATGAATCAGTGAGAGCTTTAATCTTTTCACTTGCGAATCTCTGCATCAATTCATCTTCAAATGATACAAAGAACTGTGAACATCCTGGGTCACCCTGACGACCAGAACGTCCTCTTAACTGGTTATCGATACGTCTAGATTCATGACGTTCAGAACCAATAACCATTAAACCACCAATTTCAGCTACACCTTCACCAAGCTTGATATCAGTACCACGACCAGCCATGTTAGTAGCGATTGTAACAGCACCCTTCACACCAGCCTTAGCGATAATAGCAGCTTCTTTAGCATGGTTTTTAGCGTTTAATGTATTATGCTTAATACCTTTTGCGCTTAACATCTTAGATAAGATTTCAGATGTTTCTACAGCCACTGTACCAAGAAGGATTGGCTGACCATAAGCATGGCGCATTTCTACTTCTCTAATAATAGCTGCATATTTAGCTTTCTTGCTTGAGAATACTAAATCTGGTTTATCATCACGAATAACAGGCTTGTTTGTAGGAATAACTACAACACGCATGTTATAGATCTGACGGAATTCTTCTTCTTCAGTCTTTGCAGTACCTGTCATACCAGCTAGTTTATCAAATAATCTGAAGAAGTTCTGATAAGTAATTGTGGCAAGTGTAACAGTTTCTTCTTTGATTGGTACACCTTCTTTTGCTTCAATAGCCTGATGTAAACCATCAGAATAAGCACGACCTGGCATAACACGTCCAGTAAACTGGTCAATGATCATAATAGAAGCATTTCTAATATCATGGCTGCCATCTTCAGTCGCAATCATGTATTCAATGTCCTTAGTCATTGTATAGTTTGCTTTAAGTGCCTGGTTGATATAGTGTACTAATGCAGTATTTTGTGGATCATATAGGTTTTCTACATTAAATGCCTTTTCTGCTTTCGCAATACCATCAGGTGTTAATGTACATGTCTTACTTTCTACATCTACCTGATAATCCTTTTCATTCTTTAAGCTCTTCGCAAAGTGGTCAGCAGATATATACATAGAAGCAGTCTTCTTCTTACCACCACTAATAATTAATGGAGTACGTGATTCATCGATTAAGATAGAGTCTACTTCATCGACTAATGCATAATGTAATGGACGAAGTACTTTATCTTCATAGTTAGTTACCATGTTATCACGTAAGTAATCGAATCCTAATTCAGCATTTGTAGTATATGTAATATCACATGCATGCTGTTTTCTCTTATCATCTGCATCTAGTTCTCTTTCATTTAAACCAACAGTCAAACCTAAGAACTTATAAACCTGTCCATTTAATTCACAGTCACGACGTGCTAAATATTCGTTAACTGTAACGACATGAACACCCTTACCATCTAAGGCATTCAAATAAACTGGGAAGATAGATGTTAGAGTTTTACCTTCACCTGTTTTCATTTCTGCAATATCACCATTATGAAGTGAAATAGCACCCATTAACTGTACTTTGAAGGCTTTGAGTCCTAGTACTCTATAAGCTGCTTCACGTACAACCGCAAATGCTTCTGGTAAAATATCATCTAATGTCTCACCCTTTGCTAGACGATCTTTAAAGAACTGAGTCTGAGCACATAATTCTTCATCACTCATCGCCTGAGCCTGAGGTTCTATCGCAATAATTTCATCTGCCTGTTTTTCTAATTTACGTAGAATTGAACTGTCCTGTGAGAAAATACTCTTAATACGGCCAGTTATTCCTTTTTTCTCTTTCTGAGGTGTTGTAGAGAATGGTAATGGTTTTGCATCTGTCTTAATATCGTCAAATGATTCTACAATGATATCATCACCACGATGATCACCTAAATCAACGATTTCAGCCTCTTGATTGAGTTCCTGATGCTCCATTCCTTCCTTTTTCAACTTTTTCTTAACTTGTTTTCTAATTTCTTGTTTTTTACTAGGCATGATGTGTCTCCTTTCAATACAAAATCGTATACATTATATCATACATACCGCAAAAAACAAAAGATTTTATATACTCCTTGCTTGTTTAATTATTCCCAAGTTTACAAGATATTTTTCTTTCATAGAGAGGATCAATATTTCGATTTTTTGAGGTTTTTCTTTTTCAATTAATTCAAGACAGGTCTTGATTGTTTCTCCAGAAGTCATCACATCATCTAAGAGTAATATTTTCCTATTTTTAAGGAATGCACCACCTCTTAAACCAATAACATCACGTATCCCTGCTCTTTGTGTATAAGACTGATCACTTTGTTTATAATCTACTTTCTTATAGAGTCCATTGAAAACATGAGAGTGAATTGTCATTGCGATGGCTTGGTTAGGGGCAAAACCACGCACAACATTAGCCTTTGACGCACTTGGCGCAACAACAATCAAATAATCCTTATAGCGTCTTTGTAGTTCTCTTTTGTACATATCTAAGAAAGCATCCTTTAAGGCATAATCATATTGTCCCTTATAACGAAAAAGCAGGGTACGGAAGAAGTCATTGTAAGCATATAATATGCGTAGCGGATAACCTTGAAAGTTTGTCTTAATATCAATTCTCTGAAATAAAGATAAACAGGAGGAACAGATACAGTGATGCGTAAATAATTGATGAAAAGAAGATGTTTTAGATATAGAGGATAAACAGATCAAACAGACATCCTGTTGAGCTTCTGAATGGTTTTTATACATCCTTTCATCGCCTTTGAATAATGGTTGTCTATTAATAATATTCTTCCATCCTCATATCCTATTTTTCTTCCTACTCTTCCCGCAATCTGTATCAATGTTCTTTCATCAAATATACGATCTCCTGCTTCTAATACAATCACTTGTACATCTTCTATTGTGATTCCTCTTTCTAATATCGTTGTGGTGATTAAAACTTCTAGTAATCCTTCTTTAAAATCCTTTGTATATTCATTTAAATATGGAGATTCAGAACTTACACCCTGTACTTTATATGTATCCTTTAATAAGTCTGCATAGTATTGTGCATCACTTTTCCTAGGTACATATACGAGTACTTTCTGGTGTGTTTCTAATAGTTTCTTAATCCAATATTTCAAGGATATGAGCCACAAAAATTGAGGAATGATATAAATATGAGGAACAGGCAGATCATGACCATGGTAGCGTCGATTCATGATCATGACACATTCATCATGAATATCTTCCTCAAGTAATGTAGCGGATAATTTAATATACCTTTTAGAGGCATGATAAAAGATAGAGTTCAATACATCATCTCCATAAAAAGGAAAAGCATCTGCTTCATCCATAATAATTAAATCAAAAGGAGAAGATACAAATCGATAGAGCTGATGAGTTGTACAAATGATTAAGGGAGCATCACTATTTTCTTGATAGCCCCCATATAGAAGACCAATGGTTAAGTGAGGAAAATCCTTCTGAATTCTTTCATGTAATTCTATACACAATTGTCTTCTTGGGATTGTGAAGCATACTCGTCCACCATTTTCAATCACATGCTTGATGATTGCATAAGAAATTTCTGTTTTACCAGAGCCACATACGGCAAGGACAATAGAATTCGTGGCATTCTCATAATTCGTGATAAGTTGATCAGAGATGAACTGCTGGCGGGATGATAATCTAAAAGAAAGATGATAGGACGCATCAGTCATTATTAAAGGAGTCTTGTGTATTGGATAAACTTCATCTAAATAAGTACGTCCAAATGCTATGCACTTTCTACAATAAGGTCTCTTATTGATATAGCTAATGTAGTTTTCATCCTCATTGCCACATACAGGACACTTCACAATCACCACCTCCTTTGGCCCTCTACTAACCTATACATCTAGAAGCTGGTTTTTTTCTCAAAAAAAGTTAAATTTTTTTCAAAAAAAACTATGAGCATCGCTCATAGTCACATATATTGACTTTAAATTTGTTGTAAACTATAATAGAAACGAAAGATGGAACAACCAGTAAGCGGTTGTCCTTGGATTTATTTTTGGTAAGTAACTACCTCAAACTTTTCCTAGGAGCGAGGTAGTTACTTTTTTTCGTTCTTATCAATAATGATAAGAAGTAATCTAACAACAAGTGTCAATAAAGATATGATCAGTGTCAAACACGTTAACATAATCATGATTATTTCATACGTTATCATCAGGCATCACCTCCGTTTTCAACTTAAGAGAAGAATCACGAAGGGTTGCGTACCTTCGTCATAACGACCAAGGATAACCACCTACCGTATACGGTTGTTCCAGGCATAATTATATCATATAAATCTATCTGCCTGAATAAGTAATCAATTATCACAATTTCATAATTAATCACAATTTATTGGTAGAAATACAGCATAAAACAACCCCTAAGCTATTGTACTTGCTTAGAGGCTGTTTCGATTTTTTTATTGTCTTTAAAACGCAGAAGAAGCATTAATTTGTTGTTTTAAACAAAGAATTAACAATCAACCCACGTAATATCATTTTCTATTTCCCAAAAAGTCTTTCCATCAAAAATTCGATCTGATAAGAAATCTTCCACAGGATAATTATTGTTGTCACCTTTCCATTTATAGTCTTTACCGTTTTCTTTCATTTCGTAGAGCACTAACTCTAATATATCATTTTCTATCCAGCCTTCTAGAAAATATTTTGTACCATTATATAGGAACCATAATTCATCACCATAATGTATATGATCTACAAATTCCTGAACATTACCATTTTTCATACTGAGCCACTCCCTTCAATTTGATAATGATATTCGTCACATATTCTCATTTAAAGCAATGTACCATCTGGCAATCCATATTTACCATTACATTACGCCTTCTCTTGTTTCAATAGTTTGTTATTTTCATGCTCAAGTTTTGTGAATAAAGATGTTAGTCTTCTACTTTCAAATCATATTCTCTAATAAGTCTACGGGCAATCATCTTATTCACATGAGTCCTCTTAATAGTGATAGTGCGTTCACCATTAGAGTAAATACAATGGTCCCCTTTCGCATGTCTAAGGAAATGATAACCATTGTTTTCTAGTATTCTTTTGAACTCTATGATCGAGTAAGTTCTTGCTTTCATGGTCTTTCCTCCTTGTCTATCTCTATTCTACCACACTTATAATATCAAACGATTATTTTTCATATAACGATATAATTAATCACAATTTACTGTAAATGCTAAATTATAATTATTTTTAATGTTTTTATAATAATTTATTATTGCATTGACTAAATGTTTGTACTATACTTAGACCCAACAAAGGCGAAGACGAGGAGAGTAATCTATGACAGAGACTCTAGCGAGTAAGTGATTGGTGGAAGACTTACAGTTAAGTGATAGATGAAGAACACCTCTGAGCTGTCTACCCAAAGCGTAATGCAAGTAGGCTAGAACGTTCTTTCAGCGACGTTACCGCTGGCGGGTATCGCATGCTCTTTGAAGTATGTCTGTACTTAGTTATAGACTCAACGACTTAGTAAGATACTCGCACCACAAAGCGAGTTTTTTTTGACTCAAGTATAGGAGGAAGATGTAAATGTGTGGTTTTCTAACAATGGGTTCTACAGAAGTAGAAATTGATGTATTTGATGAAGCTTTAGGAAAGATTGAATGTAGAGGTCCTGATATGATTGAGACTTCTAGATTATTTGATAAGACTTTTGGTTTCAATAGATTAGCTATTATGGATTTAAGTGAAAATGGTATGCAGCCATTTTCTGATGATCATACAATTGTAGTATGTAATGGAGAAATCTATAACTACCCAGAATTAAAGAAGAATATTATGGATGAATATACTTTTAAGTCTTCTAGTGACTGTGAAGTATTAATTCCTTTATATAGAAAATATGGTTTAGATACACTTGTAAGATATTTAGATGGTGAATATGCATTCTGTTTATATGATGCAAACGCTGATAAAATGATGGCTGCTAGAGATCCAATTGGTATTCGTCCAATGTTTTATGGATATACTGAAAAAGGCATTATCGCATTTGGTTCTGAAGCCAAAGCTTTAATGCCTGTCTGTAAAGAAATTATGCCTTTCCCACCAGGACATTATTATGATGGTGAAAAGTTTGTATGCTTCAATGATGTGGCTGATGTGAAATTAATGCATAATGATGACGTAGAAACAATTGCATTAAACTTAAGAATCAAATTAATTGAAGCTGTTAAGAAGAGATTACAGAGTGATGCCCCTGTTGGTTATTTATTATCTGGTGGTTTAGATTCATCATTAGTATGTGCGATTGGTCAGCGTATTACTGATACACCTATTAAGACATTTGCGATTGGTATGGAAACAGATCCTATTGACTTAAAGTATGCGAAAGAAGTCGCTGAATTCTTAGGTACTGATCATACAGAAGTTATTATGACTAAAGAAGATGTATTAGGTTCTTTAAGAGAAGTCATTCGCACATTAGAAACTTGGGATATTACGACTATTCGTGCAAGTATTGGTATGTATCTTCTTTGTAAATATATTCATGAACATACTGATTTAAAGGTTATTCTAACAGGTGAAGTCAGTGACGAATTATTTGGTTATAAATATACAGACTTTGCACCTAGTCCTGAAGAATTCCAGAAGGAATCTCAAAAACGTATGCGTGAATTATATATGTATGATGTATTAAGAGCAGATAGATGTATTAGTGCAAATGCCTTAGAAGGACGTGTTCCTTTCGCAGATCTTGATTTTGTGGATTATACTATGCGTATTGATCCTAAGAAGAAAATGAACACTTACAACAAAGGTAAATATCTACTAAGACATGCTTTTGAAGGATTAAACTATCTTCCTCAAGATATCTTATTTAGAGAAAAAGCTGCATTCTCTGATGCAGTAGGACATTCTATGGTAGATTACTTAAAAGAGTATGCTGATTCATTATATACAGATGAAGATGTAGTAAACGCTAAAGAGAAGTATCCTTACTGTACACCATTTACTAAAGAATCATTATTATATCGTGATATCTTTGAATCTTATTACCCAGGAAAAGCTAAATGGATCAAAGACTTCTGGATGCCTAATAAGACATGGGAAAACTGTGATGTGAATGACCCAAGTGCCAGAGTACTTAAAAACTATGGAGATTCTGGAAAATAATATTATAATAAGAATGAGGTGATGATTATGTTAGGTACATTATTATCTATGGTGTTCTTTTTTGCATTTCTCCCATTTATTGTGATGTTTTATATATTTAAATGGAGTTTAAAGGTTGTGATTTATCTCATTCTTATTTTCCTTGCATTAGGATTTTTGGGAATCATTATATAGAGGCTATGAGTTATTCATAGTCTTTTTTTAATGCATAAAAAAACGTGGTTTCCCACGTTAACTACTATTGGTGCTCGGAATGGGACTTGAACCCACACGGCATAAACCACCAGTACCTGAAACTGGCGTGTCTACCATTCCACCATCCGAGCATTCAACAGTTTTGATTTTATTCTCGTTTTATTTGTTTGTCAAATATTATTCATCATGGCATTCACAGCTTCTGATTCCAATGTGATAATGTCTCAATGTATCC
>OLIW01003252.1_pt1 | contig 10603 bp, 9 predicted proteins | sample 1601321 | NCBI WGS metagenome assembly OLIW01 (sample SAMEA2452114, study PRJEB22498) | human gut metagenome | reverse complement strand
GCCTCGATCATCCGCCGGTGCCATACGTCCACATTCGTATCCCATGCATTGTCATAATCCTTCAGCAGTCCGAATGCAGCAGTATACTCTGAACCACACAGAGGATCCAACTTTTTCAGCCTGCGATAAAACTCTTTTACCTCTGAAAGCTTGCGATTATCGCGATTGTCATAATCGAGGATTCCATGCCAGTAGATTTCTGTACCAAATGTACACGTTCTCCACCGGAAAAAGGAAATATAATCCGCCCCGTGTGCCACACTCTGCATTGCCCACAGTTCCAGCTGTCCCGGCCGCGGTGTCGGCGCTTCCATACGCGTTGTCCAGCCATTTGCTCCGGACTGCTGCTCCATAATGCCAAACAACGGTGAAATAGCTCTTGTTCTTGCCAGATTGAAAGAAGAATTTCTATCCTTCAAATCACCTTCACCGCCATCAGGACGATCCATAGCATAGGCAAAGTTTGGATAGCTGTCGTACATGATAAAATCTACACCCGACTCCATCAGCTTTTGATAGTCAAGATTTCCAAAAATACCATTTGTTGTGATAAAGCGATCCCCTGCTGTCTCTCTTACAATTGACGCCTGCAGTGCCAGATAGTGGACTGCACTGTGAGAAATAAAACGAACCTGCTCAAGCTGCATATGCGGATTTGCAATGCCTGTGCCCACTGTACTTCTTCTTGCCAGATGAATCTGATCCCAATCTGTGTACGTCTGACTCCAGAATATCGTACCCATCTTCTCGTTAAGATTATCAAGAGTACCAAAACGCTCCTTTAAAAAGGCGCGAAATGCCTCATGATCACTCTTTGAATAATACTCATTTGTCTCACAGTTAACTTCATTATCAAGCTGCCATCCAATAATGCAGTCATACTTATTAAAATGCTCTGCCATGCGTCTTGTAATCTTCTCGCAGAACTCTAAATATTTTGGTGAAGTTAAATTATGCTGGCATCTCATACCATGGTACATCAGATTTCCATCACCATCTGCATTTAATGTTTCAGGATACTTCTCAGACAGCCATGCCGGCGGTGTTGCTGTAGGTGTGCAAAAAACAACTTTCATATTTTCTTCGGCAGCAAGTGCCAGAAATTCATCCCAGAATGAAAAATCATATTTTCCTTCTTCTGGCTCCATAAGTGCCCATGAAAACTCAGCAAGACGAATTACTTCAATGCCATACTGCTTCATACGCTGCAAATCGTCTTTCCACAGCGCACGATCCCAGTGCTCCGGATAATAACATACACCAAGCGTCAATTTTTCCATCTCGATTGAATGTCTCATTTTATTATCGTACCTATCCTTTCTCTTGTCTGATGAACCTTTCTGTATTTTCCCTTCATGGTGCGCTTAGGAAGTTCCTCTAGTACAAGCGCACCCTTTCCATTTAAAATCTCCACATATGTGATACTCTCGCGAATGTCAATCGCTCCAATATCAGTCTTTCCGTCTACGCCATCAATGCTGCTTATCGCGCCAACAACATCACCGCTTCTTAACTTCGATTTTTTTCCACCGCCAATTGTAAGATTCATAATCTGTCCGCCAAACACATCCTGCTTCTTCTTTTTGCGCGGACGCTTCTGACGCTGACGCTTTAAAAAAGCACTGCGGGCATTCTCAACATCCTCAGCTGCCGGCGGCTTTAAAATTGCCAATCCTACTCCAGTAAAAGACTCAATCGAGTTAAGCATTTTTTGCTCGTCTTCGCGGATCAGACTTACAGCACGGCCTGTCTCTCCTGCACGTCCTGTTCTGCCAATCCGATGAACATACACTTCCTTGTTAGTCGGAAGATCGTAATTAAACACATGTGTAATATTTTGAAAATCTACACCTCTTGCCGCCACATCTGTTGCGATAAGAATACGAAAGCCCTGTGCCCTAAAATCTTCAATTGTTCTTGTGCGCACCTTCTGATCAATCATACCATGAAGCATACCACATGCAATGCCTTCTTTTCTCAAACGGTAATATAGTACCTCGACCATCTCTCTTGTACCGCAAAAAACCATGGCATTGTCTGGATTTTCCATAGTAAGAATATCAAGAAAAAGAGGAAGCTTCTTCTCGTCCTCATCAACAAAATAGCCAACCTGCTCAATTGTATCTGCTGTCTCTGTATCATTTTCAATTTTAACTTCAAGCGGTTCATGCATAAACTGCGCGGCAAGCGCTTCAAGACGTTCTCCCATAGTTGCAGAAAACAGCATAAACACTGGCTTTCCTTCAAGATGCATCAAAATATTTCTGACATCTTCAATAAAGCCCATATCCAGCATCAAATCAGCCTCATCAATCACGACATAACGCACCTTCGACAGATCAAGCGTGCCTCTCTTACAATGATCAAGCACACGTCCCGGCGTACCAACTACGATATGTGTCTTTTGCTTTAGAGTTAAAATCTGCTTTTCCATTGGGAAGCCGCCGTACAGCACCGGAACCTTCAGACGCTTAAAACGGCCAATAGCGTAGAGTTCGTCCTTCACCTGAAAGGCAAGCTCTCTTGTCGGCTCTAAGACAAGTGCTTGCGCAGTATTCTGCTCCCAATCGGCAAAATTGCAGATCGGAATCGCAAATGCTGCCGTTTTTCCGCTTCCTGTCTTTGACTTTGCAATGATATCGCGTCCATTTAAAATGGACGGAATCACAGCAGCCTGAATTTCTGTCGGCTGTGTATAGCCAAGCGCATCAAGTGCACCTAAAATATCATCCTCTAGCGGATACTGTCGAAACTGATTTTCCATATTTTCCTATGTTTTCCTTACTTTTTTAATTAATCAAGCTTGTAACTATTCAGAACCCCATTCGCAAAATCGCATCTTCGATGCTTCTATTTTGCTCATGTGGTTACCTCGCCATATAAAATTGCTATTCTGTCTGAATGCAAGCATTCACAGAAAGCAATTTTGCATGGCTCTGAATAGTTACAAAATATACTAAATTTTGAGATTGACGAATGAGCATAATAGGTTTATAGTAGCAGTATGCGGCAAACAGGTACCTCACTTCATGTGGTTTTGCGGTGAGAAAATTTTTTTTAAGAGAACACTATGCTGATTTAAAGTGCTAACGACATAGAATGTTTTTATACCTGCAGCATGAGCACTCTTCATAAAGGTATTTTGGCATCAATAGGAAATGACATTAAGAAGAGTGGCTAAGTCATATCATCAAAAGGAGAAAAGAAGTATGAGAAAGACGAGAAAAGCAGCAGCTGTCCTTACAGCAGTTGCAATGGCTGCCGTATCAGCAGCGCCGGTAATGGCAGACGAGATCAAGGATCTGTATGATTATGAGCTTCAGACAAGAGAAATTGAGACTTGGAACATTTTACAGTCTCAGCAGTCAACTGATATGAATGTACTGACTAATCTGTATGACGGTCTTGTAGAGGCAGATGAGTATGGAAAGCTGACACCGGCAATCGCAGAGAGTTGGGAGACTGAGGATAATGGTATTACCTGGACCTTCCACTTAAGAGAAGGTGTGAAGTGGGTTGATCAGAATGGAAATGAGAAGGGTGAAGTTACTGCGCAGGATTTCTTAACTGGACTTGAGTGGATATTAAATTTCCACAAGAATGATGCAGCCAACACCTCTATGCCGATGGAAATGATCGTTGGTGCAGAGGATTACTACAACATGACAAGCGAACTTGATGCAGATGCAGGATTTGCACTGACAGCTGAAAGCCCAGAATTTGCTGATACCGTTGGCATCAAGGCAATTGATGATTACACCTTACAGTACACCTGCGTAAGCGAGAAGCCATACTTTGATACCTTAGGTGTAAAACTTTTGTATCCGATTTCACAGGGAATGATTGATGAGATTGGTGTAGATGGCTTTAAGGCTGCAACACCGGAGAACATCTGGTATAACGGCTGTTACACTTGTACAGAGTACATCCAGCAGAATACAAAGACATTGACAAAAAATCCGCTGTACTGGGATACCGATGCAAAGCTGTTTGATTCAGTTACCATTAAGATGGTAGAGTCTTCTGATACCGCATATCAGCTGTACACCACAGGTGAGATTGATCATGTTGACCTGACTGAGTCCAACCTGACCACCATCTACAACAACGAGTCTGATCCATATCATGATCAGTTAGTTGAAAAGCGTCCGGCCAGGTTCTCTTATCAGTTCCACTTCAACTATGATAAGCACAACGATGATCAGTCCGAGGATACAAATTGGAATACCGCTATTGCAAACGAAGCATTCCGTAAGTGCTGGTACTATGGTCTTGATCTTGGAAGCTACTACAAGAGAACAAATGCAATTAATCCATACAAGTGCTACAACAATGCATACACAATGCAGGGTCTTGTTTACCTGTCTGATGGTACCGAGTACACCAGTCTTGTTCAGGAAAAGTTAGGTCTTCCGGCATATGATGGTGAGACAATGACTCGTCTTGATTCTGAGAAGTTTGAAGAGTACAAGGCACAGGCAATGGAGGAGTTAACAGCAGCAGGCGTTACCTTCCCTGTACATGCAAGATATTTCATAGCTGGTGGAAATCAGACTGCTCTTGACAGTGCAAATGTATTAAAGCAGGCATTCTCCGATTCCTTTGGTGATGACTTCATCGTTCTTGATATTGATTCTTATGTATCCAGTTTTTCTAAGGAAGTTCGTGATCCGAGACTTCAGTCCTTCGCTATTAACGGATGGGGCGCTGACTACGGTGATCCGAAGACCTACTTAGGACAGGAAACCGATGACAGCGATAACGCATATTACATGGTAGCTTATGGTCACGCAGTAGATAGCGAGAGCGATGAGCTGAAGGATCTCTACAGCCAGTTTACTGAGTTAGTAAATAAGGCTGATGCCATCACAGATGATATGGATGCAAGATATGAAGCTTATGCAGATGCAGAGGCATTCATGCTTGAGCATGCACTGACCATTCCGTCAAACTTTGATATCGGTTGGGAGCTGACTCATATAAATGATTACACCAAGCAGAACGCTATGTTTGGTATTCAGAATTTGAAGTATAAGAATTGGGAGACTTCTACAGACGCCTATACTGCAGAAGACTACGCTGGATTCCAGGATTCCTGGAATGCAGGTATGGCTGAATAATATATGGCAAAATACACCGTAAAGAGATTGTTACAGTCTCTTGTAACAATCCTCATTGTGGTGACTATCGTATTCCTGCTGCTTAGAATGCTGCCTACGGATTATTATTTTACCGAGGACCAGCTAATGAAGCTGACCGATCAGCAAAAGCACGATCAGCTTAAAGCAGCGGGTTTATTAGATAGTACCTTTACACAGCTGACACGCTATTATGGGCAGTTGTTGAGACTTGACTTTGGCACGTCTCGACGAATTCAAAGCGGTGTCTCTGTTGTAAAGGTAATTGGTGGAAAGTTTGCAATGTCGATGCAGTTAGGACTGATCTCCTTTGCAATCTCTCTGGTAATTGGTGTTGTTATGGGTGTGCTTCAGGCACGTTTTAAGGACGGTATCATCGACGGCATTGGAACAATTTACACGATATTGGTAAATGCAGTTCCGCCGCTTGTTGCTTATTCACTTGTTCTTGTATTTGGTTCCCATGTGTTAAAGCTTCCTTCCATGTATTCAACGAGAAATCCAGGACCGTCTATGATTCTGCCGGTTGCATGTCTTTCTCTTTCGTCAATTGCAGGCTATGCACTGTGGACAAGACGTTACATGGTAGATGAGTTAAATAAGGATTATATTAAGCTGGCGCGTGTGAAGGGTCTTTCTTCGAAGCGCATCATGGTTACTCATGTGCTTAGAAATGCATTCGTTCCGCTTGCACAGTATATTCCATATTCTATTTTGCTGACAGTAGGCGGTTCTCTTCTGGTAGAGCGTTTCTTCTCTGTTCCAGGTATGGGTTCTCTTCTTACTGACGCAATCAACCGTTATGACACAAATGTTGTTCAGACGCTTGTTATTTTATACGCTGCACTTGGTATCATCGGCGTATTTTTGGGTGATGTTTTGATGATGATCATTGACCCACGTATTACATTGACCGGAAAGGGAGGTACAAGATAATGGCAGTCAATTCAAATGATGACGCACGCTTTAAGGTTGTCGAGTACTCCCCTGAAAAGGCCGAGATGATCGGATATTCCAATTATTCTTATTGGAAATCTGTATTTCACAATTTCTTAAAGAAAAAGAGTGCAGTTGCGCTTTTAATCGTGTTTGTTGCACTTGTTGTATTTTCCTTCATTGCACTTGTAATCGGAAAATACGATTATCGTAATCTTGTCACAGATAGTTCAAAGGGTTTTATCCTTCCAAACTCAGAGTTCTGGTTTGGTACTGATAACTTAGGACGTGACTACTGGAGCCAGGTATGGTATGCGACACAGACATCCATTAAGCTTGCCTGTATCGTTGCAATCGGTGAGTGTGTGCTTGGTGTTACTATTGGTCTTCTTTGGGGATATGTTCGTCAGTTAGACCGCTTCTTTACAGAGCTGTACAATGTAATTGATAATATTCCGCAGATCATTTACATGACACTGATTGCATTAATGGTCGGTAAGAGCTTTACCATCATGGCAGTTTCTTTGATTGCATTTGGCTGGCTTGGAATGGCAAGAAACATCCGTAACCTTGTTATGATGTATCGTGACCGCGAGTATAACTTAGCATCAAGATGTTTAGGTACTCCGACTTACCGTATTCTTCTTAAGAACATTTTACCGTACCTGATTAGTGTTATTATCTTAAGAGTGGCACTGTCAATTCCGAGAACAATCAGTATGGAGACTACGCTTTCCTATCTTGGTCTTGGTCTTGATATTAACACACCTACACTTGGAATCCTTCTTCGTAATGCAAGAAGCTATTTCCTGAATTATCCATATTTGCTGGTATTCCCGGCAGTTATTGTATCTGTTGTTACGATCACATTCTATCTGGTTGGTAACGCATTTTCCGATGCGGCTGATCCGAGAAATCACGTTTAAGGGGGGAGAACAATGGAAAAGAAACCAATATTATCCGCCAAAGACGTTGAAATTACGTTTAGCCTTCGCGGAAACAAATTAAATGCGATCCGTAAGTGTTCTCTTGATCTGTATGATGGAGAGACACTTGCAATCGTAGGAGAGTCAGGTTCAGGAAAAAGTGTATTTACAAAGACTTTTGTTGGTATGCTTGATGGAAACGGAAGTATTACCGGCGGAAGCATTATGTACGATGGCAAGGATCTGGCAAAGTTTAAGAAGGAAAAGGAGTGGATGACTATTCGTGGTAAGAAAATCGCGATGGTTATGCAGGATCCTATGACTTCCTTAAATCCATTGAAAAAGGTTGGAAAGCAGATTCAGGAGTGTATCGAGCTTCATCAGGGTCTTAAGGGAGCAGTTGCAAAGAAGGCAACTCTTCAGATTCTTGAGAAGGTAGGTATTCCGTATCCTGAAATGCGCTATAACCAGTATCCGCATGAGTTTTCAGGCGGTATGAGACAGCGTGTTGTTATTGCTATTGCGGTTGCATGCCGGCCGCAGATTTTAATCTGCGATGAGCCTACCACCGCACTGGACGTAACGATTCAGGCTCAGATTTTGGAGCTAATCAGAAATCTGCAGGCAGAGTATCATATGTCTGTTATTTATATCACACACGATCTTGGTGTTGTGGCAAACGTGGCTGACCGTGTTGCAGTTATGTATGCAGGACAGATCGTGGAGGTAGGCAAGGTAGATGAGATTTTCTACGATGCAAGACATCCTTATACTTGGGCACTTCTTTCTGCACTTCCGCAGCTTGGCGTGAAGGGTGAGGCACTGCCAACGATCGACGGTACACCGCCGAATCTGTTTAACAAGATTAAGGGTGATGCATTTGCACCGAGAAACAGACAGGCACTGGCTATTGATTTTGAGGAAGAGCCTCCATATTTTGAAGTTTCAGAGACGCACAAGGCAAAGACTTGGTATCTGGACCCGCGTGCACCGAAGATAGAACCGCCGAAGTCTGTGCAGCAGCTCAGACAGAAAATGAGAGCGCATAAGTAAAAGAGGTATGAGTATGGCTGAGAGAGAAAAGCTGATTGAGGTCAAAGACCTGCAGATTAGTTTCGGAAAAGGACGAAAAAAGTTTGTAGCAGTTGACCATGTGAATTTTGATATTTATAAGGGAGAGACATTCTCCCTGGTAGGTGAGTCCGGTTCCGGAAAGACTACCATCGGCCGCGCTATTACCCGTATCAATCCTACTTCGGCCGGAGAGATCTACTTTAAGGGCAAGAAGATCAATGGAAAGATTTCAAAGGAGCTTGACCGCGAGGTTATTAAGAGCTGCCAGATGATTTTCCAGGATCCTATGGCATCCTTAAATGAGCGTGCAAAGGTTGATTACATTGTATCCGAAGGTCTGTTAAACTTCCATATGTATAAGGATGAGGCAGATCGTGAGGCGAAGGTACAGAAGGCACTTCGAGAGGTTGGTCTTCTTCCAGAGTTTGCATCTCGTTTCCCACACGAGTTCTCTGGTGGACAAAGACAGCGTATCGGTATTGCAAGAGCCTTGATTATGGAGCCAGAGTTTGTTGTAGCTGATGAGCCGATTTCAGCGCTTGATGTTTCTATTCGTGCGCAGGTATTGAATTTGTTAAACCAGTTAAAGGCATCAAGAGGACTGACATATCTGTTTATTGCACATGACCTTTCTGTAGTACGTTTTATTTCAGACCGTATTGCTGTTATCTATAAAGGTCGTATTGTGGAGCTGGCAGAGGCAGAGGAATTATTCCATCATCCGCTGCATCCTTATACAAAGGCACTGCTTTCAGCAGTTCCGATTCCGGATCCAGAAATCGAGAAGAAGAAAAAGCTTTTGATTTACGATCCAACGCTTCATGATTATACGATCTCAAAGCCACAGTGGGTAGAGATTACTGAGGGTCATTTTGTATATGGTAATGAGCCGGAGCTTGAGAAATATCGTGCTGAGATTGAAGCAATCAACGCAGCAGAAAAAGCATAAAGAAGAGGCGTGAGAAGAGCATGAGATGGTTGAAAAAACAGTATCACCGCTATATGATTCGCCCCATTGTGACAAAAACGATCACCAGAACATTAATTGGTCTGGTGATCGTCTTGCTATGGGATAAGTACGTGAATGTAGAGCGGATAGGAGTGTCAAGGCTTGGTTTTGGACTGGGTGCAGTTGGAATTATTTTAATGGCTGGTGCATGGTTTTCCTATCTGCATCTGGATGGATTAACACCTATTGATACAGCGAAAAAGAAATTTGGTGTGAAAAATAAAAAGAAAAAAACAAAGCAAAGCATGGGCGGCGATATTGCAGACTACCTCGATGAGGAAATTGTGCCGTATGAGGAGTTGGATGAATCTGAAAAGGCAGCATGTCAGATGGCAGCCTTTTTGATTTCTGGAATGATCCTTGTGATCGCTGGGATTGTGATCACACTCTTTTAAGAAGCCATAAAAAGCAGGGCACATGCCTTGCTTTTTTTCGTAAATAAGGGTATGATTGTAGAACAAAGATATCAGAGAAAGGATGGGATTCTATGGCAAAATCAAAAAAAGGAAAAGCAGTCATTGCAGGAGTGGCAGCGGTAAGTGCAGCCAGTATTTTGACCGTGAGAGGTATTTTCCACAAGGTATTCGCCAGACAGGAGAAGGAGGATGATGCAATCAGTCTGCGCTATAAGGACATGAGCGGAATGGTGAGAAAAAAAATTACAATCGTCTCTGGTTCCACTCATCTGACAGGATATTTATATGGAGAAGCATCTGCCAAAGGTCTCGTTGTTGTGCGGCACGGAAGGCCGGACCGGACGTGCGGAGTAAAATAATTCCAATTTCTTAACTAATCGGGTTGCGGAAACAGCATGGCGGTGGTATATTATATCATTGTCGGGCTGGAGCGTTCGGAACAGACGTTGCGCTCCGGAATGCCGCGGGCCGGTGAGTTTTGAGCGAACGGAGGAGGAAGAATGGTCAGTCAGGTTGGCGCAGCAAAAGATGCCGCGGGGTGGATCTATGAATTCACTCTGACGGCCGGGCCGGGACATTCCGTCGCCCTTGCCGGTTCCTTCAACGACTGGGATCCGGACACGGCGCCGATGAAGGACGCCGACGGTTCCGGCTGCTACCGCTGCACCGTCAGTTTGCAGGCCGGTTCCTACGAGTACAAGTTCGTCGTTGACGACGAATGGATTCTCGATGAGGAAAATCCGAATTTCGCCCCCAATGATTTCGGTACGCTGAACAGCGTGTTGTCTGTCGGTTGAACTTTCAGATTTCGCCCGGTTTATGAGAAACCGCTTCACATCCTCCTACATCGACGGGCCGATCGGATCGACCATGCTCCGCACCGCCTGTTCGATGCTGGCGGGAACGCTGGCGATTTCCGGCTACAACATCGCCGATACCTGGTTCGTCTCCTCGCTCGGCACCGACCAGCTCGCCGCAATGGGATTCACCTTCCCGGTCATCATGCTGATCGGCTGCGTTTACCGAGGGCTTTGCGTCGGAGTCATGACGCCGACGGCCCACTCGCTCGGCGGCGGCCGCCGCCCCGAAGCGGCCCGGCTGGTC
>OLIW01003245.1_pt1 | contig 10616 bp, 10 predicted proteins | sample 1601321 | NCBI WGS metagenome assembly OLIW01 (sample SAMEA2452114, study PRJEB22498) | human gut metagenome | reverse complement strand
GGTAAATCCCGGCCCGAAGCCCTCTGATAAATTTGCCTGCCACTTTCTAAAATCTTCCAGCCACTCGGACCACTGCTCGTCATCTATGCGTCTGGGAGCGCAATTTATGCGCAAATTTATGCAGCGGCTCCTTATTGTGTCCAACAAATCGTTTGGCCGCTCTGAAAGCATGAGGATATTGGTATCGCTCGAAGGCTCTTCAAGAGTCTTTAAAAAGGCGTTTGCCGCAACATTGTTCATTCGGTCGGCCTCGTGAATTACCGCAACTTTCCTTCCGCCTGCATTTGAAGTCTGCGAAAGTTTTTCAAGCAACCAGCGCATAGTGTTTGGGGGCCAGTCGCCGCCGGCTCTGTCGCTATCGCTGCCTATCTTTATAAATCGCGCGCGCCCCTGCGGCCTGAGCTCAAAAAAATCCGGATGCTTTCGGGGGTCTTGCGTATTTAAGAGCCGCTGCGCCACGTAAAGAGCAGCCGCATCCAAGTCGGCTATCGACTCTCCGTAAAGCAATATTGCGTGATGCAAGCGACCGGCGGATATCGCCCTATCCAAAACATCTCCTGCCCTACCGAACTTAGACATTGAATCGCGCCTCAACTATTTTGCGAATTTCTTGCGCAACCTTCTCCGGGGCGGGCGCTCCATCGACGAGCGCAAACCTCTCGGGATTGTCTTGCGCAATCTTTAAAAAGCTGCGCCGCACAGATTCGTAGAACTCCAATTTTTCAGACCCCATTCTATCGGAATATCCGCCATCTCTAACCCTGGCCCGCTCAAGACCGAGCTCGGCCGGAACGTCCAAAAGTATGGTCAAATCCGGAATGCAATCTCCAACTGCGAGGGCATTTGCACTTTTAACAAAAGCTTCTCCAAGCCCCCTAGCCCCGCCCTGATAGGCAGTTGAAGAATCGAAGAACCTATCCGAGATAACAAACTTGCCGGACGCCAAAGCGGGCTTTATTATTTCATCTACATGCTGAGCTCTGGCAGATTCAAACAGTAGCAACTCCGCCTTTGGAAATATCTTTGCGCCAGATTTTACGTCTAGCAATAGCGCCCGTATTTTCTCGGCAAGCACTGTCCCGCCGGGTTCCCGCGTTAGCACGCACTCTATTTTTCGAGATTTAAGGTAATCGCACAACATGGCAATCTGCGTGCTTTTTCCACAGCCCTCATTGCCTTCAAAAGTTATAAATACGCCCTTCATCTGCTGGAAATCCTCTAAGATTTACGCGGAAAATACAAGACTTATATGCGCCATCGCAACACAAGCGGCCTTTGCGCACAAAAGAAGCTAAGGCGCAAACGCTACAGACTCTCACAGAGAGTCAGTGCGCCTCACTATCCTCTCTGCGATAGACTCGCTGTCCAAGCCAAATTCCTTCCTCAGAATATCTACATTGGTTCCATGCGGAATGAATTTATCCGGCCAGCCTATTATTTCAACCGGCGTTAAAATTTTATTGGCTTGCAGAGACTCCAACACCGCACTTCCAAAACCGCCCTTTGCGCTGTGGTCTTCCAAGGTGACAATCAGCTTGTTAGACTTTGCCTGCGCGTGCAGAAGCTCCTCGTCCAAGGGCTTTACAAATCTTGCATTGACAAGCCCCGCCTTGACCCCGCGCTCGTTTAAGAGCTCCACTACCTTGCGGCCCACGCCCACCATATTGCCTAGCGCCCATATTACAAGCTCTCCACATGGCTCAAAGATTGTCTGGGCCTTTCCTATTTCAATCGCCTCCGGAAAATCTTTCATTTTAACGCCCTCGCCATTGCCGCGCGGATAGCGGATAAAGCAGGGTTTGCCGCTGTATATCGAAGTGTAGAGCATATCGGCAGTCTCGTCTTCATTCGCGGGCTGCATTATAACAGCGTTTGGAAGGCTTCTAAGCATTGCTATATCAAATAGCCCGTGGTGCGTTGCACCGTCTTGCGCACTTAAGCCGGCCCTATCCATGCAAAAAGTTACGGGCAACTCCTGAAGGCAGACATCGTGCATCGCGCAGTCCACAGCGCGCTGCATAAATGACGAATATATGGCGGCGACGGGTCTAATTCCCCTCGAAGCCAAACCCGCCGCAAAAATCGCAGCATGCTCCTCGGCAATACCGACGTCGAAAAATTGCTTCGGCAACTCCCTTTTTATGTGGCAAAGGCCGGTTATCCCGACAACCTTCATATCCTTCTTTGCTATCTTAAGCAGGGTCTTACCCATAGCGTCCTGATACAGGACCATATTGGGGTCGGTATGCTCCCTATTTTCGCCCGTTTTTACATCGTAGGGACTAGCGCCGTGAAATTTTTCCGGATTTTTTAGGGCGCACTCCAAGCCCCTGCCCTTTTCAGTTACTATGTGCAAAATTACGGGCTCGGGAGAATTTTTGCAGAAATTCAGGTACTGCTCAAGCAAGGGTATGTTATGCCCGTCGATTGGCCCCAAATAGCGCAGGCCATACTTTTCAAACATGGAGCTAGACATGAGAAAGTCCTTGGTATCGTGCATTGCGCGCCTGCCAATTTTAGCAACTTTCTTGCCTATGAAACTCTTGTTTAAAAAGGAATCTAAATCCGTATACAACCTGTTGTACATAGGATTTGTAATTAAGTCGTTAAAGTACTTAGAGAGGGCTCCGACGTTCTTTGAAATCGACATTTTATTGTCGTTTAGAATCATTATAAACTTTTTGGCGGAAGTTGCGATATTGTTTAGAGCCTCAAAACTTATGCCGTTTGTCAAAGCGGCGTCGCCAAGCACCGCAATTACGTTCTCATCGCCGCCCAACATATCCCTTGCAGCGGCTATTCCCAGAGCTGCCGATAGGGCGGTTCCGGCGTGCCCCGCGCCGAAGGCGTCGTGCTGGCTTTCGCGCCTATTGCAAAAGCCGCAATAGCCGCCGGTCTGGCGCAGTAGCTTAAATTTTTCATCATTTCTGCCCGTCAAGAGCTTATGCACGTAACTTTGGTGAGAGACATCGAATACAATTTTGTCCTTTGGAGTAGAAAAGACCCTGTGAAGAGCTATGCAAAGCTCCACAACTCCCAAGTTTGGGCCGACGTGCCCGCCGTTTTTTGAGGTTACGGATATAATTTCGTCGCGAATTTCTTGCGCGAGTTGCGGCAGTTCAGACTCCGCCAAATTTTTTACTTCCTCGGGCCCCTTTATTCTACTTAAAATCGACATAATTCCATCACCTCAAACAAACTCTACTGCTCAAACTTTTCGATTCCGTCGGCCCCCAACTTATTTATCTGCAGTTGCGCCTCCGCCAATCGCTTGCGGCAAATCTCAAGACACTCCCTAGCCGCTGAGTACTTTTCCACGAGTGTATCAAGGGCGACATTCGGCGAATTCAGCTCGCTTAAAATAGTTTGCAAGCGCTTGTAAGCCTGTTCAAAAGTAAGTTCCTGAATGTCTTTAGATTTTCCGCTCATTTTTAAAGCGTAGCATTTGAACACCTTTTTATGTGACTTTACAATCTTTTTTTTACACCCTCGCTCATTTTGCGAAAGTCTCAAACGAGTGCAAAAAGTTAAACCGGAGCTTTTTTTTGCGTAAAAATGCACAACTTGTTAATTTTTTGTATTTTATGCTCGACTTTTTCAAAAAAACTGCCACCTTTACAGACTGACGTGGGCGAAGAGCTTCGCTGGAGAACTTTTAGCTTGCGCCGAAATTTGTAGGGGGCTTTTGCAAGTATTTGCCTTCTATAAAAATCTATACAAGCGCCCGGAATTTGGAAATTTGGACTTATGACATTGCTGTTTAAGGTCGATAACATCTGAATACACAGGCGTTTTAAATGCTCGGAAAGTAAATAATATGGCTCTAAAAAAAATACCAAGTCTCAGAACAATAATAAAGCCCTCTTACGCTTACTTGATTGAAAAGAAGCGCGACGGCAATGAATTTACGGAAGAGGAAGTAAGATTTTTGGTAGATTCAATCTTAGACAAGGAAATCCCCGACTACCAAATGGCGGCTCTCATTATGGCTATATATTTCAAAGATATGTCCGCCATAGAAACTGCAATGTTCGCAGAAGAGATGATTTTAACGGGAGAAGTCCTGGATATGGCAGACATAACAAAGCCAAAGGTTGCAAAGTACTCAACAGGAGGCGTCGGAGATAAGACTACTATAATACTGAGCGCCATAGCCGCTGCGTGCGGAGTTGTAATGCCGGCAATGACAAGTCAGGACGAGGACTTTGTGATATCCGTGCATGATAAGCTATCCTCCATTCCCGGATTTAAGTCGACACTCACGCTTGATGAATTTACAAAGCAACTGGCAAAGGTTGGCTGCGCTATATGCAAGCACGACAACAAGATATCGCCCTCTGACGATATAATCTTTAAGATGCGCCAAAGCACAGCGACAATTCCATCTCTTCCGCTAATAACAACTTCTGTATTGAGCAAGAAGTTTGCAGCCGGAGCGGAGGGTCTGGTTGTTGATGTCAAGTGGGGCAACGGCTCATTCTTGCGCGATTGCGAGCAGGCAAAACAGCTTGCCCGCACAATAACTAGAGTTGCGCGCGTTATGAAGCGCAAGTGCGTAGCCTTGGTAACCGACATAAATCAGCCCTTGGGCGACTGCGTCGGAGAGGGCTTGGAAGTTGTCGAAGCCATAAAATTCCTAAAGGGCGAAGGCACTGAAGACATGAAGGAGCTTGTGATGCGACTGGGGATGGAAATCGTGCGCCAGGCAGGAGTAGCGGGTTCCACACTGGCTTCAAAGCAGGCTGTTGAGCGCGTAATTGAAGATGGTTCGGCCTACAAGAAGTTCTTGGATATGGTTCACGCTCAGGGCGGAGATGCTCCGTGGCTGACTGACACTTCAAAGTATCCTATGCCAAAGCATACGCGCAAACTCTCCGCTCCCAAGCGCGGATATGTGCACAACATAAATGCCGGTATGATTGCCCGCGGCGTGCAGCTTTTGTCCAACGGTAAAAACGGCAAGCACGACCCCTACGTTGGAATTACCGAAATTAAAAAGATAGGTACTCAAGTAAAGCAGGGCGAACCGCTTTTGCTAATACATTACAACGACGAATCTGCGCTGGATTCCGCTATGGACTACCTCAGAAATGCCTACAGGCTTGCTCCGCGCAGGCCAAATCCGCCCCAGCTTTTTGTGGAGCGCGTGGCTTAACAATTTTTTGCAAGCTTCCCCAAAAGGGGAAGCTTTTTAATTAAAAGCTTTACAGGCAAGACAAATTACGGCGAAATTCGACAAAAATATAATATAGATATGAAAAAATTGACAGAGTGGTTTTTTATGAACGTTCCGGCCCAAAAGGACCAGACGCAAGCAGCGATATCCTTTTTGAGAATATTTGCCGGGCTTGCGATGCTGCCCTACGGATTTGGAAAGATTGCAAATTACGAAGCGCTCTCGCAAAACTTCTTTGGAGATCCCATAGGGATAGGAATGTTGCCCTCTTTGTGGCTTACGATTTTTGCCCAAGTGCTGTGTGCCATCTTCCTAATAGTTGGCTGGCAGAGCAGATTTTCGGCATTTATGCTCTTTGTAAATATGGCAGTGGCAACCAAGTACCACTTTTTTGATCCATTTGCACCAACAGCATCGCTGCCGATAATTTATATGGCAGTTTACGCATTCCTACTGGTAGTTGGCGGCGGAAGCTTGTCGATAGATGCGATTTTGTTTAAAAAGTACAGAAACGATCCAATTTGCGCAGCATTCAAGCCAAATTTGTCTGACAACTTGAGATTTGTGTATATGCTGGTGGGATTTGCAGCATCGCTAGTGGCCTTTGCCCACCTCTTGAACGGATTTTTAAGCGCACTTCTTCTGCTCTTTGCATTCGCATGTTTTGTCTCGGCAATTTACGGATATTGCACTGTGGGCGGCTACGTATCAAAGAAGCTAAATAAGTAAGATGAAAAAAATCCCCATTGCGGGGATTTTTTTACTTTTTGCAATACCGAGCTTAAGAAATAGAAATTTAGCAGGAATAGAAATCTAGAGATTCCCAAAAAACAAATTGCCCGCGCAATTTTGCGCGGGCAATTTGTTTACAATAAAGGTAGAAGCCCCCCTTAGGCCTTGAAATTTGCGTTTTCAGAAGCGCCGAGCCCGGAAGACTTTATAGAATCTTTTTCATAGTTGTCCGCATCGGCGTCGCGGTCGCGCATTCTGCTGTATGAAACGTTTACATCGCCCTGATACAACTGGCGCGGGCGAGTGATTTTCCCCTTTATGCGAGAGGCAACCTCCTTCCAGTGGGCAATCCAACCGGGCATTCTGCCTATTGCAAACATTGCGGTAAACATATCCGTCGGCATTCCTATGGCCTTCATTATTATGCCGCTGTAAAAATCAACATTTGGGTAGAGATTTCTCTCGATAAAGTAATCGTCGCTGCGGGCTTTATCAGCCAAATTCTGGGCTATGTCCAATATGGGATCGTTGGACTTAACTACCTTTAAAACGCGCCTTGCGGCGTCTTTTAAGATTACGGCTCTGGGGTCGTAGGTCTTGTAGATTCTGTGTCCAAAACCCATCAGGCGGCGCTTTCCGGTTTTTGCCATTTCTATAAATTTGCTGCCGTCGTCGCCGGTTCTATGTATCTCTTCAAGCATGCGTATCACCTGAGTGTTCGCTCCGCCATGCAGAGGCCCCCACAGTGCGCAAACGCCGGCCGATACCGACGCAAACAAGTTGGCGCCGCTCGAGGCCACTATTCTCACTGTAGATGTCGAGCAATTCTGCTCGTGGTCTGCGTGCAATAACAAAATTAAATCGAGCGCCTTTGTAATGTCGTCGTGCGGATAGTATTCGTGGTAGGGCTCCGAGAACATCATGTGTAAAAAGTTCTGGCTGTAGCCCAAGTCGCGCTTGGGGTAAATCATGGGCAAGCCGTTTTTCATTCTGTACGACATTGCAACAATCGTGCGAACTTTGCTTATTAGAAGAGCCGCCGCGTCGTCAAAGTGCTCCAAGTCGTGCTCGCGCTCGTTTGTAACCATATTCGGATAGTAGCAGCCAAGCGAATTTAACAGCGACGAAAGTATAGCCATCGGATGCGCCGTAAACGGAAAGCCACCGTCGAAAAAGTGCATCATAGACTCGTGCAAATTCGCATTTCTAAGCACTCTTTGCGAAAATTCGCTCATGTGCTTGCGCGTGGGTAGATGCCCGTTTATGAGCAGGTACGCTGTCTCGATAAACGTGGAATTTTCCGCGAGCTGCTCTATGGGTATGCCCCTGTAGCGCAATATACCTCTCTCGCCGTCTATAAATGTTATTTTACTTTCGCAGGCGCCCGTATTTGCAAATCCGTCGTCGAGAGTTATGTAACCCGTCTGAGAGCGGAGTTTCTGTATATCGATTGCCTTCTCACCTTCCGTCCCAATCTTTATGGGAAATTCGTAGGTCTTCCCGTCAAGTTCCAACTTGGCAAATTTATTCGTACTATTACTGTTATTTGAATCTGACATATTTTTTGTTTCCCAAGTTAATAAATTAAGCCCCCTTTACGTATCCAAGGAAATTTTTGTAAAGTTGCAAGCCTTTTGACTGGCTTTTTTCAGGATGAAACTGGCAGGCAAAGACATTGCCCTTTAAAATTGCACTAGTAAAACTCTGCCCGCCGTATTCGCTTAAGCCAAAGATTATATCTTTATCTTGGCAATCTACATAGTAGCTGTGGACAAAGTAAAACTGATCGCCCTTTACTATGCCTTCGGTAAGCGGAGTGCCGCTCTTAAAATCGACATCGTCCCAGCCCATGTGCGGAACCTTAAAGTCGCGCGGAAGGATAAATTTGCGAACGTTGCCCCTAAATACTCCAAGGCACTTGCAATCGCCCTCCTCCGAGTAATCAAATAGCGCCTGAAGCCCCAAGCATATTCCAAAGAAGGGCTTGTCTGCGAGTATCCAATTCTTTATTGCCTGGTCAAAGCCTGTATCTTTTAGCAGCTTCATCGTATCGGATATGGCACCCTGCCCCGGAAATACCAAAACGTCGCTATCTGAAATTTCGGAGGGTGAAGAAATGAGGCGCGAGCGCGCCCCGACGGCCTCCCAAGCGCGCAGAACGCTTCGGAGGTTTCCCATGCCGTAGTCGATAACAGCTAAATCAACCATTAAAGCTTGCCTTTCGTGCTTGGCAGTTTTCCCTCGCGGCGAGGGTCTATGGCAACCGCCATGGACAAAGCCTTTGCAAAGCACTTAAATATGCCCTCCGCGATGTGGTGCGGCTCGTCGCCTCGCAGCAAATCTATGTGCAAATTTGCGCCGGCCTCATTGGCGAATGCTTGGAAGAACTCTTTGCAAAGCCCCACATTGAAATCCCTAACAGAATCGCAACACTTTGCGTTGTAAACCAAATATGGCCTATTTGATAGATCCAAGGCAACCCTCACCAGAGTTTCATCCATGGGTAGAATAAAAAATCCGTATCTATTTATGCCAAGCTTGTCTGCCAAAGCGCACTTTACCGCCTGACCCAAAACGATTCCCACATCTTCAACCGAGTGGTGGTAATCTACATCGACATCTCCTCTCGATTTCAGATTTAAATCAAAAAGCCCATGGCGCGCAAATAGCGAGAGCATGTGGTCGAAAAAGGGAATCTGCGTATCCACGCTGTAGTTGCCGCCGCCGTCCAAGTTTATCTCGAGGCTTATTTGGGTCTCTTGCGTGTTTCGCTCTATTTTTGCAATTCTTTCCATTTCAATGCGCTTTCCTTAAACTTTTCCATCTCATCTGGAGTGCCTATAGTTACGCGAACTCCGTCCGAGATTTTGCTATCGTTTTTCCAAAATCTTACAAGAATTTTTTGATTTTTTAAGTATTCAAAGAAATCTGCCGCTGCTTCCGCCGGCGAAAGCCCCGCCTTTCGGGGCCTTACGAATACGAAATTTGAGCGGCTCTTTACGTAATCCCAGCCATTGTCGGACAAAAACTTCTCAAAATCCTCTCGCGTCTCAACCACCTTGCGGCAGAATTTCTTGTAATAAGCGACATCCTCAAGCGCCGCAATGCCTGCAACTTGAGCAAGCCTATCCAGATTGTAGCTGTCGCGCACCCTGTCTAAGACCTCAATTATCTTTTCGTTTGCAATCGCCCAGCCTATGCGCATACCGGCCAAGCCCCACCCCTTGCTCGAGGTGCAAACAACTAAAATATTGTCGTATTTTAAGGCAAGCTTTGCAGCCGTATAGCCAGAAAAGGGCGCGTAGGCCTCGTCTATGACGAATAGGCCATTGAAGTTTTGCGCAATTTTTTCAAGCACGGCTTCGTCAAACTCAAGCCCCAGCGGAGCATTCGGATTCGTGAGTATAAATACGTTTGCGCCGCTATTAAATATGGCGTCTAGCGGAAGAGTGTAATCCTCATTAAAATTAAACTCCAAAAGCTCGGCACCCTGCATTTTGGCAAGCACCGGATACAGAGAGTAGCTGGGGTTCATGGCTGCAATTTTTAGATTTTCGTCGCCAAAAGCCCGCATTAACAAATTCAATATATCGTCTGAGCCATTGCCTGCGAGCGCATTTTGCGGCTCTACGCCGTAATACTCGGCAACAGCCTTCCTCAATCTGTCTGAAAGAGGCTGCGGATAGAGGCGAAGCGACGCTCCATCGCCACCAAGCTCCTCCAATATCGCCTCCCTCACCTTCGGAGAGGGCGGATATGGAAATTCGTTTGTATTTAGCTTTACCCAGCCGCCCCCCTGAGGCTGCTCGCCGGGAATGTAGGCGCTAAGCCCGCTTACAGTCTTTGAAATTTTGTAGTTATTGCTTTTCATTTTTATATTTTGCAAATAAGTCGGCGCCGCTTGAAACCCTTTTAACCCGCGCGCCCGAGTCCGTTTTTTCAAAGTAGATGTCGGTTTTCTTCTCTATAGTAAAGGGCTCTTGAGGTAGTGTATCTTCGTCAAGTTCAAGCTCATCTATTGGGTCGTAATCATCGAAAGCCATAGAGATTCTCCGCGCCTCGTCAACCAAAATTGCGCTCGGATTTTCCAGCTTTCCGTCCTTCATCTCGTTCTGAAATATGTGGGGTCTGCACATATCCAAGTAGCGCTTCTGGATTTTCTTAATATCTTTGCCGCTTACGCCGCTTCTATTCGATAGAATCATGCAATCGCTAAAGTGCGACATTGCATCGTAAAAATCCGCGCACTCATCAAAGGCCAAAGAGTATAACGAGCAATCCACAAAGCCCAAAATCCTCACTAATCTGAAGACTCCCCTATCGCAGATTTCCTTAAATTTCTCAATTTGCGAAATCATATCAGCCCTTGAATCAGCCATGCAAAAAACCACATCGCAGGCGCCCAAATCCGGAATTTCATCGACACTCAAATCGCCGTATCTAAAAACCTTTGCAAGTTTTTCCAATTTTGCGTCAAAATCGGACGGCTCCTCGGAATTTGACATTAGAAGCGCCGGAGAGGTCTTTTCGTAAAGCCCCCTTGAAATTAAATCGCAAACCGCAGCCCTCCTTCCGCAAGACGGAGTTCCCAAAACTAAGTAAGCATCCATAGAAACTACTCCAGCGGAAGTTTGAGATTTGCCTCCAATGCGGCGTCAATCAAGACTAGAGCCGCCATAGCCTCGACAATGGTCGGAAGTGGGAACAA
>OLIW01003237.1_pt1 | contig 10646 bp, 8 predicted proteins | sample 1601321 | NCBI WGS metagenome assembly OLIW01 (sample SAMEA2452114, study PRJEB22498) | human gut metagenome | reverse complement strand
CGGGGCGAAACGTTCCTTGCGGGTAATTTTCCCACGCGACCACGGAGATTTTTCCAGTTTTTTCCTCGGTCAGAAGGACTGTGCCAGCACAGCTTCCCGCGTGGCGCTGTCGCGCGCCGCTGCCCTGTTGCCACGGTATGGTTTTGTGCGCTACCGGTTTTGGCGATTATCAAATCGCGCCAAAGCCGCCCGGAGGGCGGCTTTGGGAGGTGGCGGTTCCACCGCCGGAGAAAGCTTTTATCCATGGAGTTTAGTGGTAATTTTTGGAAAAATGTTTGGAAATAGATGGAAAACAATTCCTGCGCCGGAAAAATTATTTAAAAAAAGCAGAATTTCCTCTTGAAAAAACGAGCGTGTTGTGCTATTTTTATCTGTGGTAAAGCCATTTACTGAGGGGGATGCAAAGCGTGGGGTACGCTTTGCACGACAGGGAGGGCTCCCGGGAGGCGGATATCTCCGCGTCCCGGGAGCTTTTTCATTATATAGTTAAAGCCGCCCTGATGGGCGGCTTTGGTTTACGATAACAAAAATTATGGTCAACTTCTCGGCGTATCATCGCCGCGATACCTATCCAGTGCCTGCCGGCAGTGTTCGGTGAAATCACGGCGCACATGGTCGGGCGCAAGAAGCTCGGCCTGACCGCCGAACTGGAACAGCCAGCCGTAAAATGTAGGACCTACCTCCACCGGGGCGGTAACTGCGATACGGTCTCCATCTGGGCGGATATGCGCATCAGCACCGAAGCGGTCCATGACTACATTGATGAGGGCCCGGTCAAAGCGCAGCTGCACCGTTTCGGTGCGGCCATTGTACATATCGAAAATCGTTTTGACGTATTTACCCAGGTCGAACTGCTCCGGCAGCGGATCGCGGGGTGTGTCGGTAACGGTCAGGGACTCCATACGATCCACACGGTAGTGGCGATAGTCCTGAATGGCCGGGTCGTAAGCCACCAGATAGTAATGCTTATCCACGCAGAGGGCCACCGGGTTCGTCTCATAGGGCGTGCCGCCGCGGCGGTAGGCCTTGCCGCCATCAGGTGTCCAGTCGAAGTAGCGAAACGTGACCTTGCGGTCATCGTTGATGGCGGTATTCAGACCGTCGATGGCGTAATAGAGCTTCTCATTGTGGGTGCGGACCCGGTCCATGACATAGACCTGACGGCGCAACTGGCGGGCATTGGGGCGGCTGGTGAGCTGCTCCAGCTTGGCGATAAGCTCCATACTCTTGCTCTGTGTGAGAAAGGGCGACGCCTGTACCACATCAATGAGCAGCTTCAGCTCCGGCAGCTGGAACTCCCGTTCGCCAAGAAAATAGCCGTAGGTCTTGCCCCGGACAGCCTGCACATCCATGCCGTACAGCTCCAGCAGCTCCAGGTCGTCATAGATGCTTTTGCGCTCGGCGGAAATACCCTGGCGTTCCAAATAAGCGATCATATCCTGAACGGTCCTGGGGTGGCGCTCGTCTGTTTCCTCCCGCAGATACCGCGCCAGATACAGCAGCTTCAGCTTTTTATTGGCCATGGCGCACCCTCCCTTCGTTTGTCCCATTGTACCAGATACGGGCAGGAAAGAAAACCACTTTTTACCGGCGTTCGACTTTACATACACGTACTTTTAGGCTATAATAAAGTGCTATGCTATCGACGAAAGGAAGTGCGGCGTTGCAAGTGAACCAAATACGGGCAGGCGCCGCGCTGAGCTATGTGTCCATGGCGCTGAGCACCGTTATCTCGCTGGTCTACACGCCCATCATGCTCCGACAGCTGGGCGACAGCGAGTTCGGCGTGTACCAGGCGGTGCTGCCGATCATCTCCTATCTGAATTTACTGAGTTTCGGCCTGGGCAGCGCCTATGTGCGGTATTACTCCCGCTTCCGTGCCGCCGGCGACAAGAAGGGCTGCGCCAAGCTGAACGGTATGTTCCTGATAACGTACCTCATCCTGGGTGCGCTGGTGCTGGCCATCGGCTTCGGGCTGTCCTACTGCGATGTGGTGTTCGGCAAGAAGCTGACAGCGGAGGAGATCGACCTTGCCCAGCGGCTGCTGCGTATCATGTCGGTCAATGCTGCGCTGACGTTCCCCATCAGCGTGTTCGAGAGCCATGTGACCATCAACGAGAGGTATCTGTTCCAGAAGATCGTAGCCATGGGCAAGCAGGTGCTGAACCCCCTCATTATGATCCCCCTGCTGCTGATAGGCTACCGGTCCGTGACGCTGACCATCGTCTCGCTGATCTTCACCGTGCTCAGCGGCGTGATCAATATCACCTACTGCCTGACACGGCTGAAAATGCCCTTTGCCTTCCGGCACTACGACTTCGCGCTGCTGCGTGAGATGTTCGGCTTTACGCTGTACGTGTTCATCGGCATTGTGGTGGACAACATCAACTGGTCCATCGACCGGCAGCTGCTGACGTGGTTCCACGGCTCCGCCGCGGTGACGGTCTACGTCATCGCCTCGCAGCTGAACAACTATTTCCTGCTGTTCGGCAACGCCATCTCCAACGTGATGACGCCCCGCGTCCACCGTCTGGTGGCGGAGAACGCCCCCATGCGGACGCTGGACGCCCTGTTCACCAAGGTGGGGCGGCTGCAGTTCATCCTGCTGGGCGGCATATTCCTGGGCTTCGTGGCCATCGGCCAGTCCTTCGTGGTGCTGTGGGGCGGCGGCGAGCAGTTCCGCATCGACTATTGGACCGCGCTGCTGCTGTTCTTTGCCTGCCTGTGGACCAACATTCAGACCGTGGGCATCGAGATACAGCGTGCCAAGAATATGCACAAATACCGTTCGCTGGTCTATCTGGGCGTACTGGTGGGCAACATCGTGATCTCCATCCCCCTGTGTATGAAATGGCAGGGCCTGGGCGCGGCCATCGGCACGGCGATCGCCACGCTGGTGGGCAACGTGTTCCTGATGAACCGCTACTACTACAAGCACATCGGCCTAAACATCCCCGGCTTCTGGCGGCATATCAGCCATCTGCTGCCGGCCATGGTGCTGCCCACCACCGTGGCGGTGCTGCTGGCGGTGTTCGTCCATCCCGCCACCTACTGGCAGCTGATTCCGCCGGGACTGCTGTTCGTGGCGGTGTACGCCGCCAGTATGTGGCTGTTCGGCATGAACCGCTATGAGCGCGGTCTGGTGACCGGACCGCTGCGGCGGATACTGCATCGGCAATGATCTGTCTTTCCGCCCCTGCGCGGCGGGAAGAAAAAAGGGAGGTACTCTGTTATGGGAAGAAAACTTGCGACCTTTTTTCGCCAGCTGAAGCATCTCAGCTTCGCGCGGATGAAGCTGCACATCAACGCCGTCCATGAGGAGACAGGCAAAAACCGCCTATGCATTTTCTGCGACATGGTATGGTGCGAGGTGCGCTACGGCATCGGCTATCTGGACTACCATGTGTTCGGCTTTGCGAACCGCCGCGGCGCGGTGCGGAAGACCTATATGACCGCCGTGCAGAACCAGGCCCTGACCCGGCAGATGAACGATCCGGCGTATTTCTATCAACTCAACGACAAGATCGAGTTCGACACCATCTTCTCCGACCTGCTGAAGCGCCGCTTCCTGGACCTGCGTAAGACGGACGCCGCGGGCCTGCGGGACTTCTGCGCCGGTACGGAGGCCATCTTCTGCAAGCCCGCTGGGCTGTGCGGCGGCGAGGGCATCCAGCGTCTTATCACAGCGGACATCGACGATTACGACGCTCTGTATGACCGGCTGATCAAGGGCGGCCAGCTGCTGATCGAGGAGCCCATCCGCCAGCATCCGGACATGAATAAGCTGTGCCCCGACTCGGTGAACACCGTCCGTATCGTCACGCTGGTGACAGCGCAGGGCGCGCAGATGGTCTATGCCCTGGTCCGCATGGGCATGGGCGGCGTGTGCGTGGACAATGTCTCCTCCGGCGGTATGTACGCCCCGGTGAACGAGCACGGCCAGCTGTACCGCCCCGCCTTCTGCGACAAGACCGGCAAATATTACGAGCGCCACCCCGTCACCGGTACAGAGATCATGGGCTTCCAGATCCCCCTGTTCGACCAGGCGCTGGAGCTGTGCCGCACCGCGTCCAGGCGGGTGGAGGCGCACCTGAAATATATCGGCTGGGACGTGGCCATCACGCCGGATGGCCCCGTGCTGGTGGAGGGCAACAACCTGCCCGGTTACGATATGTGCCAGAACGCCGGCCATGTGGACGAGGGTATGCTGCCCCGGTTCGAGAAGCTGCTGGGCCGCCCCATTATGTGATGAAACCGTATGCTGCGCCCCGTGGGGCGAAACAGAGATAAGGAGGACAGACCATGCATCCTATGCGTAGAAAAGACAAGGAACGTGACGCCGCCTTTGCCTGGCAGGTACTGCGTGACGCCACCTATGCCACCCTGGCCATGACCGACAGTGACGGCGCCCCCTATTGTGTGCCCGTGAACCATGTGGCCGACGAGCAGGGCAATGCGGTGTATTTTCATTGCGCCGGCGCCGGCCGCAAGTGGGACATCCTGACGAAGGAGCCGCCCGTGTGCCTGTCCGCCGTGTCCAAGGCAGAGCTGATCCCCGGCGAGCTGACCACCGCCTACAAGTCCGCCCTTGTGCAGGGCAGGGCCGTACTGGTGCAGGACCCGGAGGAGAAGCTGTACGCCCTGAAGCTGCTGGTGCAGGCGCTGGACCCCGTTTCCATGTCCCGGGCCGTCCTCTGCGCCGAACACTCTATGCAGCGCACCATGCTGGTAAAGATCGTCCCCGAGACCGTCACCGGCAAGGAGTCCTTCGGAGACTGAACAAACAGCTTTCTGCGTGAAGAGAACCGCAAAAGAACCGCCCTCCGGCGGTTCTTTTTGCGGTTGTCTACCCCGGGGGAGGGATAATTAAAGTCAAAAAAAGAAGGCCCGTAGGAAAGCAGCATTTACTATCCCTCCCGCGGCAACGGGAGGTATATATAAATATCCCCCGCGGCAGCGGGGGATATTTATTTCGTCCGCGCCGACAGGCGCGGGCTGATTAAGCACAAAAAAGAAGGCCCCGCAGGAAAACGATCTTTACTATACCTCCCGCGGCAGCGGGAGGGTTATATATTTATCTCACCCCGTCAGGGGTGAGATATTATCTATCCCCGGCCGACAGGCCAGGGATAATTAAGCACAAAAAAAGAAAGGCCCATTGGGCCTTTCTCTTTTTTGAGTTTAATTAGAACTCCTTTTTCTTGCCGATGACCACGGCGGAGCCGGCGACGGAGGTCAGAGCCATACCGACGTACATAGCGATACCTGCATCAAAGGTCTTGGGGGAAGTGGTGGTAGTGGTGGTAGTGGTGGTACCATCGGTACCAAGAGCATCGGCCAGATAGTAGTAGCCCTTGAAAGCCTCAACGACGCTGCCATCAGCATCCTTCACGGCCAGATACTGAGCAGTAGAATCAGCGGGAACAGTCTTGGTGACGGGGATATACTTCTCGCACTTCTCGCAGAAGATGGAGGTAATAACACCGTTAGCGCTATTGGTCTTAGAAGTAGCGGTGAAGCGGTGCTCGACCAGGCCCTTGCCCGTCTCAACATCCTTATAAGCAACGATCTTGCCGTTCAGCAGAGCCAGCTTGGTGTCAACAGAGGTGTAATCGCAAGCCTGGTAAACTTTACCATCGATGACATAGAAGGTCAGGTCCTTGCCCTCGTACTCACCGCACTTGGCACCCTCGACACCAGCGATGGTCTTGGTGACGACATCAGATGCCTTGATCTTGTTAATGTCAAAGTTTGCAACGTTGGCATAGTACACATAGTCAACAATCTTGTTGTCAGCAACGCTCACCAGCTTGCCAGAGGCATTCTCTGCAGCAACGACAACCGCGTAGCGGATATCAGTATCAGAGACCTTCAGCTCATAATAAGCAGGAGTAATCGTGGTGGTGGACTTACCATCAACAGTGCTGGTGGTCTTAGACTCGGAATGATAGGTCAAGGTAGCAGTATCGGGCAGAGTAACCACCTGGTTATTCATGTCCAGCAGCTTATAGTCCTTGAGAGTCATGGTCTTGGTGTCAGCGAAGCTGACGGTGCACAGTGCCAGAGCCATGACCATGGCCAGCACAGTTGCAATGATCTTCTTCATGTTTGTTTCCTCCATAAAAATTTGTTTGTGTCCGGTTCGGCTTCATCCTCCGAGACAGCGTTTACAACGTAAACATCATTATGTTGTAAAAATTTTTACGGATTTTATTACCAGTTATTTCCATTTTTGAGACAGCGCCGCCGCGCCGTTAAAAATCGCCCGGAATTGGAAGTAATTTCCATTTCTTCCATAATTTACCAGTAATTTACGCAATTCATTTGAGCACCTGTAAAGCGTAATTCCTGTGTAACGCAACATTTATGCAATTCAAATCGAGATTTTCAAAAAATGCAACAACTTAGCTGGAAAAATTTTCCAGTCAAAATCGAAAGGTCATTATGTAAACTGCTTTGACGCTGATAGCGGCCAAAAGCCATTCATAATTCGGTTACAATTTATTCAGCGAAAGCGTTGTCTGCGTTTTTGTGCGTAAAAGGAGCTTCGCCGCCCCGGCGGCGCGGAGGCTGGCGCGGAGGCTTACGCAGCCGCTTGCCCCAGCCACGGTAGGGGCGTTTTCTTCTCTCGGGCGGGCGATCATCAAATCGCGCCAAAGAGGTGCGCCTCCGGACGCGGGGGTACATCTGCGAATGTTTCGTTAAGATACCGTTAAGAAATCGCCAATTTTCTTGAAAACCAGATTTCAGAGTGCTACCATGAAACAACGTAGGGGGCGCGAGGTACAGGCCCCGCGCGACAGGAGGGGAGCTCCCGGGCGGCAGATATCATCTGTTGCCCGGGAGCCTTATTTTGCCTGCTAAATACCCCGGCTGCGCTTTTCGCACAGCCGGGGTATCGGTCAATTTATTTGCTGTCCGGCAAGATGCCCAGCAGCACCAATGGCGCATCTCCGGTGTTATCAATGCCGTGGGTGTGGCCCTCGGGACAGTAGTGGGTCATGCCGGCGGTCAGGGGTACGTCCATCCCATCGTCGTGGCATACGCCGCAGCCGGACAGCACGTGAATGATCTCACAGTTGCCAGTGTGGGTATGCAGGCCGATGGAGGACCCCGCGGGCAGGGTCAATGTCAGGATACGGCCCATGCCGTCGGCAACGGCGGTGCGGACGTGGGCTTCGCCGGTGCCGCCCTTGAAATGCGGCACAACGGTCGGATCGACAGCGTTAAAATCCAGCGTCATTTGAGTCCCTCCTTATTTCGATTTCCGTATGCGCTCGGTGATGGCCTGCCCGGTGGGCGTAACGGCCAGACCGCCCAGCGCCGTCTCGCGGAATTCCACGGGCATACGGCGGCCCACCTCGCCCATGGCGTCGATGACCTCGTCCACGGGAATGCGGCTGGTGATGCCCGCCATGGCCATGTCCGCCACGCTGACGGCGTTCACCGCGCCAATGACGTTGCGCTTGACGCAGGGAACCTCCACCAGGCCCGCCACGGGATCGCAGATCAGGCCCATCAGGTTTTTCAGCGCCAAGCCTCTTTGTTCTTTTCCGTCGAAACGCCGCGGATAATAGTAGTCGCAATGCCCTACCTGGGTCTGGTTGCGATGAGAGCCGACTTCAATAAGTCTGGGGTATTTCTTAATCTCTATCCTCCACCCCTGGTCATCCGTCAGATGAAAATGAAACTTATTGAGTTTATACATGGCCATCAAGTCGAGAAACTTCAACACCTCTTCTTTAGGCTGAAAATTACGGCCTACGTCCATCATGGCCCCGCGATGGGGAAACCGGGGAACATCTGTCATGTTGACTGCTGGTATTTCTATCTTTCCATCATACTTCCTGCCGGCATTATAAATCTCCGCCGGCATAAGTTGCAACAGAGACTGGATAGCATAAAACAATCCTGCTGCAGTTTCATTGGAACTTATTTTTATGCCACCGGAGGAAACATCCAATGTGTAAGCCTCATCCGGCAATAAACTGTCTATCAGAAAACAAATATCCCCCGGCTCTGTTTGAGACACACGCTTCAGAGTGACAGAAGTGTTCTTCAATGCATTAGCTAAGTAGCGGAAAACTTTCTGTGAGGCTTCATCCTCCGAGATGGCCACACTCGTTTCGCCTTGCAGAATATAGGTTCCCCGTCCCATAACTATTTCATTGGGAAGGGGAATAATGCCATTAGCCTGTATGGAAGTATGACGGCCCTCCCCACAAGAAATCAGTGTTAACAAAACGGCAATTATCCAATATACTTTCTTCATAATCTTTGTGTTAAAATATCAGGGAATTCACGAATGGTTCTGAGCACAAGCTCTCCAAACAAAGTATTCACCCATGCAAACCAAGAACGGGTGAAATCCGAAGCATTCTCCGAATGAAAAGATTCATGCATAAAACCAGTTCCTCCGTCCGTGTCACGAAGCTGCCTCAAGCAAGCAGCGATTTCTTCGCGATCGTCCGTAGTGAAAGCTTTTATTATGATGCTCATGGGCCAAATATAGTTCAGTCCTACATGAGGTCCTCCCACTCCTTCACCTGCCTTGCCTTTGAAAAAGTAGGGATTGTTATCACTCCAGATCATTTTGCGGGTATTCTGATAGATAGCATCCTTGATAGAGCAGTAACCGAGATAAGGAGCAGCCAGAAGACTGGGAACGTTGGCATCGTCCATGCAAAGCGCATTGCCGAATCCATCAACTTCAAAGGCATAAATTCGTCCGCAGACGGGATGGTTGAAAGTTCCGTATTTACGAATAGCGGCATCCACTTCGTCGGCCAACGCCGCGCATTCTTCGGCAAAGGTTTCATTTTTGCATACCTTGTGCTCTATCTCCGCCAACTGCCTCAACGATACAACTGCAAACATATTGGACGGTATCAGAAAACCGTATTGGGTAGCGTCGTCCGAAGGCCGGAAAGAAGAAACGATGAGCCCGACGGGCTTGACAGGTGCTCCCCAGCCATTATTTATCTGCGAATCAGTGGGGCGGTCACAATCGCGGGTAAAGCTATAGGGTCCCAAGCCCTGCTTGCGTTGTTGTTCCTTGAAGGTTTGCACTACCAGCTTCATGGCTTCATGCCAGTTCGTATCAAACACTGAAACATCGGCCGTCAATTGCCAATAGTGATATGCCAAACGGATGGGATAGCATAGAGAGTCTATTTCCCACTTGCGCTCATGCAGTTCTTTCACCATGTGCTGTGTGTGATCCGTTTCCCAATAACTACCCAACGGACCGTCATTGAAAGCATTGGCGTAGGGATCTGTCAGTATACATTTCACCTGTCGGTTGACCAATCCTGCCACCATCCACTGAAGGTCGCTATCGCCTTTCATCAACGGCAGGTAAGGCCATACCTGTGCAGAAGAGTCACGTAGCCACATAGCGTCAATATCACCTGTGATAACAAAAGTATCGGGACGTCCATCTTTCAATCCGTGCCTGACGGTGGTGTCGAGTGTATTAGGAAAACAGTTCTCGAACATCCAGCGCAGCTTTTCATCCTTTATCTTTTGCTTTGTTTCTTCAATGGTTGCTTCTACAGCCTTGGAAACAAAATGCCTCTTCTCCTTAGGCGGACGCAAGGAAACATATTTCAAACTAGGGATTGAAGACGCGGAAAACATGGAAGAGGGCTGCACGGTCATGGCTGCTAAAGCAAGCCCTCCGGTCTTCAGGAATTGGCGTCGTGACATTTTCTTTTTCATGGTCAGTGTTGGTTGTTAGTAAGTATGCTTACCGGGGGTAACTTGAATCCTCTTCTCTTTTCCACCATAGAGCACAAGCAACTCGAATTCTATATTTGAATCTACTGTGATATGAGGTTCATCGCTTGCTGAACGGCGTGCTTCCGCCTTCATGCCAATCACTCCATCAGGACCGAAAGGATATCGTTCGATTCCGTTAGTCTCGGTCAGATTCATATCCCAGACAATCTGCTTTGTGGCATAGTCTCCCTGAATACCAATGATAAACTCTATCAATTCGGCAATGGGCGGCAGACCGGTCCATCCTACAAATTCTTTTCTTGCCATAAATCCCGGTTCGGCACTTTCCGGAGCATAATATTCCCAAAAGGTTCCTGTCTTCTTAAATACTTCCAACACCTGGGAATAGTGGTTGAGGGAAATTTCTCTCGCTAGTTTGCGATAGCCCTTCTTTACAAGCCCCTGCATCACCATGTAGTTAGTACCCGGCCATATTCCACCTTGCAAATAGCGGCCGTTATCCTTGTACTTGGGGTTATCGGCGGATAAAGAAGGAATCCGGTATTTACGTTTGAAGGTGGCGGGGTTATCCAGTTCTTTCACTAAACGATCCAGTCGGGTGGTATCGAGCACATCGGTGAACAATGCCCAGTAAGCCCCTATCCCCTTCGTTTTGCAAAGTGTGCCGTCGGCATACTGGTCATAAAGGAAACCGGACTCTTCATCCCAAAGATTGTCATGGATGTATTCTTTCAGCATCTGAGCTTCGCTTTCAAAATCTTCTATTTCTTGCCAGCGTTCGAGGTAGAACCCCATTTCGAGAAGGAGATTGGCTGTGAACAGTTGTTGCAGGTTGGTGTCCAGCCAAATCATGTGCCCATGACTGTAGATAGGGTTATAACCTGCCGGTACACGAGGCATATTGT
>OLIW01003233.1_pt1 | contig 10653 bp, 2 predicted proteins | sample 1601321 | NCBI WGS metagenome assembly OLIW01 (sample SAMEA2452114, study PRJEB22498) | human gut metagenome | reverse complement strand
CATGCTCGCCGTCCTTAAAGGTGTCGGTGCCGGCATAGTAAACAACAACGGAATTCAGCAGATCAAACAGAGAAACGCCGTCATTCAGAGTAGCGGTCTCCGGATTCCACAGGTTGCCGTCCTTGTCGTGCATGATGATATAGGGGCTCATTACATAACCCACAGCATCACGAGCCATCAGCAGCAGATTGTCAATGGTTACATCGTACTTACCGTCTGCGCCCTTCTGCACCAGAGAAGAGTAGTCGTGATCCGGCAGCACATAGCCCAGATACAGCTGCAACGCCAGAGCAGCTACGCCCTCTGCATCGTTGCAAGCGTCCAGGTCCTCATTGTGGATGCCCTTCTTGAAGTCGGGGATATTCCGCAGTGCAGAAATTGCAAACGGAATCATCGCGCTCTCCAGATTGGCCTCGGTCAGAGCAGTGCCCTCGCCGTTCTCATGATAGAAGGCGCCGAGAATGTTCGCATCCGTCTGATCACAGATGAACTGCAGCACCTTCAGCATATTGCCAACCAGGGTCTGCGCTACATTGCCGGGATCCTCGGAATTTACTTTCGTCAGACCGCTGGCATCATAACTCGGCAGGAAGTCCTTTACTGCGGCAACCAGGAAATCATTCAGCGCTGCCAGCATGGAGCTGTAGCTGCTGTAATCATTTGCCATAAATGCCTCAATGTTCTTCATACCGGTCTCAGCAAAGCTGCAGTTCAGGGGGCCGGTTGCCTGCTTAAAGTAGTAAACAGACATGGGGCTGAAACGCAGTTTGTTGAACAGGGTGGTGGAGTCAATATCTCTCCAGGTGTAGGTAGGAGACTTCACCAGGTCACGGCTGTTGTACTTCTCCAGATCCGCCTTGATGTAAGCCAGATAGGAAGCCGCATCCTTGTACTCATCGCCAAGGGTCTGGCCGGGCTTCAAGTTCTTTGCAGCCTTTTGGCACTCATAAGCGGCCCAAGCCTGCACATCGGCAGCGGTGTAGTTGTTGGCTACATTGCTGTAGTCCCAAGCCGTGTTGTGGGTCGTGGCACCGGTGTACCACATATAGTAATTGTAGTCGTAACCGCCCACACCGGAATTCAACTGGCCCAGCGTATCCTTCAAGGCGGTGTTCCACACCATCTCAAAGGCTTGGAAGCCAAAGTCAAACAGCGTATTTGAGGGCTTCAGCTCCAACTTCTGATCCTGATAACGGAACAGATATACATTACCGATGGCCTCGCCGTTCTTGTCATGATCCTCCTGCGTTACATAATGCAGGTTGGTCGTGTCAATATACGGTGCGGAACCCTTCTCCAGATACTCTGCGTATCTGTCTCGAGAATTGGTACCGTCGGCGTATGTAATCTGTGCGGTAATGTTGCTGAGCAACTGGGTGGAGAGCTTATCAAGCAGGATGGAATCCAGCTTGCTGGTCTCCAGACTGGGATTGTTCCGGATCTGAGCCTTCTCCTCTGCAGTAAACCAACCGGTATTCTCCAGAACCAGCTGCTGAACAATATTATATACCATATTGCTCTGATAGCCGCTGGGCATACCAATCAGGTCACCAATGGTCTTGTAAACATCCAAGAAGCTGCTTACGATACCAAGGCCAAGCTCGCCGCGCAGCAATTTCTTTACGATATTGCCGTTGGCGCCTTCAGGACCCCCGTCGGAAGAAATGTTCCGAACCAGCTTCACAATACCGCGTACAATATCGGTAGAGGAAGTTGCGCTGCGGGACATTCCGTTAACTGCGCTCAAATCTACATAGCGGGCATCGCCGGCCAGCAGAAGCAGTGCGGACTTGCTGTTCAGGAATTTGTCCAGATCTTGAACAGTTTTAAGTACCTCATCCACGCTGCCCAGTTTGATGGTGATGCTACCAAGAACACTCAGGTCGATATTCATCGGTGCGATGTTTGCCTGAGCAAGAGTCAGATCCACAAAGTCCAAAAGGGCTGTGCAGGCCTGCTCATCATTCAGGATGGGCCAACCCAGTGAGTTGAAGTCCAAGTCCTGGTCATGGTACTTCGTGTTTGCCGAAGCATTAGCCGCGGAAGCGACCATAGCACCGGAGAAACAGCTCATCGCCATCAAGACCGCCAAAAAGAGCGCAAGCAACTTGCGGGAAAACTTTTTAGCTTTCACTAATTTTTACCTCCATAGTAATTTGTAATTCTTACGAATAAATGGTTGCGTGTACGCGCCGTCCCATCCTCTGACCATCGGGCAATCCAATATTCAGGATGAAGGCATTGCAGCCAGACGCCATACATTATGAAAATGCGCATAGAAACACATTTATCGCATTCTTATTAAAACACGATGGTCACCAAAAATCAATAAAGAGCCGTGATTTTTCTGATTTTCGGAATGTTGCACAATTTGAGCGGCCGTTTTTTGTGCGAACGGACAAATTTAATTTACACGAAATTAACAATTTGTTCATATTTTATCGCTTAGTTAAAAGACAATGCCCATTATTTTGCAAGTTTCGACTTGTAAAGGTCATGTGCTTTACGCGCGATTTTCACACGCAAAGGCGTGCCCCTTTACACCATCGATTTTTTGGCGTAACGGCGGGAAACTTTCACAAGTTCCACAGGATTTTCCACAATTTTTCCTCCAAAACCGGTGGAATTTCTGTCAGCAGTTGTCGAATGTAGCAATGACGATAAACGCGCCCTGATCCTCCACGCAAATCCAAAATAAGAATGCAGCGTAGATCCATCGGCCGGGCCAAACATGGCTTGATATATAAGTAAGCAAAAAAATGTTGCGCCGGAATTTCGCTATAAATCGGGAAATTTCGCCCACCCGTTCACATTTTGTTAAAAAGTTTTCGGAAACCTATTGACTTGCCGTTCTATATTTGGTATAAATATACTGTATTTGTTGTACGCGTGGGTATCCTGCGCCCTTTTAGCAGAGGAATTGTGAACAAATTGTTAACGCAACTTGCAAGCACATCCTCCGCTAAAAGGGTGCGCTGCCCAGGCGAATCCAAAACGACAAGTTCGTCAACATATCAGAAGGAGAGATGAATTATGAAGACGGGCAAAAAGTTACTCAGCCTATTTTTGGCTGTAGTAATGATGGTCACCACCTGCTCTGTCGGGTTCACTGCATTTGCAGCGGACAAAGACAAGGGCATCTGGAAGAACTCCACAAGTGCAGACTCCACCTTTGACGCACTGACGGAACTGGTAGACACCTATGTTCCGGCACTGCTCAATCAGCCGAGTATCAAAAAGGCACTTGAGGAGAAGTTGGGGATGACCGTCACCGACACCACCTCGATCAGTGATCTGATCATGGGTGTGTCTCCCACGCTGCTTAATCTTTTGAGCAGCCCCATGAATAAGGCAGACATCATTGACGGTTACCGGAAAGGGTATTCCGATGTGGCGTATGCCTACCTGGACGAGAAAGATGCGAAGATGAGCTTTTATCAGCTGTTTTCTTTTTGCGTCAACAACATTTCGTCCAGCGACGCAGAACTGGCCAAATGGTGCGAGGACACGCTGAGCGATCTGTCCGCCCTGCTGGAGCAGTTCCCCGAGAAACAGGCTAAGCAGCAGGAAGACCTGAGCGCTGCCTATGACGCACTGAACAAAGTGCTCGAGGTGCTGGGTACTGCTGAAGGCAGCCTGGACACCCTGGAAGACATCCAGAAAGCTACCGTTACCTACAAGGACAAATCGTACAAAGTAGACGACTTGATTGCTCTGGACGATTTCAAGGATGTAGCTAAGTGCTTTGACACCTTCACCGCCTACTTCGAAGAAGCCGGCAGCAAGAAGAAAGTCAGCACCATGAGCGAAGCGATTTGGTATGTGCTGCTCCAGTATCAGACCGACAAGGCAAGCAGTGAACTGGCAGAGGCCGCCAAGGCTTATCTGTGCAAGCTGGCCAAAAAGGACTACAACACCATCAAGGATGACGATGCTGCACTGGCAACCGCTTGCAAGATCGGTGCTGCCGTACTGGCCAACAACGGCGATAGCGCCTTTGTTAGCGAGTACTATGCTGCGATGACGCTACCGTAGCAGCCCTGCGTGCGGACATGAACAAGAATGTGCCCGGCGGCAGCGCAAAAATCGGTTCCAGCCGTGACACCTTCCAGGCTTACCTGAACGGTGACTATGCAAAGGACGGCATTGCTCCTGTAACCAAGCCGGCAATGGCCACCTACTGGAGCAGCGAGGATCTGGATACGCGTACCGAGGGTATTTACCGCAGAGCGTTGATGGAGAACAAAACTGTCGGCGGCATGTCCCCCGAAGATGTGATCGCCACCATCAACCAAGATCTGTTAAAGACCTTCTACAGTGGTGAACTGAAAGAGAGCGTTGACGAGGCCGTTGATTTCTACTTTGAGATTACCGACGCCAAGGTTATCTCTAATTCTTGCAGAAAGTATTCTTTCGCGAAATACGGCTTTAAGGATTCCTTTGCTGTTGCTGCTGTAAACAACGCCATCAATCAGTACATGGTACTGCTGGATCCTGAGGATCAGGAAGGCGTAACCATCGCAGGCTTGCACCTCACCGGTAATGCGGTTATGAACGAAGTGGTCTACAAACTGGTAGAGTCCAAGGTTGACCTGAAGGGTGCGCTCACCGATATATGGATGAACCTGTACGAGCACCCGGTTGAAACCATTATGCAGTTGCTGCCTGTTTTGACCGTTGTGATTGACGAAGTGCTGATCCCCATGGTATTCAACCAGGAGGGTGATCCCTTTAATGGTTTCCTGGGCGGTTTGCTGAGCGGTCTGATGGATCAATACGGCCAGAGCGTTGGCAGCCCCGTCGGTTTGGGCGGCGGCCTGAGCTGGGATTTGAACGAGGTTCTGCCCACCCTGATGCACTGGCTGATCGGCGACACCAACTATGACTTTACATACTACAACATCAGCGGTGTTGAGTATGGCAAGGATGCCGACGGCAAAGATGTGATCGTCAGCCAGGTGTATGGTGACCCCACCACCGGCAAGTACGATGACACCAAGACCCCGGTGATCCTGAACATCTATGCAGCCGATAAGGCGCTGCAGGGTGCCAAGGCATCCGGCATTGCCGATGCACTGAAGCTCACCGGCGACGCTGCCACTGCCGTGAATGAGGCTGTGTCCGAGCTGGCCACCTTCTTCACCGCTGCTGTGGATCAGTATGTGGCTGCCTATGGTGAAAAAGACGCCAAGAGTGGCGCCATGACCAAGGAAGAGGGCACCGTTTACAACCACGGCGTCAACAACCTCTTCGTTGCCCTGCCCAAAATTCTGGACATTATGGGCAAGAACTTCATTAAAAAATATGATGTAAAGAGCGCTGACAACACCAAGAAGGCTTCCGACTGGTCTTATAGCGATTATAAGATTAAGAGCGATACCGTTGGCGACAAAGCGTTCTTCTACAACCAGTCTTTGGTTAACTTTAAGAACCTGGCAGACGGCGGCAAGCCGGCCAAGATTCTGGACTGCTTTGTAAACATCTTTGTGAACGACTGGTTCAACGCCATCATTGACCTGCTCAATGATGTGACCGCCACCGACAACAAGATCACCACCAACCTGCCCATCATCACCGGTCTGATCCGCGCTATGGGCGGTCTGGGCGAAAAGAGCACCATCAGCGATGTACTCAACGGCGTATTCCAGCTGAAGTACAACGACAAGGCCTCTTTCGTAATGGGCGTGTATAACAAGGATTCCAAGTTTGTTGGTCTGAGCACCGAAAGTGCTTACTTCCTGTTGTCCAACATCGGTCAGCTGGTGAATGTGATCCAGGCCATGGACACCAAGACCAAGAACACCATCGACGTGAGCTTCCCGAAAGTGAACGGCAAGATGGCAAAGATCCAGACCCAGCCCAAGTGGGCAAAGGTACCCAAGACCTCCAGTAAGAGCGGCGCTTCTCTGCTGTCCAATCTGGACTCCGCACTGTCCAAGGTGCTGGAGAACTCCACACTGAACAACTTCAACCTGAACACCACCCCCGGCATCCTGTGCGGTCTGGTAAGCCTTGGTTCTTACATCCTGGGCAGCGATAACACCAACCCGATGCTGAAGATGCTCAATAAGACCTTAAACTTCCTGAACGACGGGGACAAGAAGCCCACCGATACCTCAGACAAGAAGGTTTACACTGAGGATCATCTGACCAATCTGGTAGTTCAGATGTATGTTGCACTGGAGAATGTAATTGATTACTATCTGGTGAACGAGGACGCTCTGGGCCTGAATGTTTTCTACGACGGCAACCAGAAGCTGTACAAGAAGAAGAATAAGGCCGGCAAGCCGGTGTACTACACCAGCAAGACCGGTGCTTACCACTACAACATTTTGGCTGCTGCGCTGAAGGGCTTGATTTCTCCCCACGCAGTGAGCAATCACCTGACCAACAAGTCCGCCGCCAAGAAGCTGGCAAGCCTGCCTACCTGGCACAACGCCATTCGCTTGGACAAGAGCACCAGCGGCTGGACCGGCGCCACCAACATTAAGATCAACTGGGGCTTCCGCGCAGGCAACAACACCAAGTTCTTCCAGAACTTCGGCGAGAGCCTGGGCATCATCACCGATCTGATCGGCGTGCTGACCAAGGATGCCGGTTACTATGACGGTGTACTGTACCCCATCTTTAAGGATCTGGAAAAAGCCCAGGGCTTTAGCCTGGGCGTGTATGCAAAGGGCAGCGTAAAGGACGGCGCAACCGGCCTGCTGGCTATTCTCACCCCCATCAGCAAGCTGCTGGACGGCTTCTACAGCAAGCCTGTCTCCGTGCTGACCAACCTGATCAAGGGCCTGTCCATTGTGATGAACAAGGACCTGAACAATGTGGCGACTGCCGCCATTTACCCGCTGTACAAGGAGATCCACGGCGTATCCAACATTCTGAGCGCAAAGGTGTCCAACCTGATGCCCTCTATGGCAAAGAACGACGCATGGTTCTCCGCGATACTGGGCCTGATCTTTAAGACCAATACGGACGACAAGGATCAAAACGCGCAGAATAAGCAGACGATTGCCCTTGTAACCGGCCTGCTGAAGAAGAGCGCAACCAAGGCTGGCTTGGGCATCAACGATGTGACCGTGATCAACGCTGTAAACAGCCAGCTGGCTAACTTCGGCTTTGAACTGCCCACCACCCTGTTTAAGGACATTGCAAACTGCAAGAATGCAGAGGCTGTTCTGAAGTACCTGACCCACCTGGTGGTCGATGTACTGCAAATTCGCCAGATCATTGATCTGCTGAAAGTCGTGATCGACAATCCTTCCATAAGCCAAGTGCTGGATATGATCAGCCGCCTGACCAAGAAGGATCTGCTGAACATCATCAACGCTGTGATCGCCAAGACCACAGATCCCACCACTGCTTACTGGACCTTCCTCCAGTATGTACAGGAAAAGACCACCGGCTTCTATTATCCCGCCGGTGTGACCGCACAGGACGCCAGCGACGCTGTTGGCGATCTGGACACCATGGTCACCTCCGTGATCGGTCTGCTGGCCGGCCTGGATGTAGTGAAGCAGGATAACCTGAAAGACCTGGTTAGCTCCCTGATCTTCACCAACGCCAACCTGACCAAGCTGGCTTCCGCACTGTACGGCGCCATTGATCCTTACAAGGATTACCTGGGCTATGCCGGCATTGATGTAAGCAAGAAGGGCGTAGCTAAGCTCCTGACGGACGGCAGCTACGGCAAGACCTACTCCTCCGCAGCTAAGGCGATCAAAAACGCCAAGAGCTGGAAGAAGCTGGGCAACATCAACTGGGGCTTCACCGATGGCTCCGCAAAGGCACAGCAGGGCTTTGTAAACGGCCTGGCTGCGATCCTGCGTCCGCTGGACGGCGTACTGTCTCTGCTGCTGGCAGGCGACGACTTGGCCGTTGGCCAGATCCTTACCGATTTGGTGAAGAACCTGAACTTCGGTTCCTCTAAGGACACCGTACAGCTGAAGAATGGCAAACTGCGCATTCGCATCAAGGGCTCTGACAAGTATTCCAAGACCTCTGTACTGGAGATCAACCTGTACAAAGTGATCGATGATGTGAAGTCCCTGAGCATCTATGGCGGCAATGGTTACGAAAGTGCCATCGTTCCGCTGCTGGAGGCACTGGAGTGCCCCAACGTGAAGACCTACAAGCAGTACAAGGCAGACATTAAGAAGTCTACCGACAGCGTACTGACGGATGTGTTGAATCCCATCGTAGGCTTCCTGAACAAGGTACTGGACGCTCCGTTCGATACCCTCACCGCAGTACTGCCCAATGTGGCATACTACATTGATAATAATGGCCTGGCACAGCTCGTCAACAATCTTCTGTCGCCGGTAACATCTCTCCTTCCGGTACTGAAGAAGAACGGCGTAGATGTTGAGGTCATTGTCAAGGCTCTGGCCGGCAAGTCACTGAACGACCTGGTTAAGGACGCACTGGGTGTGAACATTCACCTGAATCTGAACCACCTGAACAAGTGCGACATCCAAAACGCCATCGTTCCGCTGGTGAACAAACTGCTCAAGTCTAAGAAAATCAACATTCAGTTGCCCAAGATCGACTGGGGTACCCTGGCAAGCCACGGCACAGTCAGCACGGTCAAGAGCGCTGCAAAGAACAGCGAAGGCTATTATAATAGAAAGCACGTTACTGCAAACCAGGGCGAAACGCTGATCGCCGTGCTCCGCTATGTAGCCAACCTGCTGACCAAGAACATCAGCGGTTTGAAGTCCATTTTGGGCGGTATCGACGCGATCAAGGATTACAAGTCCATCATCAACGCGGTACTTGACCAGATCGGCACCTCCTCCGCAGACCAGATCATCCGTGCGCTGTTCTATCTGCTCCAGGAGAATCCCACCAACGCGTTCTGGAATTACAGCGAATACCAGACCAAGGACTACAAGTTCTCTTATCCCTCCACTGTGGATCAAGAATTCTTGAAGAACATTCCGCCTATGCTGGATGGCCTGATCGGTAGCTTGGCTGATCTGAACAAGCTGATCGCTGACGCTGCCTTTAAGGACAGCACCATCAATGGCATGATCACCGGCATCGGCAAGGCACTGGACGGTGTGAAGATCAACGACTCCACCAACCTGACCGCCCTGCTGGCTCAGACCGGCATTGACTATTCTACCAAGACCGTTGCAAAGCTGCTCACCGATGAGTCCTATGGCAAGACCTTCGCGAATGCGGCTGCCGTAATCGGCTCCGCCTCCTCCTGGTCCAAGGTCAACACCTCCGCTCTTAAGTGGGGCGTAAAGGATAAGGATAGCTTCTTTAATGCACTGGCTGCTGTAATGCGTCCGTTCTACGGCGTATTGGATGTACTGCTGAATGATGCTTCTCTGGGCATCTTCAACATCGTTCATATCCCCGGCTCCAACGGCTACTCTTCCGTGGTCGTTCCGCTGCTGGAGGCATTCGGCTGCTACAACATTAAGACCCAGTATCAGTACAGAGAGGACATCAGCAAGGCCTATGACAACATCCTGTTGGATATTGTCAACTCCCTGTGGGATAAGGTAGAGGACATTCTGAATGCACCGCTGCAGACCCTGATGTCCATGCTGCCCAACCTGGCACTGTTCATTGCCAACGACGGCCTGCTGCAGCTGATCGAGAACCTGTTTACACCGGTTTCCGCTCTGCTGGATGCTTTGAAGCCCATCGTGAATGTGAACACCGTACTGACTCAGGTATTCAAGGCCTTCAAAGTGGATCTGAATGGTTTACTGGCTAAGGTTGGCCTGAAGTTGGATCTGAACATTGACCTGTACGATCTGACCGCTATGCTGAAGCCCATCATCGGCGTGGACAACATTGTTCCCCTGCTGAATCAGGTGCTTGGCATGATCAAGATCAAGGGTAAACCCCTGGGTCTGGAACTGATGGATATTGACTGGTTCCAGCTGGCAAGCCACGGCAAGGTGATGACCGATGCTTCTCAGGCTGCCACTTACGGCACGCGCGTGTTTGTAAAGGGCGACGCCTCTGAGACTTTGATTGCCGTGCTGCGGTACCTGGTTGAAGTTGTCAACTACAAGGATAACTACAACACAGTAGCCAGCTTGGTAGGCTCCCTGATCGGTGGATCTGACAACAGCTCCATTACCGATGTGGTAGGCACCGTGCTGAATATGCTGAAAGGCGACACCGACAAAGTAATCGGCGAACTGTGTAACCTGCTTCAGCAGCTGGGTGGTTAATCCCCCATTCCTAAATGAAAATGGCGTACCTTCGGGTACGCCATTTTTGTTACCCGCCGCCGGACAGGCTCCTGTATATAATGTATATAATATAGAACGCCCTTTGGGTGCAGGCTCTCACCTGCCCCGGAGGGCTGCTTTTTTTTCGCCAAGTTTTACGGCTTTTTGAATTTTCTTTGCGAAAGCCTTGTATTGCTTTTGCAATTTATATATAATAAGTGCATAGTAACTTTTATCTCGGTGGTGAATACAAATTGCTCGGTAAATACGCCAGAGTCAAGGTCGTTATGCCTATTGGCTCTACGGACGGTACGGGCTATCGGTATCCGCTGAACTACGGCACAGTATACGGTGAAAAGGACCAGACTGCCTACATTATGGGCATCCACCACCCTGTGCGTAACTTTGACGGGCGTGTGATAGCCGTCCTCCGAAACAAAAAAGAAAAGAAATC
>OLIW01003228.1_pt1 | contig 10662 bp, 9 predicted proteins | sample 1601321 | NCBI WGS metagenome assembly OLIW01 (sample SAMEA2452114, study PRJEB22498) | human gut metagenome | reverse complement strand
TCTCACACTCCAATCCGAACTCTTTCATTTTCTGCATATCACGGTCTACGAACTTGCGGCAGACAAAGATATCTCCTACTTGATGGTTGACTGTTCCGGCACTTCCGATATTGAGTACTAAGTCTGGTTGTACCTGGCGGATTGCTTCTGCCAGATGAAAAGCTGATTTTACTTTTCCAATACCTGTACGAATGTAATAAGGTTCTACATCCGGCCATTTAATCTCTACAAATTCGCCTTGGACGGCGTAGGTTACTAATATTTTCAACATATTCTTCTCTTGATTTATGAATATGCAAAAATAGAATTTTTATCGGAGATTAATCATTCAAGTGCAGAATAAGCCGCAAAATTTGCGGCTTATCTCCTGATTTTAACCGCAACATCCTGTCACAATTAAAATCTCATATCAGATAATCTTATAAGTTTTCACGACTATTCATACTACCTTTTGTTCTTCATTGACGTTTTCATACTTATTCTTATTTTTCAGAAATCAGACCAGTTTTCCTTCTTTCACAGCTCTTTCCAAATCTCCAAGTGTTATTCTTTTTTTGACTTTTTCCTTTCGTCCCAAAATTAAATCTAATAATTTAGGAAGTATCCAATCCCCTTCAGGATAAAAATACTCTTCAAAAACAAACTTTTACATTAAATATCCGACTAAACAAAGAGATAAATTCATAAGCATCATCTCCCTAAAGTTTCAAATCTGTTGCAAGATCAGTCTCACGAGTAAATTCACCACCCCACCGTTCTTCCTCAACAAACTGAATCACTTGTCTCCAAATATCTTCTCCATCCATAATTTTCATTCAAAAATCGTTTTTAATCACATACTGATTATCTGTCACATCATAGCTATGCAGTTCCAATTTTAATACTCGAAAACATATCTCGTTTTAAAATTAGAAATATACTTTTTTTTCTATTTAGTATAAAACTGTAAACCCTTCATTTCTGTCTTTTTTATGTTTATATTTTGTAAAGGAACTAATAAATATCAACACAATCAAAGATTTCACTTTCCTTTTCTGAAAACACCCAAAAAACAAATATCAAAAACCTCAAATATATTATTAACTTCAAGTATAGTATATATAACCAATACTCTCTATATAGTCACCATATTGTACATATATACACAACAAATAGCCATTACTCACACGAACATAAAAAATTAAGTATCTTTTTTCTCTTCACAATGCCAACATATTAAATATATCATTACCTTTGTCACTGAAAAAGATTTGATTGTCAAGCCAATAAAACAAACAATTTTATTATCAAATATTGAAATTGCCTTTCAACATCTTATTGAATGTATAACTGTAAAATAAATAATTCCATGAAAAAAGTATTATTATTGCTTTTAACAATATTACTAACAATCGGTTGCAACCAAAAACAAAAAGAGCAAGTAGTATCTCAAGAATCAAATCCACAACTCACAGCAGTAGAAATAAGGAATCAAGAAATACAAGACTCTTTAAAGGAAGCTGAAAAAGATTCGCTTGCCCTTATTGCATGGGGGGATGTAAAATTTGGAATGAGTATGAAAGAAGTATTAGCTACTGAAATATTTAAAGGAGGGAAAAAAGATGGTAACTATATCTCTATGAATATCGATAAAATAATAAAATACGAAAAAATATTTGGACTTAATGATTTTGATTTATGGGCTAAATTTGAAGATAATGAATTATGCAGAATATATACTATATCATCTTATCGAAAATTTAATGATATAGATAAACTTTATAATGATTGTAATATATACATTAGACAATTTACAGAAAAATATGGAAATCCTATATATAAAAAAGATGAAATAACTCCCTCGGATTTCGATTCTGAAGAATTTTTATATGCCAAATATCAAATAAAAGACAAAACTATCGCAATAGTATTAGGAAAACTTGGACAAATAGGATTCTATTATAAAATACTAATAGACAATAGCAGATTCCCCAAAAAGAAGCATGTTATAACAGAGAAAGAAATTAAAGAAGTACGGAAACAAATGGAAGATACTGAAAAAATAAGAAATAATTCATTCTAAATAAAGTATTAGAAAAACAAAAGAACAATTATGTTTCAATATTGGTCATATGTTGTTCTTATTTAATTATGAAATCATGAAAAAAATATTATTACTACTTACAACGATACTACTAACAATTGGTTGTAACCAAAAGCCAAAAGAACAAGTAGTATCTCAAGAATCAAATCCACAGCTCACAGCAGCAGAAATAAGGAATCAAGAAATACAAGACTCTTTAAAGAAAGTAAGAAATGACTCGCTTGCCCTTATTGCGTGGGGGGATGCCAAATTTGGGATGAGCATGAGAGAAGCATTGTCTACTGAAATATTCAAAGGGGGAAATAAGTATGATGACAGTATTAGTATGGAATTCGAACGCGAACGAAATTTTAAAAGAGCTTTTGGATTAAATAATCTGGCAGCTTTTTGGGGTGAATTCAAAGAAAATGAATTATATAGAATATATATTAGATCATATTATCTAACAGCAAATAGCATTAATGATCTAGTGAGTGATTGTGATATATTTATCAAAAAATTCACAGAAAAATATGGAGAACCTTCATATAAGAAGAGTAAAGTCAATATCTCCGAATTTAATTCCGGTGAAGAATTTGAATACGCCAAATTTCAAATAGGAGATAAGACGATAACAATAGTATTAGGAGAATTAAGCAGTGAAGTCAAATTCTACTACCATGTATATATAGACAATAGCAAGTTCCCCCAAAAGCAGCATGTCATGACAGACAAAGAAAAAAGAGAAGAACAAAAACAAAAAGAAGAAACTGAAAAAATAAGAAATAATTCATTCTAAATAAAGTATTATAAAAACAAAAGAACAATTATGTGTATGTCTCATCACCATAACTCTGAAAATAAATAATTCCATGAAAAAAGTATTTTTTCTTCTATTTATAGCTACTATAGTCTCTTTAGTTGGCAATGCCCAAAGCAGAACTAATAGTGATCCTACAGCGCTATCTTATAAATCTAAAGAAATAAAATCTGCCCTATATTGGCAACAAAACAGTAAAACGGGACGCTGGGAAAGTCGCAAAAACACAAAACGCATATATCTTGGCGAAGGAGTAGCTATCGAAAATTTCAACAGCATATTCATAGGAGAATATAATAATAAGCGTTATCTTTTTTTGGACTTTTATAGATATTCTTGGCGCTATCCTGCATTGAAAAAAGAATGGATGTATTCACGAACAATAATGGCAGCATTACTTTCTGATGATGATTATAGCCATTTATCATCGCTTGCTACCAATCAGACACTCTCAATTATACCACGCTTCTACCATAGTATGTATAAAGGACACGCAGAATACTCATTTCCATTCTTTTTGAGTTTAGGAGAAACGCTTCTCTCTGCCACAGAAACACTATATAAATCCAATAAAAGAGCATACGGAGAAGAATATGCTAACAAAGAATGGAAAAAAGACTATCCACCTATTAATTTTATAGTTTTGAAACGTATCACAGATTCTGACGGTCAGGACGTTGTACGATTCATTTTATATCCTAAGGCCTTACCAGAGCTAATAGACTACACATATTTCGAGGTTAATTATTCCGTTTATAAGAACCTACTCACAAAGGACAAGAAGGTAAGCTACAAGTAAAAACAAATAAGACGGGCGAAATCGATATAATAACTACATAAAAGGAGAATCACTTCCCTTTCTTTGCCTTTTTGCCTGTCTGCTTTTCAAACTCTTGTTTAGTGATATCAACAGCATAATTTCCATTAGACATAAAATGCAGAAAAGCAATTTGGGTACCTGGGTGACCAGACCAATGATGATATTCTACCTCCCAATAAACGTTTCCATTTTCGATGATATAATGCGACTCACCCTCAATCTTTCCTGATGATAAAACAGAATTTATCTTATCATATACTGCTCTTCTCCCCATTTTTACCTGCTCCGATTCGCAAGAAGTGAGAACAAATCCACAAAATAGAATTATAGTAAGAATTATCTTTTTCATGCTCTACAGTTTCTTATAGCTTTAAGTTTTTAGATTCATTATTTTAAAGAAATAGAACTCTTATCATAATATCCTGTCGCAAATTCATAAGGACAGTTATCACCTCTAATCAATAACTGCTCACCTCCAGTTCCATAATCTGTCGTTTTCTCATGTCCCCAATGGACAAAACTGATATAAAGAGTATAGTATTCTCTTTCACCTCCCAAAACTTCTTCCATGTATGGATGTTTAACAAGGTTGAGATCATTCTTATTTACGGAATAATCAACAGAGTGAATACTTGTAAATTTCCCTCCTTTATATGTATAGTACCCTAATTTCCCATTTTCAAAAACTAAGTAATATGTATATGAGCCTTTGTTCATTACATATGTTCCCGTACCAGACTCTAATTCATTCGCAGTAATTTGTTTTTCATAAAACTCATCTTTTTCTTCATCTTTGCTACACCCAGCAAACATTAGTGCAGTAATCATTAAGAGCAGTAAATTCTTCATATTTGTTTTTGTATGTTTATAGTTTGCAAAGGAACAAATAAGTTTGAATACAATCAAATTTTTACTCTACTTTTCTGAAGATATTCAAAAACAAATATCAAAAGGCTCAAATACATTATTAATTATGAACATGTTGTGTATATATCTCCAGCGTATTGGATATATATAGCCAATGCGCAGGATATATATAGCCAATATGTAGCGCATATATATCCTGCGTGTAGCACATATATACACAACAAACAGCTATTACTTATGCAAACATGAAAGATTAAGTATAATTTTTTCTTCAACAATGACTAATTTACAAAATATATCATTACCTTTGTCGCAAGAAATAGTTATACAGTAGAACAAACAAGCTTATATTTCCAATTTTAAAATAAACACTTAGACAAAATAAACATAATGATATGAAAGCAAATCCACTCTTGCCAATTAATGACTCTATATCAAATACAAACTATTCTAAAAACAATACTGTAATAATATACAGCAACAATAACAAGTCTCCCTGATTTGAACTACAATTCTATAATCTCAGTCTAACACATTATTATTAATATCTTTCCTTTTTCTAGAAAGGGGAAAGAAAAAACTTTTTTGTATGAAAAGAATTATTTTTAGTATTCTAATTGGATTTACGGCAATTAGTGTAAGCGCACAACTTATGCGGAGTGAAGAACTTGAAAAGTATGCCAAAGAAAAGTTTGGCGATAAGTGGGAAAATGCAGCAGCCAATATAGGCTCTCAATTATCATTGGATAAAAACAAATCTTTGACATACACACAGGTCATTGAGTGTGGAGAACAAACGAAAGAGAAATTATATATTACTCTTAATCATTGGTTTGTTGAGTCTTTTAATGATGCAAATTCTGTCATTCAGCTTAATGATAAAGACGCTGGGGTTATTATTGGCAAAGGATATGTTGCTAATATTGCAGGCCATGTAGGTGGAATGAACGCATACAATGTTAGTATGCATCCAATTATCAAAGTTGATATCAAAGACAAAAAAATTCGTGTAACTTATACCGTACAGTGTTACGATGTCGAGAAATCTGTTGGTGGAGGCGTAATGTCTGCTTTTTCCAATGGTTCTACAAAGCCTGTATTATCTAATGAACAATGGCCGCTTGAAAGCTGCTATCCTTTTGTGGAAAAAGATGCACACAAAGCAAAAAAAACTTCATCAAAAGCACTGGTTATGGCTCATGCATATTCAAATGTCATCATTGATAAAATTGAAGAAGCTGTAAAAAACGGTCTTGTTGGTAACGAATCTGATAATTGGTAATTCGCACTGAAAAACTAAAAACACTAATAGTTTAGATCTCAAGTATTAACAATTCACACGATAAGTCTTAATACTTGAGATGTAGACTATTAATAATCAAAAATTCGAAGACCACAGCTATTAAAAAAATTTTTTTAATAGCCAGTCATATTACTCACTAATCATTCTCCTGACTAAATCGCGATTCTTAGGATCATCTGCATTAACAACTCTGCCCTCGCCGCGTCCCAGTTTTTTTCGTTCTTCATCACTTAGATACACGGTAGTGATAGCATCTGCCTGCAAACAGCATATTCAGATTCACATAACTAATTCCCCAAAGCACATAATCCATTGTCCAGCCATAACGCTGACAAGCAAAGTCAATTAATAGTCCATAGATACTTTTTCCTCCGAAAGTAATACTACTACCCTCTCCTTTAATCCGACTGATTTGACTCGTCATTTCCCGATCTGCATCTATCCCAAAATACTGAATAAACTCTTCAATCTCATCATTTAAAAGAATAATGGTCAGAATTGTAGCGATATCCTCTTCCGATATATTATCCTCAAAAAACTTAGCACGATGAAGAATTTTCTCTATCTTTGCGACGTCTTAATCGACAAGATGTTTTTACCAATTCATAAGGAAGATGTAATTAGTTCTACTCGATATATTAATAATTCCCCCTTATCTTTTAGCAAATTCATCCGCATGAATTAATCTGTTGCACTTGAGCAACCATTCAGCTATACTTGTGCAACCACCCAGTTACACAAGTCCATTTCTGGATTTACTCAACTGCAATACATAATAGTCATCTAAAAGAAATTAGATTTATGAGCATACTTTATAAAACCACTCGTTTTGCGGATACTTTTACCGGCGACAAAGAAACGAATGTACGGGTACAACTATTATCATGGGACACTTTGGATACCAAAGCTTTTGTTGAATACTTAGCTGACAAAAACAATATCACCAAAGGCGACGCATACAAAAATCTAAGCATGGTACTAGAGGGAATAGAGGCCGTTCTGAAAGATGGAAATATTGTCAATCTGGATGATTTCGGCAGTTTTTCTCTGAACGGCAGTTTCTGCGAAGACAAAGAACCAGGTGAACACCACCGTGCAGAATCCATAGAGGTGAAGAATGTTGTATTCAAAGCCGAAAAACGTTTGAAAAAAGCGATAACAGCAGCCGGATTCGAGAAATATAATCCGGAAAGACACAACAAACGAAAATACTAAAACAACATGGAATACGATAGAATTTATTCCATCCGAAAAGGTGAATACTTTGCGGATGCATTGAAACGTGCCGGCAAAGACTTTATCCCGACCAATTGTATCATTAATAAACTCCTTCCCGGATTGGGAGCTACACACTGCGAATTGACGGCACCCCGAAAGTCTATTATTATCGAGCCCAACGTGCCTGTTATTGAGTCTAAAGCAAAGGTACACAAAAACTCATTGGCTATCTATAAAGGAGTCAGCGTCCGGCAAATCACAGACTTTCTGGAGAAGAACCAAGACAAACATTACAAACTGTTGACTACTCCCGAAGGCTTCACCAAAATCAAAGAAGCCATGCTGGCTGTAAATATAGATATGTATACAGAGTGTTTCATCTTGTTTGATGAATGTGAAAAGCTAGTGCAGGACGTGCATTACCGTGATTCTATCCGCGAACCGATGAATGATTTTTTCCATTTTCAGCATAAGGCATTGATTTCGGCCACTCCCATCGTACCCGAAAAAGACAATCGCTTCGACAGTTTCATGCGGGTACTGATTCAGCCGGATTACGAATATCGTCAAAAGCTGAAACTAATCACTACCAACAATGTTCTGGAAACGTTGCAGGAGGTGATTGAAGCGAAGCGCGGCACGGTCTGCATCTTCTGCAACAGTATTGATTCGATAGATAGTTTCTACCGATTGATTCCCGAATTGAACAATGCCTGCACTTTCTGTAGTGAAGACGGACAATACAAACTATGGAAAGGCAACCGACGCAAAAAATCAATGATGATTACTGAACTGGAACGTTACAACTTCTTCACTTCACGTTTCTACTCCGCGGTGGATATCATATGTAAAAACCCGCCACATGTGATTCTCATCAGTGATTTGCATGGCGCAACCCAATCGGTTATCGATCCTACTACCGAAGCCATTCAAATCATCGGACGATTCCGAGGAGGAGTAAATACCGTGACACATATCGCTTCCATCCGCCCGGATCTGGAATGTATGTCAACCAATGAAATTGATAATTGGATACAAGGCGCTTCCCATATCTTCAACGGATGGAAAACTCAACTGGCACAAACCTCCAATATTGGTGAACGTACTCTGTTGCAGGAAGCTATCGGAGAAAATTCATATCTCCCCTATCTGGATGCGAATGGAAAACCTGATCCGTTTCTAATAGCAAATTTATATGAGAAAGAGCAAGTGAAGCGACTATACACATCCACCGATCTGCTTTGCAGTGTCTATCAACAGACCGATTATTTTATATTCTCTCATGAGGAACGTCTCATGCCGGTTTCGGATAATGAACGTATGGCAATCCAGCATCGCCTGGCAAAAAAGAAGCGGGCAGAGTTGATCGTCCGCAAGCTGGAAGAAATGGAGAAAATGAGCCGCACTACTGACAAGAAAGTGCAAAAACGCTACCAACGTATGCTGGGAAATCTGCTTACTACGACCAATGACAGGTATATATACGATTGTTTCTGCCGATTTGGAGGAGATTTCATTCGTGAATCTGACTATAATGAGAATAAATTACGGACTGCATTGAATGTAAGCAGTGAGCATACGATTAAACAATCCGTGCAGATGCGTAGCTCTATCCAACGTACTTTTCCCATAGGTTCGGAGCTTTCCGTTCAGGAAGTGAAAAGTATGCTGAAACAAGTATATAAAAAGATGGGACTGAATACGGGACGAGGGATCACAACCAAAGAACTGGAACAATATGCAGAAATAGAAAAAGGATGGAAACACGACAATAGAACAATCAAAATACTGAAGTTCAAATAATTGGAAATAAAATGCAGTTTTCCTTCCGGAAAAAGCAGAAACTCCGTATATGTTTCCTGTAAACTTCTCTTATTTTCGGCTATTTTCAGAGATAAGTCATTGATTATATGATCTGCCACATTTTTGTTTCTCCCCGTATAATACTTAAAAGAAAGACGAAAATGTGGCAGAGAGTTTCTTTAAACGTCTGCGGGCAAACAACGCCAAAACAAGTACGAGGCATACACCCAATCCCCATATCCACAACAAGAAATCTCCTCCTTCGGTTTTTCCATAAGAATGCAGACCGCTCAAATAGTAGTTCACCCCAAACCAAGTCATTATAACCGAAAGGACGGCAACAACGGAAAGCAGATTAAAACACCAGGTGGTCTTTCCTTTCAGGAGAGGAATAAAGCGGATATGAAGCACCAATGCATAGACAACGATTGAAATCAATGCCCAAGTTTCTTTAGGGTCCCATCCCCAATATCTGCCCCAAGAGACATTGGCCCAGATAGCTCCAAGAAATGTTCCGGCGGTCATAAAGAACAGACCGAGGATCATTGCCATTTCATTCAGTAGCGTCAGTTCACGGATGCGGAACAAGAGTTTCACCCGGTTGGTGGCGGAAAGCAAACTCATCAATACAAGATTAAACAACCCTGTCAGCGCACAAAGAGCAAAAAAGACGTAACCGATCATAATGATAGCGACATGAGACATCAGCCAATAAGATTGAAGTACCGGGACTAAAGGAGTAATTTCCGGATTCAGGTGATTAAGTCCTGCTACAAAAAGCATGATTCCGCCCAATAGTCCTGCCAATGCGGGAAGAATACGGAATCGGCGGGCAAACAGGAGTCCGCTACCTACCAGCATCCAGGAAGTACATATCATCGATTCGTAAGCATTTGCCCAAGGGGCATGTCCGCAAATATACCAACGTAACAAGACACCTGCCGTATGTGTGAGAAAAGCGATTGCCAGAAGAGCAATCAGAATACTGCTAATTTTTCTTCCCCATTTAAAGTCTGCAATAATCTCTCCACAGACAATGAAAAGTAGGATGCCACCCAAAATCAAGTAAGCCAGACGACACCAGAAAAATAAATCCAGTTGATTATAGAGAAGTTCGGCTTTCACTTTCCGGTTGTCAATAGCGGGAACTTTAGCCTTTGCTTGTTGGTAGACATTCATCATCTCAACCACCTTGTATGCTTCCTTCCAGTTGTTGGAACGAACTCCATTTCCTAGCTCATAGATATACCAGTCCATGATTTTAGTTACAAATAGAGAATCTTTCCCATGAAAAGCGCTCAAGTCATCACCCGGTGAATACCATTTTCCCTGCAAATCGTTTCCATCCGGAAAAAGCGGTAACAATTGGTGTTGCATGATGCGATATATGATGTTTACTGATTCATCCAGTTTTAATAAATCCGAGTCCAAACGTTTGCGCTCCGCAGCCGGTTTAGCGTAAATCGTGTTCAGTTCATTCGTCAGGATATAGTTGCCGTCTGCATCAAACACATCTTGCCAGGCGATGTATTTGCCATCTCTGCCGAAGCGTTGAAGAAGTTCTTTATTATCCACTTTGATAAAAGGAAAAGCTCCCCATTCATCGGGAAAAGAAAGTAAATTCAAAAAGAATTGATCTGAATTGATGCCATTCAGTTTATCGGCTCCATACAATTTGCGTAAAATGGCAGATGTATAACTGTTGACGGGTTCGAGACGTCCGTTAGGGTTAAGCACCACCAGACTGCCAAACTTTTCGGCATGTAAGG
>OLIW01003227.1_pt1 | contig 10665 bp, 9 predicted proteins | sample 1601321 | NCBI WGS metagenome assembly OLIW01 (sample SAMEA2452114, study PRJEB22498) | human gut metagenome | reverse complement strand
ATAGTGTTCTGAAACAGTATATCATGCAAGGGTATGCAATCAATGAAAAACGATTAGCAGCATTGCAGAGAACAGTAGATATTCAAACCAAAATGCTGGCAAGTACTTTAGAAGTGGATGAAGCAGAGTTGCTAAAGGCCGTTAATTTATATACAAATGCATTAATGCTATTAGATCAGTATGATCATCAATCTTTAAAAAAGCCTACTGGAAACAAACCTATATATAGAATTACATATGAAGATTGTCGAAATATGGTGAATGCAATGGAAGATTCTTTTCATTCGGATGTCTTTGGTGTTGAAAAAGAAAAAGGAAAGGTCGAAGGCATTCTTGCAGCGGTTTACCAAAGTGCGTTTGGTGAAGATGCGTACCCTTCTTTAGAAGAAAAAGCAGCTAATCTTTTGTATTTTATGATAAAAGATCATCCATATGCTGATGGATGTAAGCGAATAGCAGCCTCGTTATTTCTAGAGTTTTTAGCTCGTAATAATGTACTTTATGAAAAAGGACAAAAGAGGATAAGCGATGGTGCTTTAGTGGCAATAACATTGATGATTGCTGAGTCAGACCCCAAAGAAAAAGATATTATGGTTAATTTGGTAATGAATTTGTTGACAATGTAAAATGATTTATAAATTGGAAATTGTGGGGGTACTATTATCATGATTTTGTGTTTTTCAGGAACTGGCAACAGCCGTTATATAGCAAAGAAAATTGCAGATAAATTGCAGGACGAGATTGTAGATATTAATGCAAAAATCAGGGCAGTAGATTATTCACCGATAAAAACAGGTGATAATGTAATCGTTGTAACTCCGACTTATGCGTGGCGTATTCCACGGATTGTATCGGATTGGCTTTCTGAAACAGAATTACTTTCTGCAAAACGTATTTGGTTTGTTATGAACTGTGGTAGTGAAATTGGCAATGCGGCAAAATATAATCGCAATATTGCAGAGCAAAAGCACTTATGCTATATGGGCACATCTCAAATTCTTATGTCGGAAAACTATATTGCCATGTTCGATGCACCTGAAGCAGAGGAAGCAAGAAAAATTGTAAAGAATGCTGAGCCTGCTATTATGGACACTGTTGTCTGGATTAAGGAAGAACAACCTTTTCCTGCAACACGAAATAATCTTTACGACCGTTTTATGAGTGGTCCGGTAAATCCGATTTTTTATCGGTTCTTCGTGAAAGCTAATGCATTTCAGACAGATGATACTTGTATCAGCTGCGGTCAATGTGTTGAAAACTGCCCAATGAACAATATTACACTTGAAAGTGGCAAGCCAACATGGGGAAAACAATGTACTCACTGTATGGCATGTATTTGTTATTGTCCCACAGAAGCAATAGAGCATGGGAAAACCGCGTTATCATTTTGAACAGTTAAAGATGAAATGATTTGTAAAATTCTGGCTTTGAGAATGGATGATTTGGAAGTTAGTGAAGTCAGTGAAAACTTGAATTATGGAGGATAAATAGATGATTTCCATTGACACTAAAAGACTACATCTGCGCAATGTATCGCAAAATGATGTATATGTAATGTTTGATTATAGAAATAATGAAATATGTGCTAGATATCAGAGAGGCCAGGCAAAAGACTTTGAAGAAATTCTAAATCTAATTGAACGTAGAAAAAATGATGAAATATCAATAGATTCGCCTTGTATGATTGCAGTAGCTCTAAAAGAAACAAACGAAATGATTGGTGAAATAGTTGTTAAGCCAAAGGATAATACAATTTCCTTAGGATATACGTTTTCTTATAAATATCATCGACAGGGATATGCTTTTGAGGCTCTGACCGTTTTGCATGAGCATCTTCATAAGATTGCTCCAGAATGGGAGTTTATCAGTTTTACAGAATGTGAAAATATAGCCAGTATCGAATTGCTTAAGAAATTAGGCTATAAGAATCTCGGCTATGTTCCAAGCGTGGATTCGCAGGCATTCGGCAAGTGGACAACATTGGTTACAGAGGAAAAATTTGCTCGACAAAGTAAATAACCTTTTTCAGTATGGGTGAATTATAGCACGCTCTGCTTAAAATTGCATAATGCAATTAGTGAAGGAGGTAACTATGATGGAAAGAAAGATTGCATTGTCTATCGAGGAAGCAGCCGATTATACAGGAATCGGCAGAAACACACTGCGAAAGCTGGTGGAATGGAAGAAACTTCCAGTGCTTAAGGTGGGAAGAAAGGTACTGATCAAAACGGATATTCTGGAGAAGTTTATGGAAGTCAATGAGGGGTGCGACCTGAGAGATAAGGAAAGCGTAAAAACAGTCACAAGAAATGCGGCGATTTAGAAAGGACTTCTTATGAAACGGATCTGTCAGAAGTGTGTGACAGCACTTTCCACTAGCAAAAAGCAAAAATGATATAAAAAAGAACGAGCATTTTGAAAAATTGCAAGCACTTTTCTATATCATTATTTTTTTGCATGAATTGATGATAGCAAAAACTATATCCTCTGGGATTCTGGTGATTTATAAGGGGATTTTAGGGGGGAGTCAAGGCGAATGCGAAGACAATTCCCCTAACCAGACAGCAAAAATTCTTTTACTGGCATTTTGTGATACAAAATGCGTATCTGGCGAAACCACTGGGAGTGTTTTCGGAAAGAACAGAACATCATACTAGGAGTTGTCACAGATAAGGAAAATGAAATTATGAAAATCTGTTGTATGATATCAGTTCTTACTTTCTTTTGTAAAACCTTTATGGTATCCTATATGTATAGATTTATGTAGAACATATAGAGTGGAATTAGCTTAACGAAAAATATAGACAAAAAACAGAAACGACAGTACTAGTTATTATATGTCATGGTAGAAAAGCACTACCATGCATTAAGGGGAGAAGAAAGTGATGGAACTTATCAATAATACAACTAAAACACTTAAGGAAGATTTGGCTGTTGAAATAAAAAAGGGAAGTAAGCTGTCGATTGCTGCAGCCTGCTTTTCTATTTATGCGTTTCAAGAACTGAAAAAAGAGCTTTGTGATATAGAGGAATTGCGTTTTATTTTCAATTCTCCTGCATTTACGACTGAAAAGGCGAAAAAGGAAAAAAGGGAGTTTTACATTCCACGTCTTAATCGGGAACGCAGTTTATATGGTACCGAGTTTGAGGTTAAGTTGCGCAACGAGCTTACACAAAAGGCGATTGCTAAAGAATGTGCGGAGTGGATCAAACAAAAGGTTACATTTAAGTCTATTGTCAGTGATCAGACGATACAAGGACAGATGGTAGTTGATCAAGTGGGATATACGCCAATAGATGGTTTTACTACGGTGGAGCTTGGGTGTGAAAAGGGAAATTCTATCAGTACAACAATAGTAAAGGATGAGTCCCTGGCGAAAACACTGCTGAGTGCATTTGATGAAATCTGGAACGAGAGTAAAATGCTACAAGATGTTACGGATGAGGTGATTGATAACATTACAGCGGCTTATACAGAAAATTCCCCTGATTTCATTTATTTTGTCACATTGTATAATATTTTCAATGAGTTCCTTGAAGATGTTTCAGAGGATGTACTTCCCAATGAAGCAACCGGGTTTAAGGAAAGCAAAATTTGGAATATGCTTTATAATTTCCAAAAGGATGCTGCACTGGCCATTATCAACAAATTAGAAAAATACAATGGTTGTATATTGGCTGATAGTGTGGGCCTTGGTAAAACATTTACGGCACTTGCGGTTATAAAATATTATGAAAACAGAAATAAGTCCGTTTTAGTTTTATGTCCTAAAAAACTGACAAACAATTGGAATACATATAAAGACAATTATGTAAATAATCCGATTGCCTCGGATCGCTTGCGGTATGATGTTCTCTATCATACCGATCTGAACCGGACACATGGAATGTCCAATGGCCTCGATCTTGGAAGAATTAACTGGGGAAATTATGATCTTGTGGTGATCGATGAGTCACATAACTTTCGAAATGGAGGAAAGATTATTGAAAATCCGGAAGAAGATGAGAAAGAAAACCGTTATGTTCAGTTGTTAAAAAAAGTAATTCGAGCCGGTGTTAAAACAAAGGTTCTGATGTTGTCGGCGACACCGGTAAATAATCGATTTAATGATTTGAAAAATCAGCTTGCACTGGCGTACGAGGGACATACAGAATATATTGATGATAAACTCAATACAACAAAGTCAGTGGATGAGATTTTTAAGAATGCACAGAGAGCATTCAACACTTGGAGTAAATGGGATCCGTCAGAGCGGACAACAGATAATCTTTTGAAGATGTTAGACTTTGATTTTTTTGAGGTGTTGGATAGTGTTACGATTGCACGGTCAAGAAAACATATTCAAAAGTATTATGATACTGCAGATATTGGGACATTTCCTAAGAGACTTGATCCGATTCCGTTGCGACCGAATTTAACGGATTTAGAATCAGCAATAAGCTACAATCAGATCTTTGAGCAGCTTATGCTATTGAATTTGACCATTTATACACCGACACACTTTGTTCTTGTCAGTAAGTTAGATAAGTATGCCGAGTTATATGAGGATAATAAAGTAAATGTCGGATTTACACAGGCAAACCGTGAGCAGGGCATACGAAGGCTGACGGCGATTAATTTGATGAAACGAATGGAAAGCTCCGTGTACTCATTCAATCTTACGCTTACCCGTATGAAAAAGTTGATTGAAGATACCATTGAAGTGATCAATACATTTGACAAACATTCAAGCAAAAGCATTGAACTAACAGACATTGCAGATGTTGAGGAATATGACGATGACGATCAGAATACCGATGATTTGTTTTCGTTTGGACGAAAAGTAAAAATAGATCTCGCAGATATGGATTATATATCGTGGAGAGATGCCCTTGAAAAGGATAGAGATATCTTGGAATTACTTACACTTATGGTCGGCGATATTACACCAGAGCATGATTCGAAACTGCAGGAGCTGTTAAGTGTTATTGATAAAAAGATAACACATCCGATCAATGAGGGGAATCGGAAGGTTATTATTTTTACAGCATTTGCGGATACCGCAGAATATTTGTATACTCATGTCAGCAAATATGTAAAGAATCGATTTGGACTGGATACGGCAATGGTTTCCGGCTCTGTGGAAGGAAAAACAACCTGTCCGAAACTCAAAGCAGATCTAAATACGGTTCTCACCTGTTTTTCGCCGGTTTCAAAGGACAAAGAGTTGCTTATGCCAAAGGACAATACGGAGATTGATGTGCTGATCGCAACAGATTGTATTTCGGAAGGTCAGAATCTGCAGGATTGTGATTATCTGATCAATTACGATATACATTGGAATCCGGTGCGTATTATTCAGCGATTTGGACGAATTGATCGTATTGGCAGCCGTAATAAAGTGATTCAGCTTGTAAACTTTTGGCCGGATGTTACTTTGGATGAATACATCAATTTAAAGGCAAAGGTGGAAACCCGCATGAAAATTGTGGATATGACTGCTACGGGTGATGATAATCTGCTCAGCGATGAAGAAAAGACTGATTTGGCGTATAGAAAAGCGCAGTTAAAGCGTTTGCATGATGAAGTGGTTGATATTGAGGATATGACCACAGGTATCTCCATTATGGATCTGGGATTGAACGAGTTTCGTTTGGATTTACTGGATTATATCAAACAGCATCCAGATATTGATAAAACGCCATATGGGCTCAGTGCGGTTGCGCCGGCAGGGGAGGATACACCACCGGGCGTGATCTATATTCTTAAGAATCGATCCAATAGCGTTAACATTGACAACCAAAACAGGCTTCATCCGTTTTACATGGTTTATATCAGTGAGACGGGAGAAGTGATCTGTGATCATTTGTCACCGAAAAATATGCTGGATAAAATGCGTTTTTTATGTAAAGGAAAAACGGAGCCAATACCGGAACTATATCGGGAAACTCGTGATGGAAGAAATATGAATCAATATTCAAAACTGCTCGGAGAGGCGATAGCGTCTATCATCGAGGTGAAAGATGAAAGTGATATTGATGGATTTCTAGGTGGAGGACAGGTAAGTTTTCTGACCAATGAAATCCGGGGACTTGATGACTTTGAATTAATTTGTTTCTTGGTGATACGATAAGGGGGAGTGGGAATGCTTGGATTGCCGAAAAGTACAGAAATGAGTAAGCAGCTTCCGAAAAAAGCTGTCTATGCGAAATTTCATTTAAACACTGCTGCAAAAGAAAAAATAGATGCAGATATTTCCAAAATTACGATTGTGAACGAGGTGACACCAGACAAAATTCATGTTCCGGCAGGAGAACAGGTGTCCGGTATATTTGTGCTTCATGTCATGCTCAAACGTGGAGAGTTTGATGTAAAAACGATAGAAACATTATCTAAATTGATACCGCAAAATATATTATTTGTGCTTGAGTATGAAAGAAAAAGTAAGCTTGCGATATATCATATCAATCTATTGCAGACAGATTGGCAACCAACGGATCAGTGTCATGTGGAATTACGGGGGTTATCCTTTGATAAGATTTGGGAAAATCTTATCTGTGATATTGGTGGATTATCCCTAAAGGCAGGGAATACCTTAGATGAGCAGATACTAGCGGAGGCTCAAAAGCAAAATCTTGTAAAAGAGATTGCAAGGTTGGAAAAGCAGGCACGAACAGAACGACAGCCGAAAAAGAAGTTTGAGATGGTACAGAGCGTAAAAAAGCTTACGAAAAAATTAAACACATTGGAGGAATTGAAATAATGTCGGTTGAACAGTATCAGAAAAGTGTAAATGGTTTAGATAAAGAAATCGCTGATCTTGAAAAGAAAAAGGCTGCTAAAGATAGTGAAGTTGCAACTCTGAAAGGGAAAATAAATTCTGCTCAGAAAAGTATTACGAAGAACACTTCGCAAACTATCTTAAATAGCAAAATGCGTCAAATTTCTGGATATGAATCCGATATAGTTCGGAAGTCAAAAGAAAGTGCGGAATTTGGCAAGAAAATCGCTAATAAACGAAAGAAACGCTCCGAGGCTTATTTGAAATTGCAGAGAGAAGAGCAAAACCAACAGAAAAAAGAAGTTCAAGCGGCGAAAAAACTGCAAGCGTCATACGAAGCAAGGATAGATGAATTGCAGCAACAACTTGCAAAGACTATTCCTCCGGTTTCCAAACCTCGACACGAAAGTGATGAGGAATACGATGTTTTTGTATCTCATGCTTGGGAAGATAAAGAGGACTTTGTTGACGAGTTTGTTGACGAATTAAGAAAACAAGGATTGATCGTTTGGTACGATACGAATAAGCTCAAATGGGGTGATTCTATGCGAGAAAAGATAGACCGTGGACTTGCAAATTCAAGATACGGCGTGGTTATCCTTTCTCCTAACTACATTGCGCCAGAGAAGTATTGGACAAAAGCTGAATTAAACGGTTTGTTTCAAGCTGAGACAATCAACGGTAAAACCATTCTTCCGATTTGGCATAACCTAACAAAAAAACAAGTTACAGAATACAGTCCGATTATTGCCGATAGAAAAGCTTTGAATACAGCTTCTATGACACCGGATGAAATAGCTTCTGCGCTGAAAGATTTATTTTCACCAGAAAATATGGAGGAGAATTAAATGGACAAAATGAAGATGCATACAGCGAATAAGGCTGATGAAAATTTTAAGAAGTTGGCGGCATTGTTCCCTAATGCAGTTACCGAAACAATAGCAGGATATGACGAAAACGGTAAGGCTATTATTGAAAGAGCTATTGATAAAGATGTACTTATGCAAGAAATTTCCAGCAAGGTTGTTGAGGAAAATGAGGAACGTTATCAGTTTACCTGGCCGGATAAGAAGAAGTCTGTTCTTTTGGCAAATGCGCCGATTAACAAGACACTTCGTCCTTGTAGGGAGGAAAGTGTTGATTTTGATCATACAGAGAATCTTTATATCGAGGGAGATAATCTGGAAGTATTGAAACTGCTTCAGGAGACATACCTTGGAAAAATAAAGATGATCTATATTGATCCTCCTTATAATACAGGAAATGATTTTGTATACGAGGATGATTTTGCTCAAAGTACAGAAGAATACCTTGATAATAGCGGTCAGTTTGATGAAGAAGGAAATCGCCTTGTGAAGAATTTGGATAGCAATGGGCGTTTTCATACGGATTGGTTGAATATGTTATATCCTAGGTTGAAGTTGGCGAAGGATTTGTTGAGTGATGATGGAGTTATATTTATTAGTATTGACGATAATGAACAAGAGAATTTAAAAAAATGTTGTGATGAGGTATTTGGTTCTCAAAATTTTGTTGCACAACTAGTTTGGGAAAGAGCGTTTTCACCAAAAAACGATGCACGGTTTGTATCAAACAGTCATGATTATGTTTTGATGTATGCAAAGATAATAGATAAATTTGTTATTGGCAGATTGCCACGAACAGAAGAAGCAAATGCACGTTATAAAAATCCAGATAATGATCCAAGAGGTCCGTGGATGTCTAGTGATATATCTGTTAAAACGTATAATTCAGCATGTGATTATCCTATCACGACCCCTTCGGGGCGTGTAATAGAGCCTCCAGCAGGACGCTGCTGGAGGCTCTCCAAAAAGGCATTTTTGGAGAGACTCCAAGACAATAGAATATGGTTCGGACCAGAAGGAAATGGTGTTCCAAGGATAAAAAGGTTTCTGTCAGATTTAAAATATACAGGAATGGCACCGACGTCTATTATGTTTTATAAAGAGGTCGGACATAGTCAGGAAGGTGCTCAAGAAGTCTCTAAATTGTTGGATGGAGGATTCTTTAATGGACCTAAACCGCAGAGGTTGATACAAAGGTTGATCACACTTGCTAATCTAAAGGATGACTCAATTATAGTGGACTTCTTTTCCGGTTCTGCATCTACTGCCCACGCAGTAATGCAGTTAAACGCTGAGAATGGTGGAAAACGTAAATTTATTATGGTTCAATTACCGGAAAAGACGGATGAAAAATCGGAAGCCTATAAAGCCGGTTACAAGAATATTTGCGAAATCGGTAAAGAGCGTATTCGCCGCGCTGCGAGGAAAATTGCGGAGGAAAATCCAGAAGCCAAATTTGATGGAGGTTTCCGTGTGCTGAAATGTGATAGCTCTAATATGAAAGATGTATATTATCAATCATCGGAGTATGAACCATCTTTGTTCAGCAGTCTGGAGGAAAATATCAAAGAGGATCGAACACCGGAAGATTTATTGTTCCAGGTAATGCTTGATCTGGGGGTATTGCTTTCCGGCAAAATAGAGGAAACCACTATCGCGGGTAAGAAAGTATTTAATGTGGAAGATAATTACTTAATTGCGTGCTTTGATGATAATGTGACGGATGAAGTGATTACAGAGATTGCAAAACAGCAGCCGTATTATTTTGTGATGCGGGACAGTTCTATGGCGAGTGACAGCGTGGCAACAAATTTTGAACAGATATTTGCTACCTATAGTCCTAGTACGGAGAGGAGAGTACTGTAGTATGGCTAATGAGAAAAAAAGAGAAGTTGCGATTCGCAGCTCGGCGGCAGAATATCTGACATTTGTAGCTTCTACCGGTGAAAGTGATGTTAGCTTTGAAATGCGTTACGAGGATGAAAATATCTGGCTTACGCAGAAAATGATGGCTGTTCTTTATGATGTTTCTCTGCCAACGATTAATGAACACATCAAAAAGATTTATTCCGATGGAGAATTAACAGAGGAGGTAACTATTCGGAAATTCCGAATAGTTCAGGAAGAGGGAACACGAAAGGTCAATCGTGAGTTGATACATTATAATTTACAGATGATCATTGCCGTAGGGTTTAAGGTAAATAATCAGCGTGCTGTACAGTTCCGTAAATGGGCAGGGCAGATTGTCAAGGATTACACGATCCAGGGATGGACGATGGATGCGGAGCGTTTAAAAAAAGGTCACATGTTCACAGATGAATACTTTGATCGGCAGTTGCAGCAGATTAGGGAGATTCGATTGTCGGAGCGCAAGTTCTATCAGAAAGTGACGGATTTATACGCAACAGCGTTTGATTACGACAAGGACGCCAAGACGACCCGCCTGTTCTTCCAGACGGTTGTTCTTTAAAACCGTACAAAATAAAATGCATTTTGCAGTTCATCGTCATACGGCAGCAGAACTGATTGTAGAGCGTGCAGACGCAACAAAAGAGCATATGGGGCTTACTACCTGGGAGAATGCTCCAGATGGAAAAATTTTAAAAGCTGATGTAACAGTAGCTAAGAATTATTTGAATGAGCAGGAAATGAATTACCTGGAGCGTATTGTGTCGTTGTATTTGGATTATGCAGAGTTGCAGGCAGAGCGAAAGATTCCTATGAGTATGGAGGACTGGGCAAAACGCTTGGATGGATTTTTGGAATTTAATGGGAATGAACTGCTTACTGGACCGGGAAAGATTAGTGCAGAGCAGGCAAAGCTTCATGCGGAGACGGAATATGAAAAATACCGGGTAATTCAGGATCGCTTGTATGAAAGTGATTTTGATCGTTTTATGATGTTGGAAAAGGAGGTGAGTCATAAAGATGAGGTTTAATTTTAAGATACAAAAGTATCAGACTGATGCTGTTGATGCTGTTATGGCAATGGGAACAACATATGCTTTAGAGAGCGAGGGGATGCAGGTTATACATAC
>OLIW01003222.1_pt1 | contig 10683 bp, 10 predicted proteins | sample 1601321 | NCBI WGS metagenome assembly OLIW01 (sample SAMEA2452114, study PRJEB22498) | human gut metagenome | reverse complement strand
CCGAACGTATTGAGATCGACAACTTTTCTGCGGCTGTGGGTTTTGAGATACTGGAGAACAGTTTGGCTGAGGCGAAGCAGTTGGCGAAAGATTATATTGACTGTGAGGGGAAGTTTATTGACTTAAAGTCATAATTTTGACATTATGAGCACTTATTTTTACTATTTATATTTTAAGTTGTCATATTATGATAAAATTAAGCTAAGATGAATATGCGATATATTGCTCTATTTATAGTTTCAAAACACCTCTATCTTTGGTTTAAAGGTGAAAATTAGAGCATATTTCTAAAGGACATTCACAAATTTTGTAAATCATCTTTGTGTGGAAAGTTTATACATTGCAGCACGCTCGTTTATATTTTTGAAATGGGAAATATAGTGAAGAATAGGTGGATTTTATGGGCAATAAAATTATTTATATAAAACTAAAAGAAGGTTGCAAACCTATTGAATATTTTAGAAACTCTTTTGATGAGAGAAAGAATTATTATTATAATTTGAGTTCTTATGCTGAAGATGAGCTAGAAATCAGTAAAGCTTCTATTGGTAGCAGTTATTTTTTAATTGCCCTAATACACGACAATGATAAAATTATTTATTCATATCTTGGCACGGGAACAATATCTCATAATGATAAGGGATTTAGTATAAAATTTAACATTAAATCAAAACGCAATTATGGAACAGCAATCAAGAATATTTGCAAATTGTCTGAATTAAGCCTTTCTGATGACTTTAGAAAAGATGAATATGTGCTAAAAGAAGAATCGGAGTTAATTGCCAAACAAATAGATTTTATAATTAATAGACCATTTGAAGAAAAAACAAAAGAACAGCGTTATGAAAAAATAAACTCAGAGAATGGCCTTGCTGACTTGGCCCAAAGAAATGAGTACTGTGAAAGGGCATATAATCTTCGTGCACCAATGCAGCATAGGGGGCAGCGTGACTATGAACGCATAGTTCATTCAAAGGCTTTTAGGCGAATGGTAGATAAAGCGCAGGTCTTTAGTGCTTCGAAAGGAGATTATTATAGAACGAGAATGACTCATACTCAAGCTGTTTCACAAATCGCTCGTGGAATAGCAGAGGGGTTAGGACTAAATATGTATCTAACTGAGGCTATTGCATTGGGTCACGATATAGGTCATACGCCTTTCGGACATCAGGGCGAAAGGATCCTCGATAGCATTCTGCAGGGAAAGTTTAACATAATTAAAAATGTTGAATCGTTTAGTGGAGATTTGTCATTTGGAGGTTTTAAACACAATTATCAATCAATAAGGGTTGCTACTTTGCTTGAAGAAGAATATACAGAAATATGTGGTATGGACTTAAGTTACCAGACATTGGAGGGTATGCTAAAACATACGAAACTTAAACGAGATAATTACTCACTTGATCAATTTATTTCAATAGATTTAAGTTAATAATTGACGTTATATCTATACTAAAAAAGTTAGATTGTTATTTGTAACTTTTTCTTGCTGTCTTACCAAAAGTTAGGAAATATATTCCTCGTGAAGATGGTTAGAATGCAGAAAAGTGCGGATAAAAAGTATTGTAGTATATTAATTGCATAGTTACTATTTGTAATAGAAAGGCAGATGTTATTATGAGTATTTTTGATTTTAAAGAATCTGCGTCATATAAAATTAATGAACATTTATATAATGTGCAAAAGGAATTTATAGTTCTAGGCCTTTGTGGTAAGGTGGGATCAGGTGTATCTGAAGTTGCGGAGATTCTAGAACTTCCCTTTGAAGAGTTTCATCTTCCACAGCCTGGATTTCAAGGCGATGATTCATATGATGCTCATGAATATCGTATTCTCTATACAGTAAAAACGACAGCTTTCGACAATAGGTTGTCGTTTTTTATTTGCAATTGATTTGAGAATTGTGCTCTGGCAGAATTGAATGTGAAATGACAAACAATGGAATTTGTGCGTATTGTTCATACTTTTTATCAAAATTAGTACGGATTAATTCATGGGAATTGTAAAATTTACATAAAAATATGTTGACATTATTATGGAAAAGTGTTATGATATATATATCGATATTTTAAGAATGGAGCTTATAGAACTATGTGTAAAATGATTAGTAGCGAATCAATAATCGGGAACTTTCTCCTTGCGGCTTTGGAAAAGGGAGATGATCGAATTAATGTTGATAAGTTATTTATGTTTGAATCTCTTTTAGGTTCAAATTTGAATCATCTTAATTATTTTACCTGTTTAAACTATATGAATATATTGGATTTCGCAGAGGACTATCCTTTTTTTGTAAAGTCTGTGAACGAAATCAATGTATGTATGACTGATTCCTATGACCAATATGTATTATCAAACAAACTCAGCAGATATTTTAAAATGGGATTACCAAAGGTCGTAATAAATGAGATGCAAACTGTTTCACAAAAAGTGTTGGAGGATAGAATTTGAAGGTAAAAAGTATAAAAGATGCTATACATGGTTACATACGTTTGGAAGAACCGTTTTGGAAAATAATTGATACGGCAGAATTTCAAAGGTTAAAATGGATAGAACAGACCAGCTATCGAGTTTTATATCCATCTGCAAGACATGATAGATTTATTCATTCTATTGGCGTTTATCATCTAGGTCAAAAAGCGATTCAAGGATTTTTGAATAACTGTGATGATAAAGATGCAGAAATAGTAAAAAAATATAAATATTCATTCCTTTTGGCCTGCCTGCTGCATGATATAGGTCATGCACCGTTTTCTCACACGTGTGAAAATCTTTTTAGTTATAAGGAAAAGATTAACAATAAAAATTCAAAGATTAATAAGGAACTTCTTGCAGAAATTAAATCTCATCTTGATGATCCGGCTTATCATGTTTTTGAGAAGGATTACTTCAGTCTTATAATGAAGAATCCGCCTGCACCTCATGAAATTATGAGTTCCATTATCACTTGCAGGAAATTTGGTGATTATAATAAATTCTTTGAAAGCGAAAATATAAATTCTTTAAACTTGGATCTTATAGTTCGTTCTATAATAGGTTGTTGTTATTCCTACAAACGAACTGATGACGAAGATAAACGGCTTGAACTAGGGATAAAAAACTGTTTGATAAGGTTGCTTAATTCATCGACTGTTGATGTTGACAAATTGGATTACATAGCAAGAGATACGCAGATGTCAGGTTATGATAGTATTGTGCTAGATAACAAGCGACTTTTGGATAATGTTTGTATAGTTGACAATGATGGAATATATTATCCGGCTTTTGGAAAAGGAGCTCTGAGCGTATTAAACAATGTTGTCATTGCGAAGAACTCTCAAGCAAAATGGATTATAAATCACCCCGTTGTAATATATGAAGCATATTTGCTATGCAAAGCGATTGGAATATCCTTAGCGAATTCAGGCCTACGGAATACAGATAACGTTGTGCTTTCTTCCGATGAAATAATAAACTTTATTTTTTCTTCGGCTTCATTATCAAAGGAAGGGCACCAATATTTCGGTGGAAAATTTAGGCTATTATCTGATGTTGAAATATTGAATTTGATGAAATCTCACATGGAGTATTCTGTTGTATCAGAATATTTTTCTAGAGATGAAAGAAAAAGTCCCGTGTGGAAATCAAGCGAAGAATTTTTATATTGTTTAGATTCTAATGAGGATAAGGCGGCAGAGGTAGCTGAATATATGGCACCGCTGATAAATTTTTTCAATAATGTTGATGATATTACAGATTTGCGTCAGATTGATAGTAAAATCCTTCTGGATGATTCGTTAAATGAAAGGCAGGATAAAGAGACTGTTCAAAATCTTATTAATGTTTTGTTGGAGTATCACCCGGATACGTCGTATGTAATATTACCCGCTAAAAATACATTTTATGCTCGTATAGATGCGGATAAGTTATATATACGATTTGGAAATGTTTCTCAAAATTATACTACCTATAAAAAACTAGAGGGAGAGGACAAAGGAGCTTTAGACAAGCGTTATAGTTTTTTCTATCTTTACTCAAGCAAGAAAATTGATCCAAAGAAGTTTTTAGAATATCTTTATGATAAAGCACATTCTAATATAATCTACGTACCTTAAATCTACTCATTTGTTGAAATTCGAGCCATTATAGTTCAGGCGAATTTATTGTAGGGTTGACTTTTTTGAGAATGTCACATTAGATATTTGATGGCTTTAAGTTTTTATCTTGCGTATAAATAATTTTTTTGATAACGATATTACATGAAAGGCTCGATTTTATCGGGCTCTTTTCTTTTACTATAATAAATTTGGTAGCAATATCTGATGAGTAAAATAGATTTTATTCTAAGGTTCATTGTAATATGTAGTTAGTCTGTCGTTTAATATGATTATATAAGAATAAAGAATCTGCATTTTTTTTGTTAATCCTCACGCAACGCACTTTCTAATTGATAAATACACTGACGGTATCGTTTAACTTTTGTTTGTCTCAAATCTTATGTCGAGTTTCTTATCTTCTTTCTGATGAATAAGAATTAGTTTGACAAGCATTCTCAAATTAACATCAGATATTGAGCATTCAACAGAATCGCACCAATAATCTAAGTTGCATTTTTAAGGTGTTCGTTTCTCTAATTACGGACTTTGTTATACTCCTTTGAATAGTTTACCTTTGTTCCAGTCTTTTAATTTCATCATTGCGTTATATTGTTGGAACCCTCTGCGTGCTTCTATCGTCCATTTGCTGTGAATCTTTGTCAGCAATTTGACAACGTGATTGATAATGAAAATGATAATGCTATATTAAGGCTGGCTATAAAAAAGCTGCCACAAGACTATATGGATGTCATTCATTTATACTACACAAAAGATTTATCTGCTAAAGAGATTTCGGATTTGCTTGATATATCAAATACAAATGTCTATTAAAGAATTTCCAGAGTCAGAATGTTAAAAAATATATATTTTGAGGAATGCGAGATTATTGAATAATAAATTCTCGACGCTATTGCTGATACATTAGACGAAGAATGTGCTGAAACGATTTCAAAACACGGGTGTGACAATATTTCTTCTGATGAATTTAATAAAAAATATGGATAAATTGATAAAAAGGCAAAGACAACCTTATCACAAATTTATCAGCACTACCTCAAGACGAATGGCGTCCATAATCGATGTGGTACTGATTGTTTCATTTTCGATTGTGGTGAGTGTGGATGCATAGAAACGTGCATTCAAGAAAGTTTTTAATGAATATATTCTCAGATCATTCTGACGTAACGGCAGATATATCTGACAATTCATATTCCAATACGATCAATGAGTTTTATGAAATATATTATAATCTTAGTGACTACAGTATAATTTTCAATGACAGATCCGATCTTTAAAGGCATATTATATACTTGGAATTTCTCAATAATGAACAAAAGATATGTTTAATATAAGATTAAAAACGGAAAGTGCTGAGATAACGTTCAAAGATATTACAGAAAAAGAAAGCATATCGTTCACAGATAATCGTAGATTTAATTATTACATATGGAATAATAGTGAGTATATTATTATGATAAACTCAAATATTAGTAAAAATAGACTAAGAATTACAATTGAATTTGTGCAAAAGGTAGAATGATAAGTAGTAATCTAAAAAAATGTCAGAAATACGCCTCCAGTGTTGTTATGTATTATTGAAACGGGTAATACAGAGTTTAATAGTAGATTTTCAAAAGGAGTTTTTTCAAAAAGTGTGTTTGCCGCTGATATTTCTACATATGACAAATACACAAGCAATGTCAGCACAGCTTTGGCAGTTTAGGTTACAATGCTAAAATGCAGAAGTGTTGTTACAGGATAGTTAGGTATTACGAACAAAATAACTATAACACAGGAATTTCAAAAGAAAAGCGGTTTTACCTGGAGTTCAATAAACGGCAGAGGCACTACAAAGTTTACTTTTACGCAGTTTTTGAACAATCTTATTCCAATATAAGCCGTGGTAGAAACAAAGCAAAGACCATTGCTAAGGTCTATAGTGGAACAGACTATAAAACGTATTCCACTTATTATTGATACGATGAATGTAGGTTCCGGAGATGGTAGAAATCGCTCTTAGAAATTACAACATTAGTAAAATGGTACGACGACAGTGTAAAAACTATAAGGTGATACTGCACAACACCGTCAGACTTTATTTGTGTGGCGTTGCATTATGTTATAATCAGACAATATTAAACTTTTTATCTTGTTACGCTGTGCAATTTGGTATAAACTTAATAATCTAAGGGAGGTAAAATATGTCGTTAAAATATCATCAGCTTGATAGTTCTGTTGAGAAACAGATAAAGGAAAATATATCAAAGGGAATATTGAGTTCATACAGATTTATGGACGAAAATGCTGTGCGAAGAAATATGGAAAAGGACAAAAATAGCGTACTTCGTCCGTCTTTTGGACGTGATATAGAGAAAATTCTTCATTTGCCTTTGTACAACAGATATAATGATAAAACGCAGGTATTTTCATTCTACAACAATGATGATATCACTAGACGAGGCCTGCACGTTCAGCTTGTGTCACGGATAAGCAGAAATATTGGAAGAATGCTTGGCCTTAATCTTGATCTGATAGAATCTATCGCACTTGGACACGATGTTGGACACACACCTTTTGGCCACGCAGGAGAACGTTATCTCAGCGAGCTTTTGCAGAAAGAAACCGGACGGCATTTTAATCATAATGTTCACAGTATACGTGTTCTTGATATTTTGTACAGGCGAAATATAAGTTTACAGACACTAGACGGGATACTGTGCCACAATGGTGAATTTGAGCTTAATGAATATCGCCCCCAAAAGGGTCTGACATTTGAGCAATATGACAATAATGTTGAGCTTTGTTATACTGAGGGCGGAGAGGCAATAAAAAAACTTGTTCCGTCAACTTTGGAGGGCTGTGTAGTAAGGATTTGCGATATTTTAGCCTATATCGGTAAAGATAGGCAAGATGCGATAACGGCAAAAATATTGTCGGACGATTCAATATTTTCATCTGAATTTATTGGCAGCAAAAATGCTGAGATGATAAATAATCTTACTGTTATTTTGAAAAGAGGAATGATGTTTGAAACAAAAATTCTAAAAAACAGCATCATCTATTTCATAGTCGCAACACAAGTTAGAAAGCTTGCAAATCCTTTATTTATGAGGGTTTGCGAGTTTTTTGTTTTACAATAAAAAAAGCTTCCGAACAGCCGCTGACAACTGCTCGGAAGCTAATGCTTTACCTATCATATATCGCTTATCCCTGCACTATCTTTCTTCTTGCACATGATCCTATACCCCACTCTCCCGTAAATAAAACTCAGAACCCAGCCTGCCGGCATTGACAGCCATACTGCCGATACGCCTATGACCGATACTAGAGCGTAGGTGAAAATAATTCGGAACGTGAGATTTATTATGCTTCCGGATAAAAACAGCTTCAAACACCCAAGCCCCCTTAACATTCCGTTGAAGCTTGAATTTATTCCCATTATTATATAACAAAACGCAAGGTCTGTCATGTAGCCCATGCCTGTTTCTATGGCGGAAGCTGAGGAGCTTGACAAGTCCATAAAAAAGCCCAAGAATCGCCGCCTGAGAAGCATTATCACTGCAAATTCTATCACCGCTATGCCTGCGCATAACAGCACGCTCGCCTTGTAGCCCTCTCTGATACGCTCTTTTTTGCCTGCCCCAAGATTTTGTGCTGTGTAGGTGGATACCGCATTTCCACAGGCTATGAACGGCATTATCGCAAAGGAGTCTATCTTTGAAGCCGCCGTGTACCCTGCAAGCACGTCCGAGCCAAAGGGATTGACGGCAGACTGCACTATTAACATTCCCACCGACACCACTGACTGCTGTATCACCGATACTGCCGCATAGGACGACATCTCTTTTAACACTGCCCCCGAAAAGAAGCTGAACTCTGCTCTTTCATGGTCTTTTATGTATACCTTGTCAGTAAGAAGCAGAAACGATATCACTGCCGATACTCCCTGAGCAATGAAAGTCGCCCATGCCGCACCTGATACGCCCATGGAAAATCCCCCTACAAACAAAAGGTCAAGCCCTATATTCAGCAAAGAGGACATCACAAGCAGATGAAAAGGCGTCTTTGAGTTGCCAAGGGCACTAAATACCGACGCTTGCACATTGTAAAGAAACATAAACGGCATACCTAAGGAATATATCCGCAGATAGTCAGCAGCGTCATTTATGATATTCTGCGGCGTTTTCAGAAGTCTTAAAAGCGGCATACTAAGCACCACCCCAAGAACCGCTATCAACGCTGCGACCATAAGTGAAAATATCAGCACAGTGGAAATGCCCGTCTTGACCTTTGACTTGTTCCCGGCACCGCAGTATTTCGCTATAAGCACCGATGTTCCTATGCCCGTACCAGTTGCAACGGCTATCATGACCATTGTCACTGCAAAGGAAACTCCCACCGCCGCAAGAGCTTCGTCACCATTTATCTTGCCCACTATTATGGTATCCATGGTGTTGTAAAGCTGCTGAAAAAGGTTTGCAAATATAAGAGGCTGTGAAAATCGGAATATTATTTTCTTAGGGTCGCCCTCTGTCATTATTACATTTTCCGGCTTATTCTTCAAATTCTTCACCGCCTGTGAATGTGGGTATGTATCTTTGCTGGGTTACGTCAAAAAGCCCTTTTTCCGTCAGCCCCACCTCCGGGATAGTCTGACACAGCGACACTGTAAGCACCACCGTCATACGCTGTATGTTTCCGTCTGTGAGGGCAAGGGCTTCTCTGAAAGCTTTCTGTGCCTTTATCTCGCCTGTGATGTTTTCACCGCTTAGTATGCCTGCCACAGGAAGGGAGTAAAGTCCCGCCACCTTGCCGTCAATAGCCATAGCCACACCGCCGCCGTTCGCTTCAACAGCTTTCACAGCGCAAAGCATATCCGCAGGGTCAACGCCCGATACAACGACATTATTGCTCTCCTGAGCAAAGCTTGCGGCAACAGCTCCCCTTTTAATGCCAAGACCTTTTATAAAGCCACTGCCTATCTCACCACTCCTGCCGAAACGCTCCACAACGAATATGGGCAGAATATCGGCTTTTGTATCACCGCATACAATGCCGTTGCTGACTTCAAGCCTGCCTTTCACAAGCCTTGTGACTATGCCACCCTCGGGCATTTCAATTGCATTTGCAGTAACATAGCCCCTCTCAAAGCCTGCTTTTATCTCAAAAGAATGGCTGTCAAGCCCTCTGGGCAATATCACAGTGTTTTTAAGCTCAGGATAGCGAGTTATATCAAACTCATGCCTGCAAAGAAACTCGCCATTTTCAGCCACAAGCCTGCCCTGGTGATAGACCTTTTTCACTGTCATATTTTCAAGGCTATCCATAAGCAGAAAATTCGCCTTTCTTGAGGGAGCGACCGAGCCTATGATATCGTCAACACCATAGTGCCTTGCGGCGTTGAGAGTTGCCATTTTTATTGCTGACACAGGGGAAATACCGCATTTCACTGCAATGCGCAGAGCATTATCTATACAGCCGTTTTCCTTTATATCCTCCGCAGACTTGTCATCAGTGCAGAACATTATATCGTCCGTAGGGATATGATTTTTTACTATCCCCTGGCAAAGAGTTCGGCAGTTCGGCTCTATAGTTCCCTCTCTTACCAACACCGCCATTCCGCAGGCTAGCCGCTGCTCAAGGTCGCTTATGCTTTCGCACTCATGGTCGTCACAAAGCCCGGCGCAAGCCGCCGTCTGAACGTCACGAAATCCCATTGACGGACAGTGACCGTTCACCTTTACACCTGCCCTTTTTGCCGCACCGAGAAGCTTTATTATCTCCTCATTCCCCACCACAGCACCGCTTATCTCACCCACAGTTTTCGCCCTGCACTCTTTGATAACATTGGTGATATCGTCTTGCGTTTTCAGAGTGGAAAGATACTGCGAAGAAAGCTGCAAAAAGCTTTCTATGGGCATTTCCCCAAGCATTTCGCATATAGCTTTTATGCCCTTAAGACCAAGTGTATTCGACATCTGCATAGGGTCAAAGAATACACAGCCCGTTCCGTGCGGCACTGCGCCCTCGCAGTATGCAAAAGGCGTGAGCTTTGAGGACTCTATGTGCATATGAGCGTCGATAAAAGAAGGCGCAAGATACATTCCTCTGCAATCAATAAACTCTGTTGCTCTAGGCTCAAAGTCAGGGCAAACTGCGGCGATAATGCCGTTTTTTGTCCCCACCGAGCCGCTGTCTATTATCCGTTCTCTGTAAACGTCAACTATCCTTGCGTTGTAAAAATAAATATCAAAAGGCAGCTTACCCTTAGCCGCCAGTATAAGCTCCTTTAGCTGCCGATCATTCATAAGCTGCCTCTTTCAGATACAAATATTATCAGTGTTTATATAGCGACTTGTTCAGCGCAAGATTGCAAAGCACATTGATTATACATCTTGACGCCGCAAGTGAAGTTATCTCGCTCACATCAAACGGAGGAGATACCTCCACAACGTCCATTCCGCAGATACCGGGAGCTGTCACGAGCTTGAGAAGCCTTAAAAGCTCTCTCGGGAGCATACCGCCAAAATCAGGTGTGCCAGTGCCTGGGCAGAAAGCAGCTTCCAGAACGTCTATATCAAGGCTCACATACACTGCCTTACAGCCCTTC
>OLIW01003219.1_pt1 | contig 10691 bp, 9 predicted proteins | sample 1601321 | NCBI WGS metagenome assembly OLIW01 (sample SAMEA2452114, study PRJEB22498) | human gut metagenome | reverse complement strand
ACAATTTTTCATTTAATTCAGTTTTATGGTTTTCGTAATATTTGTATAAGCTTTTGATTGAATCCTTAATGTCAGTGAAATGACAGTTTGGGATTTCTTCAAGCAAGCGGCTGTTGTCTCCGGTATAATCAAGACCGTAACCGTCATTAGCCACTTTTATTTCAATATCTTTTTGGCTAATTTCTCTTACAATCTTAGCAATTTCTAAAAGCTCAACATTTTTGCTTGGCACGATATTATAAGACTTGTATTTTGCGTCATTTTCTATAAAATGTTCCAAAATAGGCATCAAATCGTCGATATATAAATAACTAAATCTTCTGTTTTGCCTCAAAGTTATTGGCAAACCGTTAATTGCTTTGCAGATAGCATTCGAGATAAAACGAATTTCGTAATCTTCGTATTTCCCGAAAATCCCGAAAATATTCAAATCAACAAACCCATCAAGGTTTTCAATAAGTTTGTGTTCAATATATTTACAAAAACTATGGTCGTCTTTTCCTAAGCGTTTAAAGATTTCATCTTCTTTAACATTAGAGTTATTGGCACTTACGTCATATATTGCGCCGGAACCAAAGTTAATGAATTTTTTAAATTTATCTTTGTGCCTTTCAAGGTTTGCAAACATTCTGACATTTGAGTAAAAAAGATTTGTGGAATCTTTTGCGTTACGGTGGCCAGGCTTAACACCGGCATGCAGGACAACATCAAAACGGTTGTTTTCAAAGTAATTATCAACACATTCTGTATCTATTAAATTCAACTCAAAACTTCTTGGAGCAATAATCTGGTATTTTTCACCCAAATAGCTCTGTTGAATATTTTTACCTATAAAACCGTTTCCGCCGGTAAGTAAAATCTTTATAATAACGCACCTGCCTTTTCTTTAACACAAAGGTGGATTGCATCTGAAATCCGTTGAATTTCGTCTTGTCCCAATGCCGGGAATGTTCCTACCCAGAACGTATTGTTCATTATAAAATCAGTTTTAGAAAGCATTTTGTAATGTTCTTCTGTTAAGTCTTTTGAGTTTATAATTCCTGAATTTCCTATTCTGAAATTGACATCGTTATCAACAATCATCGGCTGTCTTAGAATGTTTCCTGCAAAAAGCTGTCTTGTGCCGATTTTGTGGCTTTCAAGAAATTCTACCATCTCTTGTTTCGTAAACGGTGCATCTTCTTTAACCGAAATTAAATACCCAAACCATGAAGGTTTTACGCCTTCGTTAATTTTGGGAAGGATTAAGTAATCTTTTAAATCAGAAAGCAGGTTTGTTAAAAGCTCAGCATTACGGCGTCTAATTTCGAGGAAGCTGTCAAGCTTATCAATTTGAGAACATCCCAATGCTGCCTGCCAGTCTGTGATTTTTAGATTAAATCCGATATGAGAATACGTGTATTTATGGTCATAACCATAAGGAAGGTTGCCTAGTTGCTGAGTGAACCGTTTTCCGCAAACACCGTCTTTTCCCGGAGGACAGCAGCAATCCCTACCCCAGTCTCTGAAAGACATAATAATTTTATATAATTGCGGATCATTAGTTACAACAGCACCGCCTTCGCCCATTGTTAGGTGGTGAGCCGGATAAAAACTAAATGTTCCTATATGGCCGATTGTACCGATTTTTTTGCCTTTGTACTCTCCGCCCAAAGCATCGCAGCTATCTTCTATTACCCAAAGATTATACTTCTTGGCCAATGCCATAATCTTGTCTAAATCATAGCTGTTGCCCAAAGTATGTGCAAGAAAGATTGCTTTAGTCTTTGGCGTAATTGCTTCTTCTATTTTGTCAGCATCAATATTGTATGTACCGATTTCACAATCAACAAAAACAGGCACCATTCCCTGTTGAATAATTGGATTAATCGTTGTCGGAAAACCTGCTGCAACTGATATTACTTCATCACCTTTTTTAAGCGCTCTTTTTCCAAGCTTATGTGAAGTCAAAGCCGAAAAAGCAAGCAAGTTTGCGCTGGAACCAGAATTAGTAGAAAGCGCATATTTTACGCCTAAATATTTAGCAAATTTTGTTTCAAACTCTTTGTTAAATCTGCCCGCTGTAAGCCACATATCCAAAGAGGCATCAATCATATTCATCAACTCTTCTTCGCCTAAAAGTTTTCCGCTTGGAGGAATGTAATCGAATTCTCGTTTGCTGCCGTACACTTTTGCGTAATATTCTTTTGCGGCTTCTTTTACTTTATTACGTAAGTCTTGTTCCATTTTATATTTTCCTCATATTTATTAATCTGATTTAAAGTGAATTTATACATATCAGCATCTTTTGCATAAAAATGCTTGTACCAGTCAACAGTTTCTTGTATTGCCTGGTTTGCCGTGTAAGTCGGGATCCAGCCGAGAACTTTTTCAGCTTTTTCAATGTTAAGCATTAAAAGATTGGCCTCATGTAAATCGTCGCGTTTATGAACAACAACTTCGCCTTTGCCGTAATTTTCAACGACTTTTTGTGCAACTTCTGCAACTTTTAAAACACTGTCTTCATAAGGGCCGAAGTTAAACCCGTCAGCAAAATGCTGTCCGTATTCTAAAAGTTTTTCGCCCAAAAGCAGATATCCTGACAAAGGTTCTAAAACATGCTGCCAAGGACGGACGGCAACAGGATTACGGATTTCGATTTTTTCACCTGCATTGATAAATTTGACACAATCAGGGATTAATCTATCCAAAGCCCAGTCGCCGCCGCCTATAACATTACCGGCACGTGCGGTTGCCATTGCATATCCGTTTTGCAAAAATGAACGTCTGAATGATGACGACATTATTTCAACACAGCCTTTAGAGGACGAATACATATCATAACCGCCCATAGGCTCGTCTTCTCTGTAACCGCGGTTAATTTCCTTGTTTTCGTAACATTTGTCTGTTGTTACATTTACGAATGCTTTTACTGAAGAACAGTTTCTGGCTGCTTCAAGAACATTCAACGACCCTATCACGTTTGTTTTGTATGTAAGAATGGGTTCTGAATATGAAAGCCTTACCAAAGGCTGAGCCGCTAAGTGGAATATGATTTCAGGTTGAAAATCCTGAATTTCTTTTGCTAATTTATCATAATCGAGAATATCTCCAATTATGGATTTTTTAATTTTGTTTTGAACATCAAGTTCGGTAAACATTGAAGGCGTAGTGTTAGGCTCAAGAGAGTACCCGCAAACTTCAGCACCGAGCTTTGTAAGCCATAATGCCAGCCAGCTTCCTTTGAAACCTGTGTGTCCTGTTAAAAATACTTTTTTGTCTTTATAAATATTATTAAACATTTAAAACCTCTTTATCTAGCCAAACTGCCCACGGTGCTGTGTTTTTCACCCACATTTCAGTAAGGTCGTTTTTGTCTTTTAGCGTGTCCATCGGGCGCCAGAAGCCTTCGTGCTTGTATGCATTTAATTTTCTGTCTTTAGCGAGGTTTTCTAACGGTGCTCTTTCAAAAATCACATCATCTCCGTTTGGAATGTAATCGAAAACCTGCGGTTCGCAAACAAAAAATCCGCCGTTAATCCAAGATTCATCGCCTTTTGGTTTTTCCATAAAAGACGTAATCATGTTGTCGTCTTTTATAACAAGGGCACCAAATCTGCCTGAAGGCTGAACAGCCGTCATTGTAACTGTTTTTCCGGATGCTTTGTGCGATTTAATTAAATCATCAATGTTAACATCAGAAACTCCGTCGCCGTATGTAAGCAAGAACGGTTCATTGCCGATGTATTCCTGAGCTTTCTTAATTCTTCCGCCGGTCATGGTGTCTTGACCTGTGTAAAGCATTGTAACTTTCCACGGCTCAGTCTTTATTCGATGAATTTCAACAGAATTATTTTGCATATCTACAGTAATATCAGAATATTGTTGGTAATAATGTACAAAATAATCTTTTATAATATGAGACTTGTAGCCTGTCAAAATTATAAAATCATTAAAACCATAATGTGAATATATTTTCATGATATGCCACAGAATTGGTTTTCCGCCGATTTCTACCATTGGTTTCGGTATTAATTTTGTTTCTTCGCTGAGTCTTGTTCCCAATCCTCCGGCTAATATTACTACTTTCATCTTACTCTCCTGATAATAAATATTTTACAATACTTCTCCTAATTTAACGATTCCGTTGTAGAAGGCTCCGCATATTGAGTCGTAATCTTCCCAAGCATACGTTGTTAAAGAAAGCCAAATGATAGCGTGGAGTAATTTGATTTTTCTTTTGTTTACGCTTGGCAGGCAATCAAAGAAAAATTCCTCCATATCGGCCCAATTGTTAGGCTTAATGGCAAATTCAACTTCTTTTTCTCTAATGTCCAGTGTGAATTTTTTACGGTTAAATTGATCATATTCACCGTTGATTGAGTAATACAATTTTGCCCAATCGTAATCAACATCACCATAAAATTTAGTTTTACCGAAATATCCGCGCGGATCAATTAAAATAGCTTTCATATTGAACGTGTCAAACATTAAATTTGAAAAAGTGCAGTCTCCGTGAATAAGACAAAAGTCTTTTGGATAGTATTCTTTTATTGCTTCAATAAGTTCTTCTTTATTAAAGAAAACATTTTTATAATACTGACCATTTATTTTAATAAACTCTTTATCTGCAAAGGGCACAAGGTTTTCAATTTTTGCCAGCCTGTCGAAGGTTTTGTTAATAAAATTATCTTCAACATCTTTGAGATTAACTGGCTGCTTTGGTTCAAGATTGTGTAATTCTTTGAGTGCTTCAATCAATTTGCGTAGGATTTCACGTTTTTGAGATTTTGTAAGGCAATCGTATTCAAAAATATTTTTGCCTTGTACTCTTTTCATTGTAAGCGGTTCATAATCATATATTTCAGGAATATTTTCATATCCAAGTGCCTTAACATGCTTGTACCAGGCAATTTCATCAACAGCTATCTTTTTGCCCTGGTCGTTAATTCCCCGTTTAACAATGACATCGCCGTTGAATTCCATAGAATTAAATGGTCTGCATCTTGGTGTAGATTCATTGTTATCGGAATAAGAAAGCAGAGTGCCTATTTCTTTAGAACCATACAAATCGAGTCTTTTAAATTCAATCGGCTGCTTTTCAAGCCATCCGACAAGAGCACCTTCTTCATCAATATTTTTCAAGGCCTGCTTGTTTTCAAAAATAAACAACCCGGCAACACCGTTTTCTTTAGAAGGTGTTTTAATAAACTTACCGTCAACATATGACCAGCGGCATTCAAAATCTTTTGATATTCCGATGTAATTGCCGGAATTTTGTGGAATTTCAAAGTCTTCAGATAAAATTAAATCGCACCACATAATCATGAAAGGTTCATCATCTTTATAAGTTGAAATGGCTTCTTTAATACCTGAGATTGTACCTTTTTTAGATGCTTTAATTATATTAAATTTATACTGCGAACCAAAAGCGCGCAGATATTTTTCAAGCACATCTGTTTTGTAGTCGGCAATAATCGTAAAGTTTGCATCTTTAAACTTTTGAAAGGCATAAAATATTATAGGAAGATTGTTTACCGGTACAAGACACTTCGGCTTGTTTCGAGTCAAACCTTCTAATCTTGTTCCTTTTCCACCTGCTTGTATAATAATATTCATAGCTTACTCCCTATAAATTCATCACCTGTTAAACTACTTCTCCTATCTCATTAACAATATGAATAAAATATTGTACAATTTAATACTATCACAAAAGATAAAAAGTTAAATATTATGTTAACTTTTATGATATTATTTTAATAATTTTATACTTATGGTTATACTTGAGCTTGATAAAATAAAAAAATATGTTTTAGAAGCATTACAAATTTTCTATTCGTTGTAATTTTTCTAAACCCAAAACAAAATATAATACTTGAGTAATATTTTCAGAATTGAGAGTAGTTTTTGTTGCAAGTAATTTCCTTAACTCGTCTTCAAACGAGTTTTCGGGCTCTTTGATTTGTTTAGGTTCAAACAAAATATCCGCAAGTATAAATAATTCATCATTGAATTTTAAAGCATCACTTAATTGTTTTATTGTGATAGCTTTAGGAAAATTAGGCATTTTACCGTTTTCAAGTTTAGTAATTAGAGCGGCACTCACGTCAGATAGTTTTTCAACTTCACGTAAGCTGAGTTTTAAGGCTTGTCGTCGTGTTTTTAGAACAGTGCCGAATTTTATTAATTGTTGTTGTTTATTCATATTTACTCCGATATAAATGATAGCATAACAAGAATAAAAATCAACAATGTTGACAAATATGAAAAATGATGGTATTATCATATTAATCAACGCTAATTTATAAATATAGAAAAAGGAGAAATATAAATGGCAAATTTGAAAAACAAAATTTTACAAAAATTACGCAGCGGAAAAGACTTGGAAGAAGTTTTCGATAGCTTATCTGCCGGTCAGGAAAATTTACTCAAAAATCAGTCTAACCCGGTTTTTAGTAACAAAGATAGAAATAAAATCCTAAAAAAATATACAGACTTGCAGAATATCGGAAAATCTTTGTACCGTTACAAAGCGTTGAAAGAAAATGAATATGAAAAAGAGGCAGAGGAAGAAAAATCAAATATTGAAAATGTCGTATTGAAAGGCGGTATAAGTTATAATAAATATGTATGGCATTCAGAAAACGGAGAAAATACATGTGATGAGTGCAGCGCTTTGGATGGTAAAGAATTTGAATTCTATGATGAAGTTCCCGAGCGTCCTCATCCGAATTGCAGGTGTACTGTTGTGGTTATTGAGGATTCTGATATTGCAATAGAGGATGATGAAAATAGCGAAGACGGAAGTGAAGAAGGTGGAAATGAACCTCCATCTCAAAATCCAAATCCACAACCTTCACAAAAATCGCCACAGCCAACTCCACCACCTAAAAATCCGCCACAATCCCAAAAAGTAATGCCTGTAAATGGCCCTATTACAAGTCCATATGGTTGGAGAACTCATCCTACCTATGGAACTAAGAAATTTCATGATGGTGTAGATATAGGAGTACCTATTAATACTCCAGTAAAAGCAACAACAAGTGGTAAGGTTGTTATGTCTCAATGGTATAATGGTTATGGGAAGTATATTGAAATAGATCACGGCAACAATATTCATAGTTTTTATGGACATTTGAACTCTTATGATGTAAAAGTAGGTGATTATGTGAATTCTGGACAAGTTATAGCAAAAAGTGGGAATACTGCGGGAATAGGTAAAAATGGAAAAGTAATGACTACTGGACCACATTTGCATTTTGGAATTCATAAAAATGGACAATCAATAAATCCATTAGATTTTGTCCGAAATTTTTAATATATAAATATTGATTTTTGTATATACATATTCTTTTAGCTTCAATAACTCTTTTAACTTGTCTGAATAATTTACTTGATACTTTTCTATATAATATTTATATAGAAAAGTATCATTTTCAGAACCAGGTACAAGTCCTAAATTGTATTTTTCTATATAAGGTTGCATTTGTTCAATTATCGTATCAGGGTATAAGCTGATTGTACCACTCATTTCTTGTAATTGTTTAATAAATATTTTATTTTGTTCATAATTTTGAGGATTATTTAAGTACTCATGAAATATTAAATCAGATTTTTTATTAAAATCAAAAAGCATTTGTTTTAATGTTTTATGATTATATGTAATTTTATCAAATAAAATGTGCTTTAAACCCTTGCTCATATCTAGTCGAAAATTCTTAATAAGATTTTCAGGAATCTTTTTTACATATTCATCTTCTAAAATTTCTGGTATAGGTTCATAATTATCAAAATTTTTGGGATACATCTTATCGATTTGATTTCGATATTTTTCAATTACTTTGTTTTTTTTGTACATGTAATCCATAATTTTTATAAGTTTTGTTTGATCAACATTATTATCTATAAAATATGGCTTCAAAAATGTCTCCATAGGAATAGTACAATCTGTTCCTATGGGTACATGCCTTATTCCTAAGTATTTTTCTTGTGTAATTTTCATTAATTTATCATACAATTGCATGTCTGCCGCAGGAATAACAACTTCTTGAGTAAGTACTAAATTTATTGAAGCTTCAAGATTGTATCCATTATAAAAAATCTTATTTCGTAATGACTTTGCATATTTAACTTCGTTGTCAATTTTTTTGATAACTTGCGGATACTCTTCTGCAATAATCTGCTCCATTTCGGCTTTGTACTGCTTGCTTAAATTTTTAGGAATTGGCTTATATTCAGCAAAAACAGGCAAGAAGAATTGAAAAATTAAGAAAAATATCACTAATATTTTCTTCATGATTTATATTTTCCTTAAAAAAACGGAGAGGGGGGGATTCGAACCCCCGGCGAAGTTTCCCCCGCACAGACTTTCCAAGTCTGCACCTTAAGCCGCTCGGACACCTCTCCGGATACTTTTGATTTTAACACAAAAATCTTTTTTAGCAAATAATGCTTTGGTTGTGGTAAAATTTGTCTGAGAAGTGTTATGCAAAAAATTGTTCAAAAGAATACAAAAGGCCTTAAAGGCGTTATTACAATCCCTGCAGATAAATCAATTTCACACAGAGCCGTGATGCTGTCAAGCCTTGCTAAAGGAAAATCTGTTATTAAGAATTTTTCTAAAGGCGCGGATCCTATTTCTACGTTGAAACTTTTTAAAGCACTTGGCATTGACTTTTGCTATGAAGGTGAAAATACTCTGATAGTTAAATCAAACGGTGTTCTATCCTGTCCTATAAAACCTTTAGATTGCGGAAATTCCGGTACTACAATGCGTTTGGTCAGTGGAATTCTGGCGGGAAGTTCTTTTACCTCAACTTTAATCGGAGATGAAAGCCTTTCAAAGCGCCCAATGAAGAGGATTATTGAACCATTGTCGCTTATGGGCGCTGTGATTAAATCAAATGACAACCATGCTCCTTTGACAATCCACGGAAATAGCCTTTGTGCCATGGATTATATCTCAAAACTTGCATCAGCACAGGTTAAATCGGCTGTGCTCCTGGCCGGTTTAAGAGCTGAAGGCGTTACAAGGTATACAGAACCTTATCTTTCACGCAATCATACTGAATTAATGTTAAAATATTTAGGCGCCGTGATTTCTGTTGAAAACACAACTACAAGTATTTGCAAAAGTTCGCTTGAGCCAAAAGTTATTGAAATTTGTGGAGATATATCATCAGCGGCATATTTTATTACGGCTGCTCTTATTGTACCGAATTCGGATATTATTCTTAAAAATGTCTGCTTAAATCCGACACGTACAGGTCTTATTGATGTTGTAAAATTAATGGGCGGAAGCATTGAAATTCTTGAACAAAATGTAGTTTCCGGTGAAGTGTGCGGTGATTTAAGGGTAAAGGCTTCTGAATTAAAGGCTTGTGTGATTGAAAAAGAATTAATTCCGCGCTTGATTGATGAATTGCCTATTATTGCCGTATTGGCTTCTCAAGCACAAGGGCAGACAATTGTTAAAGACGCATCAGATTTACGAAACAAAGAATCTGACCGCATAAAAGCTGTTGTTTGTGAACTATCAAAAATAGGCGCGGATATTAGTGAGAGGGAAGACGGGTTTGTAATTAATGGACAAAAAATATTATCCGGGGGATGTGATGTCGAATGTTATCACGACCACAGGCTTGCAATGAGCTTATACGTTGCGGCTTTAATCTGTGAAAAGCCCGTCTGTATTAATGGTTTTGAATGGGTTGATATCTCTTTTCCTGAATTTGAAAAATCGTTTTTTGCACTTAATAATTAAATTACACTATTTGTAGTATATTTTATTATAATTATTGACAGTATTTGAAATCTTTATTAGACTGACAATATGGCTGAGTATATTAAGAAAACGGACTATCAAATTACATTAAAAGACAAATTGATGGCTGCTGCCGGAGTTTTGTTTTTGGTATTTACTTATTTTAAGTTTTTTCATACAGATAAAACGCCTCAAGGATATGTAAATTATTCTGATGAAATTGTTTCATTTTTGCGGGATTCAGATGATTACAAAAACGCGTACGCCAGCGGTAAAAAACTAGTTATCTATAACACAGAAAACGCTTCAAAAAAATGGCCTTATCCACAAGAGGTAATCGATAAAATAAATGAATTGGCTAAAAATAAGCAATATAGTGCAAATTACGAGTTTTTGATTTTGAAAAAGTTAAGAAATACAGTTCTTTTTGACAAGGAAAAAGGTGAAGCCACAGTTAAAGCACATAATGAGTTGAAAAAGCAGTGCCGCAGACTTTGTGTGATTAACCCGAAAAAACAACAGTTGTATTTCTTTTATGACCCGAATGCAACAACCGCGGAAAATCTTCCAAAAATATTAGAAACCTTAGAATTTTGGGGAATAAAAATAGAACCGCAAAAATAAAAATTTGGGTCCGGAGGGGCTCGAACCCTCGACCAATTGATTAAGAGTCAACTGCTCTACCAACTGAGCTACAAACCCAAATTTAATTGTTATGTGTAAGTTTTCTCAGTTGGTAGAGCGGAAATTGAAAAACGCTGCGTCTCCGACTTCGCTGGGCAACTGAGCTACAAATCTAAATTTAATTGTTATGTGTAAGTTTTCTCAGTTGGTAGAGCGGAAATTGAAAAACGCTGCGTCTCCGACTTCGCTGGGCAACTGAGCTACAAATCTAAATTTAATTGTTATGTGTAAGTTTTCTCAGTTGGTAGAGCGGAAATTGAAAAAC
>OLIW01003212.1_pt1 | contig 10706 bp, 13 predicted proteins | sample 1601321 | NCBI WGS metagenome assembly OLIW01 (sample SAMEA2452114, study PRJEB22498) | human gut metagenome | reverse complement strand
TTCTGACATTATTTATGTCAGAATTATAATTGAGGCCCTCAGATGGGTACTCACAATATTAAAAGAGTAACTCACCTCATCATAAGATAAACAAGCTTGAATTAATCTTTCTTTCTCTTTCAGAATATCATTTTGAGGTTCTCCCTCTATGTATGGATGAGCAATTACCACATTTGCTTCAAGAAATTTAGCTGCATTCAACATTGAATCGCAGTAATCCGGGGCAATTGTATCATCCGCATCAACAAATAAAATCCACTCTGCTGCTGCAGCACGCAATCCAATATTTCTTGCTTTGGAGGCACCCGCATTATCCTGGTGAATTATCATAATTCTTTTGTCCTTAGTCGCCAATTTATTTACAATTTCCAACGTACAATCTGTCGATCCATCGTCAATAATAATAATTTGCAATTCCTTCAATGTCTGTGTTAAAACACTATCTACGCATTTCTCCACAAATTCTTCGCCGTTAAATACTGGAATTATAACCGAAATAAACGGCTGCATTACTACACCTCCCTCATGGTTTTATTGTTGCACCCAATATCCCCTTCCATCCATCTTTCACACCTTTAACCAACATTCTTATTGTACTAATTTTTTTACATTTCATAGTTAAAATCGCAAGAAGCTTTACAAAAATCAATTCGAAAGCTATCGCTTTATACCATCCTTTATTCTTATACATATAAGTAAAATTTCTCGCTGCATAATATTCTTTCCAAGGTGCTTCTACGAAAAAAGGAACCTTTTTACCCAGCACCACTTTTTCTCTGGTATCTGGTCTCGGGTGAATATATCGTGCACCTACAACTGTAGCTACATATCCACCTGCATCTAACGTTCTCTGCTTATAGTCTACTTCATCTCCTTTAATAAAAAAATCTCGATTTGGATAACCTATACTATTAACCAATTCCTTTGAAATCATAGTTCCGTTAAAAGGATTTGCCTCCCCTTCAATAATTCCATTCCTTGCACTCTCCTCAGCTTGTTTGACAGTATATTTTGAACCCATTTTAAAAGATAACATATCTCCCTGTTGCACCAAAGCATTCACAAACAACATTTTATTACCATAGCTGCTTTGATAAAGACGTTTGCCCTCCATATAAAGAAATTCCATTGTATATTCATCTGCCATATACCCATCATCATCCATCAAAACAATCCAGTCAGCTCCTGCATCAAAAGCTGTCTTAGTACCAACATAAAATCCACCAGCTCCACCAATATTTGATTCTGTTTTAATATATATAAATCTATTATTTTCCAACCATCCATTTCCTATTAAATATTCAACTGTTCCATCTGTTGAACAATTGTCAACAATAATAATCTTATCTATAAACTTTGTCTGCCTTAAAAGCATCTGAATATTCCTAACTAACAATTCTTTTCTATTATACGTTACAATAACTGCTATAATCATATGTTTTTCCTCACTTTTTTATTAAATTGTTGTTTTAAAAAAACATAAAAATCCGGCATATAATACGCTAAAATTGCTTGTACTTTTCGTCCAAAGCCATAGCGTTGGCTAGTACAATAAGATTTTAAATATTGACCTAAATACTGATGAATTTCTTTCCAAATTTTTTCATTCTTTAGATGGCTTTCCTGATAATCGCAAACTAAATTAATTGCTATATTACATATTTCCTCCTTTGAAGCTTGAATGATTTCTTTATCCTCTGTTACTGCAATTATCTTTTTGTAGGTTTTAATAGATTCTATTTTTTTATATGAAAATCTGCTGCTCGTAGCTGCCCCTTGCCTTTGATAATAATGATACAGTCTTTCTTCAGGAGAAAAAGCCACTTTTTCACAATACTGCAAATAACGAAATGTAAAATCTAAATCTTCTGTTATTCCAACATCATCTAAAAATCGCAATTCATGCATACGAATAATATCTAATTGATATAGTTTATTCCAGGCAAATCCGCTAATATATGGTGGAAAAAACAAAGATCTTTGGGCTTCTTTCTTAGTCATTACGCATCTCTTCTGTCCCAAATTAGTGGGTATACAAGAATGATCAAACTCTATATTATACCCAATACAAACTAAATCTGGAGAATACTGCACTTGTAAATTCATTAACTGCTGAAGATAGTTTTGATCAACCCAATCATCAGGATCAGGGAAAATTATATATTTTCCATTTGCAACATCAATGCCAGCATTTCGTGCTGATGATAATCCTCCATTTGGTTTATGGATACATTGAATTTTTTCTGGATATTTTTGGACATACTGATCACAAAGAACTTCGCTACCATCATTTGAGCCATCATCTATAAGAACGATTTCATAATCTTCATATGTTTGTGCAAGAAGTGAGTCAATACAGCGAGAAAGTAAACTTTCTAAATTATATACTGGAACAACAACCACAATTTTTTCATTCATAAAACAGCCTACTTTCCTTACAATATAACCATTTAAAGAATTTCAATCACTGCCAAAAATCTACTAGTAATTACAGCATAAGTAACATTCTTTCAACTGCATCTACAGTACTTTCTGTATTAAACATTTTTCCTCTCTCAAAAGCTTTTGTACGATAATAGCTCAACAGAGTCTTATCATCAAGTAAACATTTTATTCCTTCTAATAATGATTTATCATTATTCTCTGTCACTACACCATAATCATTATTTCCACCTAACATCTCCGTCATTCCTGAAACACTTACAGTACAAACAGGTGTTCCAACCATCAAAGCCTCCGTTGTTGCAGTAGAAAATCCTTCCCGATAACTTGAACATATAAATAAATCACACTTTGCAACATATTTATAAGGATTATCTTGATAACCTAAAAAATCCACATAGTTTGTCAAATTATGATTTTCTGTATATTTTTTTAATTTCTTTTCTTCAGGACCAACTCCCAAAATATACAGATGAATTTCATAATTCTCTTTTCTTAGCTGGTTTGTTATTCTCAATAATCTATCAAATCCCTTATTTGGCAAGAGTTTCCCAACTGCAACAAGCTTAAAATCCTTATTACTAAACAAATTTCTGTCCACGGTCTCTTTAGATAATCGAAGAATTTCGTTATATTCGTTTGTGTTATATAGCACACAGGTTGGAACCTTTAGGTTAATCAACGATGAGAAATCTTTCTTTACAGTTTCTGACACACACACAATTTTATGAAAACGATTATAGCATTTTTCCGTCTCCTGATAATTTCTAAAGGATCTGGACAATCTATTGATATTTTGATGCTCAGTATGAATCCATGCCACTAGCTTTGTATCCCTATATTTACATCCACTTATGATGCGTGCACATGGTCCCTCCAAATAAGCAACTTCGATATCATAATGTTCATTAATAAAGAGATTGTGAAGTCTTTCTGGCGATAATATTTTCATTATATGAGAATTCCCACGAAAAACTTTTTTATAACATGTCAAATATCTAATATCTTCTTTCAAATATTTTCTATTTATTCCTACATCAAATATCGTCATCACTGTTATTGCGAATTTACTAGTATCCATGTTATTAACTAAATTTATTAACACTTTTTCAGCCCCTCCGGGGCCAAGATCGTGAATAAGAAAAAGTATTTTTTTCATAATATCCTCACATTATAATCTCAAACTGTAAAAACAACATAATTCTCTGTTGCATTTTCTCTATGATGTATTGTTGCCGGATTACCAATAACGATAGAATGATCTGGAACATCTACATTTACATAACTATTAGGTGCAATCATCACATCATTACCAATATGGATATCTCCAACAATCGTAGAGTTAACACCTACAAAAACGCAATCCCCAACAACTGGTGATCCTTTCCTCCCCCCCTATTAGTTCTTCCTATTGTACACCCTTTATGTAAATTAACATTTTTTCCAAGTGCTACATCTTCACCAACGGTTATATTATACGGATGACCTAGATAAAGCCCTTCTCCAATTTTAGCACTAGAAGATATCTCTAAACCGTACTTCCGTGATAGTTTATATAACTTCAGTCTTGACAATAAACTAGGATGTTCTTCATTCCATCTAAACCAAAAAGCAAATTGCAGATTATGAAACAAGAATCTCTTTATATAACTCTTTAATCCTGGCCTATAAACATCTCCTATCATACGATAATAGTCAAAATAGTATTTGTTTTTTTGTTCTTCATTTGTCTTCCTCATCACATAAAACCTCATTAACATTTCTTGCTTTTATCTTAGTGTAAATTGATAATAAAATCCCAAAAGGTACTGCAATTGTCGTTATCATCTGTCTCGGGGACTCTTTAATATATTTTTTGTTCCCCGCTATAATACTTTCAGAAACATAATGAATACAATCAATCCATAATCTCTTTCTTGACATAGGATATTGCAAACATATTTTTCTCCAAAAGGCAAAACCCTTTGGATTTTTAACATATTGTTTCCACATAGTAGCACTCGATCCATCATCTTGATATTCAACATTACAAAGCGCTTCATTCAGAACTGCTAACTCATAATCCTGATCTATAAGTTTATACTTATAAGCAAGAGCAACGTACTTTTCTCCTTCAAAAACTGGATAAGGTGGGTACTTATTAATCACCTCTGTCCGATAAACTAGTTTCTTATCACCCTTTCCTCCTGAAGAATAATATCCAGACAAAGTTGTTTCTTTCAGATTATCTGGAAACCCTTTGCCTATGATATTTCCCTTTAAATCAGAATCAAGACCTATAATTCCTGCGTAATTTTGACTTTTTATTTCTTGCCATTTAAGATATATTTTTTTTACTGCACCAGGTGCCAAACAATCGTCCGAATCTATACAAACATTTAATTCGGTATGAATGTTTTTATACGCTACATTGTGAGCTGTATGCATCCCACCATTTTTTTTATAAATATATACTATTTCAAATCCATTCTCTTTTCTTTGCCACTCCTGTATTAATTCTTTTGTTTTGTCTGTAGAGCCATCATCAACAATCAACCAAATAAAGTTTTTATAATCTTGTTTGCACAAACTTTCATAAGTTCGCGGTAAAGTATGTGCTCTGTTGTACGTGGGTGTAAAAACTGTCAAAAAGCATCTATTACTCATCATAAACTCCCTTACAATAAAAGTCTTGCAGCCTAAATGCATTTTCCTTTATATCATAGCCTGCTTTATATAAATCATCATACGTGTAGTTACGAGGACTATTAATGTAGGCTAAAATATGCTTTGCCCAAGTATTAGGAGAATCATCAAGAGATAGAAACTCTACATTTTTAGTCATTTTGCATTCAATAGGAACTTTATCAGATAAGATACAAGGTATACCTGCCGCTTGTGCTTCTACAGCTGCTAAACCTAATCCCTCATATAATGAAGGAAATACGAATACATTCATTGCTTGAAGCAATTCTGCTACATCGTTACGAACACCAGCAAAAATCACATTTTCTCCTAATCCTAATGACTTTACTTTATTTTCAATAGAAGCACGATTTTTACCATCTCCTATTAATAATAATTTAGAGTTTTGCTGATACTTTATACATTCACTAAAGACATTTAGCAAAAAACTATGATTTTTTTGTGGATCAAAACGTCCAATATGACCGATAACAAAACTATTTTCAATGTGCAATTCGCTTCGAACTCTCTTTGATATTTCGGCTGAATATGTATATGACGACGCATCGATTGCATTATGCAATATATGGAATGGAGACCCCTTAAACATCCACTCTCCTGCCTCTACACTACATGCAAAAAAATCCGTTGCATAATTTGGAATATTTTTCATATAGTGTAATTTAATCAAATATTTAATGTTCTTATCCTGATTTACGTTGTGACTATGCGCTATTCTAACCGGAATACCGCACTCTTCTGCACATTTTAATGCCACTGAACTCAAACAGTCCTGATGCACATGAACGATTCTATACTCCGGATGATGTTGAAAAAAGTATTTTAATTCTTGTTTATACTTTCTGCTCCACGGAATCAGTTTGGAAACATGGTAAATTTTTCCACCTAGCTCAATGATTTCTTGATCATAATCTGCTTCAAAATCACGATGTACAAGAAAATCAAATTGAACTTTTGTACGGTCAATATGGCGATAATAATTCATTAGCATCGTTTCTAATCCGCCGCGACCCATATATGTCACGACGTGCAACACTCTGATTGGCTGCTTCATGATCATCCCCCCTAGATGACTTCAGAAATAAATTGTATTGGTGAAATATAGTGATAATTAATATTGAATCCATCATTGTCATAAAGATAAAACCCAATAAAACACATAGAGGCAATCAATGTAACCATCACGACTGATTGTCTGGTAAACAGGTATCTGATTATCCATGGCATCACGCAAATCATGCCAATTTCAAAATAGTTTGCGCTGCGACCAAACATGTTTGCGCCATTCATCGTTCCTAACATCATAAAGACCAAACAAACCACGCTCATTTGAATAAATATGCTGTGTCTGCGATCAATCTGTGCATTGATTCTTCTTTTGAAGATTAGCGCAGTGATAGGAACGACGGAATAAACCGCTACACGAAAGATATTCATACGATTACCATCAAACACTTCCTCCATAGGAATGTTCTTTCCAGCCTGGTCAGCGACTTCCACAAACGTTTCAATTGCTGTCTGAAAGACAGACATGATACCAACTGTGATTCCCAACAATACAAATGTTCTGAAGCTCCACGGTTTTGTGACAAGCAACGGAAAGAATAAAAAAAGCCATGCATAAGAATGAATCAATCCAGCAATTAATACAATGATGTAATAACTGATATACTTGCGGTCAATCAACTGATTCAATGCTAATGTCAGGATGGACATTGCTAGAATTTGTTTTTGTGCCGCAATGGATAACATCAACGTGCCTAAAGCCACATAGAGAAACATGCTGAATGCAAAATCGTTGATTTCCGTATTTCGCTTGATAAAACGAACATTTAAGAAATTCACGATGACAGCACAAATCATAAAAAACACATTTACATTATCCGTAAATGTTCTGATCAACGCTTGAAAGCCATAAAATAGTGGATTTTCTAATGGCTGCAGATTGTCTGGATTCGAAAGGAACTCTCTAATTCCAACAGAAGTATTAAATCCTGCGATATAGTTTCCCGTATCGTTATAACTGGTCCGCAGTCCCGCAAACAGGATCAGAAAGACAAGCAGGATGATCAAATAGATATCCCAGTGCTTTCTGCCATCTCCGTTTGTCACTTTCATCGACTGTCTCTGTGACAGATAAGCCAAACCAGTTACAATGGCAAGAATAATCAGTAATTCTCTCATTACATCACTCCTGTCTTTCAATCGCAGAAACAGTTTGATCAACAACCCTCTGTTTATCAAACTTCTGTTCCATCAGCTTTCTTCCTTCTCTGCCCATCTGCCGCTTCTCTTCATGTGATCGCTGAACAAATTGCTTCATCTTTTCATAAAGATCATTTGCATCTTTTTTCTTGACCAGATAGCCGCTATTCTGATCGGCTATTCCTTCTCTGCATCCCGGAATATCACTGGCGATAACGGCCCGGCTGCATGCCGCAGCCTCTAAAATGGTGTTTGCCATTCCTTCGTGATACGAAGGGAGCACGAGGCAATGCGCTTTAGCCAAAAACGGCCTGACATCATTCTGAAAGCCGCAATATCGGCAATTGGGATCATGTTCAAGCCGCTTCATCTCTTCTTCATAGTCATCCTCAAACGGGCCGACAATGTCCAGATGAACTTGTTCATGATCATTCTCCAGTCGTCGGAAAGCTTCTAATAATTCATCAATACCTTTTTCTTTCATGATCCTGCCGACAAAAATGAAATTCGTCGTTTGTCCTTCAGGATATTCATCACACTGAAATTCCTGAAGATTGACACCAGCGCCGCTTAACAAGCACGTTTTCTCTTTCTTGAGAATGGAGCGATTCAAGAACTCATTTAAATTGCTCTGATTCTCAAAAAATACTGTTTTGACTTTACGAAATGCATAACGATAAAGTACAGTAACGAAGTTCGCCAGCACCTTCCGCTGAAATGCCGTGCCCAGACCAGTGATGTTTGCACAATAAGGAATATGAAGCTTAGCCGCAGCCATTCCAGCATAAATATTTGGTTTAATGGAGTAAGTAAGGACCATGTCCGGATGATGCTGCTTCAAGATTGTTCGATATGTACGTAACAGACGATAATCAGTCAAGGGATTGATTCCTCTTCGGTCGACATCCACGTCCATGATGTCACATCCCATCTGCCGAAAAGCCTCTGTATACTCCCTTGCCGGCATGACAAGCGTGACATGATGAGCAGTAAGCAGTTGCTGGATCAGTTCCTTGCGGAATTTATACAACATGAATGAATGATTGGTAATCAAAAAGATATTCATTCCTACTGCTCCTTCATCGGCTGCGCACCTTCTACGACACCATCCTGTCTGAGCACAGAAAAGAATGTGCCGACAAAGCAGCGAATGTCAAACAACAGGCTCATCCTCCTGCGGTATTCCCCATCCAGTTTTGCTTTGACGCTGATCTCCAGTTCGTCTCTACCGTTGATCTGCGCCCATCCGCTCATTCCCGGACGGATCTCATTGGCGTGATAGCGATCGCGCTCTTCGATCAGATCATACTGATTCCAAAGCGCAGGTCTAGGACCAATGAATGACATGTCACCCTTGATGATATTGAGCAACTGCGGAAGTTCATCAAGACTTGTTTTTCGAAGGAACTTTCCAACTCTTGTGATGAACGCATCCGGATGCTGAAGCAGATGCGTTGGCATGTCTTTCGGCGCATCTGTCCGCATGGTTCGAAACTTCAGAATACTAAAATAAGTCTTATCTCTTCCTACTCGCTTTTGCCTGAAAAATACCGGACCGCTGGAATCAAGTTTGATCATGATCATGAGGATCAGAAATACCGGTGAAAGGATCACCAGGATCACGATGCCTAAGACCAGATCGATGACTCGTTTCGCATACCGCTCGTACAGCACAATACCCAACCCCTTTTTAATGGTCTTTCAGCGAATCATCACATAAAATGATGACAATTCTTCCAAAAACCAATAATAAATATACATCGAAAAAGGCCTTTTGTCCACTTACTAACCAGTTTTTATACATAACTTGCAGGATGTAAAATCTGTATCATTCCATTTTCTTACATTTTGAATGATATGCAACAAAAGTACTTATTTCGTCATCGTTTTGTAAGTATTTTTGATTAAAAAGATAAGCGAAAAGAAAATTTAACCATACCTAATCTGCAGAGGATCACTGCTGTTGAAGCGTGATATTCTTCAACCGGTCAGCGGAGTCGAAAAAGATATTGAGGACCTCATTCCCTTTTTCTATATCTAGTTCTTTCGAAATTTCATCAAGCAGATCAAAGATATGTTCCTGTCTTTCCCTTGGTGATGGATGATCGGCAGAGAAACAGCTTTGCCTGTCAGTGCACCATATTCATCAAACAGATCAAAATACTCAAACAACATGATTGGAGACAGATATATGTTCTCATCAAAAGCCCTGATTTTCTCTGGCATATCGCCTGTTTTCTGCGCTGTGATCAGATGATATATCTCGTGTCCGACATAAAGGTCCATGCGGACCAAAAGCAATCCATTGCCAGATCCAGCACATTTCGAGGAAGCGTGATCATTTCCAGGACATCCTGCAGATTGTGGACACAGATCGTTCGTTCCTTGCCCTGTATTTGCAAAAGGTCAAGGAGGCTGTTTACGCGCCTTTTCGTATTTTGCTCACGGTGATCATACGCATGAGAAAACACGGTCAGAAAATAAGACAGCGTCATAGACATCAGCAGCTCATCCACGAAGATCACCTTGTCATTCTCTGCTTTTGTGGCAGAGGCGTTCATCTGCCTGGCATATAACGAGATGTATTCCATATCCAGTTCAATATTTGTCATAGCCAAGCCTCATCTCTTTGCCCCTCTCTTGACGGAAACAGCGCATGGTAAAGGGCAGAGATCTTATTGTTCGCCATGATCTCTCTGCTCTTCTCCGTTCCATGCAGAAAGCAGCATCCGGGCAGAAGCCACGTCCAGCTGATCCATCTGCTGGTCTGTCAATAAACGATCTGCTTTCACTGTGAATTTCTGATCATTACATGCCACCTCAAACCGAGTCGGACACTCATCCGGTTTCTTTTTGACGACCAGCAAGATGATTTTGGAGATGACATACTTAACTACATTACTTAACTACATCATATGCCGCGTCATATCCCAGATTACGAGCCAGCTCGATCAGGATCAACACGACTTCCGACGGTAAGAAACCGCTCGTTTCCGCTGAGCAAAAATTGGATCTCGTCATCATGCACATTGAATATGCAAATATCGTCTTGATCGATCAGATCGCTGTTGATGAATACAGAACACTTCATCACACATCCCTCCTGTTTCTATCGCATGTTTCAATCAGAGGCCGTGAATATTCTGGCATGCTCTTTGTTCTCAAGGCAACACAGATGCTGAAAAAGTGCAACGTCATCATCGTTTTGCGCACAGTCCCTGCCTTCTCCCACCATTTCCTTTATCCGTCAGATCGGCGTTCATCCCTGATTTTCCCAAAGAAAAAGGACCAGCGCGCTGATCCTACTTCTTCTTGCCATAACCGTATCCATAGCCATAACCATAACCGCCGTATCCATAACCGTACCCGTAACC
>OLIW01003209.1_pt1 | contig 10716 bp, 13 predicted proteins | sample 1601321 | NCBI WGS metagenome assembly OLIW01 (sample SAMEA2452114, study PRJEB22498) | human gut metagenome | reverse complement strand
AACACGAATATGACGGTTTGATTCTTCCGGCAGGCACGATGTAAGCATCGCGCTTTCAATAAAAGGAGCAAGCCGCGGCGAACTTTCCGCGGCCAGCCGTGCTGGCAAGAGCGGGTGGTTTTGGGTCAAGGTGTTGTGTGTGATGTGTGTGTGGGTACCTGCAACCGGGATGAAGGGGTGAATATCGGCATAAGCAAAACCGCCTTTAAGACAAATCAGACTTAAAGTGGACAGTAATATCACTCTTGAAATACGCATCTCTACATCCTCCGCTCTTATCATCACGACTCTAATATAACACAATTAAACGCAATGTTCAATCATTATTTTTCGCAAGATGAGGGAAAATTCGACATAAAAAACCCTCAATCAGCATAAAGCTGAAAGAGGGTTTTCACAAAACTAGTCTTCGAGAATGTCTGCTAAAAGCACCTTAGCTTCCCGGTAGCGTTTTAGGAAATTTCCGTTAACGATATCGCCTTTGGCAAGTTCCGTGGCTTCCTGGAATTCTTTAGTCAGTTCCATTTGATTAGTTTCTTCTTGAAGAAGAATTAAAGCGGTTTTATCTCTAAAAGACTTTGTACCGGAAGCGGCCTGACAAGAAACCAGTAAAACGGCCAGCATTTTGTAGAGTTCAAAAGTGACTGCTTGAACGGGAGGAACATTATTGTTACAGAGTTCGTCAGCAGTGACATCTCTTGCAATGCGAAGTTTGGCAATTGCATCATTAAAATTTGTTTTCATAATTGTAAATATTAAGTGAATAATTATAAAATATCATAACCTTTATATCTGACTTTTTAGAAAAAATCAATAGACAAAATTACATTTTTTATTCAAATTCAATAACGACAATTTCAGGAATGGTATTAAAACGCAAGGGCAGAAGGCTTGTCCCCAAACCGGAAGATACAATCATCTTTCGTCCTTTTTCTTCAAAATATCCTTGCGCATATTTAGGCCCCATGGGAGAGGGGACGATTAAAGCGCCGATGAACGGCAGGCGAACCTGTCCGCCATGCATATGTCCGGCCAGAGTCAGGCAAACATCTTCCGGTACATCAGGGTATATATCCGGCTCGTGGGACAGTAAAATAACCGAATCTTTACAAGAAGAAAGAGCTTTTTTCAAATCGGGCTGCCGTGTATACATATCTTCAATTCCGGCAATACAAAGCTCTTTGCCATCAATTTTTACTGAAGTATTTTCATTTTGCAGAATTTTAATATTATTGTCTTTCAGAGCAGCAATAATTTCCGCGCCGTTGACATACCAGTCATGATTACCCATAACGCCAAAAATGCCGTGCTTAGATGTGATTTTCTTTAATTCTGCAGCAATATCTCTGATAGGCATGGAAGACTTGGCCTTGTGGCCCTTGACATAATCCCCGCCAAGCAAGACTAAGTCTGGGTTTTGGTTGTTTATTTCCTTGATGATTTTCTGCAAACGCTTTTTGTGCTCAGGAGCAATGTGAAAATCGCTGGCATAAACGATTTTTATTCCCTGTAATTCAGAACAGGAAATTTTATAATTTTTGATTTTCAACAAATTGGGTTCAATAAAAAAAGCCCAAATTGCAGAGAGTACGGCGCAAAAAACAGCAATGTATATCAAAATCTTCATATTCCTATTCTAGAATGCCAGCTTCTAAAATTTGGTTAAAGAAAAACCCCGAAGGAATTAAAAATTCCCAAGGGGTTTGAAACTCATGTACAGAAAGCTTACTCGACAGCTTCTTCTTTCTTATTCAAAGGAAGTTTTTCTTTCAGCTTCTCAATGGCCTCGTTAACTTCTTTCTTTACATACTCTCTTTTGACATAAGCCAAAGCAGATCCGACACCGGCAACAAAACCACCAATTACGAAAAGTACATTTTTTCCGTTCATAATTCCTAAAAATTTAAATGTTAAAAAAATAAGTTAATAATATCAAAACAAATCAACCATAATCTTTCTTAACCAAAAGTCAATTAATTTTTTTAATATTTTCCGGCCATGGCTTTGTAAATATAGTTTTCGTATTTGATAGTCTGATATTTTTGCTGAATCAAATTTTTTCTCAGGGAATTTTCATTGTATACAGCCTCAAGATAGTCCTTAAACTCGCTTTTGCCGTTGTCATAGCGCTCTTTGTAATATTGCGTTATGGCTGCCGAGTTTTGATAGTTTTTTTGTGTGTTTTCTAAAATGTCGGCTGATTTTTGATAGGCAAAATTGTAATAGGCCACTTCATTCAATGCCTGATTCAAATTATCCCGGAAATCAATCAGGGCAATTTGATAGTCAGTTTCTGAAATCAGAACATTGTTTTTAACCCTGTTCCAGTCCAAAAACGGCAAATCAACCGATATGCTTCCCAAAACATATGGAAAATCAAAAGTTGTTCGCGCTTTGTTTGAGGACGAGTTTAACGCACCTTTTAAGGTAATGTCCGGATACCAGTTTTTTGTTTCTGCCTCAAGGGTTTTGAAAGATTTTTCCAGCCGGTACTGATTTGCCAGAAGATCAGGACGATTTGCCAAAACAGACAAGGGGACATCCAGATTTACCGGGAGGTTTTTCTGCTGCATTATATCGGCATATTGTATCTTTAAATCTTCGCCGGGCGTTATATTTAAAATACTTCTCAGGCTTTTTTCCATTTCCCGGAATTGTGTCTGCAAATCAAGCAGGCGGTTTTGTTCAGAACGCAGGCTCTGCTCGGATTGCAGATATTCGACATTGTCCGTCTTGCCGCTTTTATATTTTGCCTCGGCTATTTTTTTTAGATTGCGATACGTTCCGATGTTTTCTTCTGTGATGTCTATGGAGTTTTGCAGATATTCCAGATTAAAATACAGATCGACAACGCTGTTGACCAGACTGAGTTTTGCTGCGTCTTTATCCATGATTGTCGCTTTATATTCAAATTTCTGGGCTGTTTGCAAATCCCTGATTTTGCCGTACAGGTCAATTTCATAACTTAACCCCAACTCGCCGGAGAAATTATTGGAATAATTGTCATGTGTATCAATTTGCCTCTGAGAAGAAGCGCCCAGTCCGGCGGATAATGTCGGAAATAAATCGCTGGAAGCCAGATTCAGGTTGTACAGTTCCTTATTGATATTCAGGGCAGCCTTGAGATAATCGGGATTATTCACCAAAGCCGTTTTGACCAGCCTGTTCAGTTCGGTATTTTTATATTGTTTCCACCATTCTTCGTCTGCCGTATATTTTTGTTGCAGAGAGGCTGAATATTTTAATTCTTCCGACAGACTCATCGGTGGCGTCGGCGTGGACACACAGCCTGCCGTAAACAGATTTGCCGCCAAAAGTGATGTGATGAGAATATGTCTTTTCATGTTATTCACTCGCTAAAGCATCAATAGGGTTAAGGTTGGAAGCATTTTTTGCCGGCATATATCCGAAAATAATGCCGATAGCCGAAGAGCAGACAAGCGCCAGAATAATTGATGCCGTTGAAAAAATCATGCCGAAGTCTTCCGACAGGGTATTGAATCCGACGCCGATAAGCATTGACAGGGCAACGCCCATAAATCCGCCGACCAGACAGATTAAAATTGCTTCAATAAGAAACTGCTGCAGAATATCTGCCTGCTTAGCGCCGATGGCCATGCGAATGCCGATTTCCTTGGTCCGCTCGGTGACGGAAACCAGCATGATGTTCATAACACCGATACCGCCGACAATCAGGGAAATAACCGCAATGCTGGCAATCAGCAGCTTCATGGTGTTAGTTGCGCTTTCAACAGTCTGCTTGATACTGTCACTGTTAATCATGAAAAAGTCTTTTTTGCCGTGCAGGGTCGTCAGAATATTTTCAATGCTTTCTTCTGCAACCTGGGAATTGACTTTGTCTGAAATCTTCACCGTAATGGAGTTGATATCGCTGCTGCCGTTTATTTTATACATAGCCGTCGTATAGGGTGTCCATATATTCATAGAATCCGATGACGGACCGGGCGTGTTGTCTTTTTTCGTAACACCGATAATCTGCAGCGGTTTTTTGTTGAAAATAAGAATTTTCCCGACGGGGTTGGCATCTTCGGAAAAAACTTCTTTTAGCGTGTTATCGTCAATAACGACAACCGACGCCATGGTGTTAACTTCTTCCTGATTAAAAACCCGCCCTTGGGCAATTTTTTTGCCTTTGACGTCAAAAAAAGCCGCGCCGACCCCTTTGAGCTGGGCGGTAACGGAATGGTTTTCGTAAACCAGTGTGCCACTGGCCGAAACATTGGGCGTGGAATTGTCAATAAATCCCTGTTTGCCGAGATAATCTGAATCGCCGACTTTAAGAGTCTTGACCCGCCCGGAGCGCATATCGCCGAACCCTGTTCCCGGCATAATGTCTATGGTATTTGTTCCCATGGAGTTAATTTGTTCCAGAATTTTGGCCTGGGACGCATTTCCCAACGCAACCACCGAAACAACGGAAGCAATACCGATAATAATGCCGAGCATTGTCAGGAGTGAGCGCATTTTATTGGAAATAATGGCGTGAACCGACATATTCAGAGATTCCAAAAAACTGTATTTTATCGCGTCAAGCCTGCTCCTTTTAATGTTTTTGACACTGTCTGTCATATCGTAAAATTCTGAGGCTTTCCTGACGTCGGAAATAATCTCGCCGTCTTTGATTTCAATAATGCGGTTTGCTTGGCTGGCAATATGGCTGTCATGCGTTACCAGAATAATCGTATGGCCCTGTTTGTGCAGGCTTTTGATTGTTTCCATAACCATTTCGCCGCTTTTGGAATCCAAGGCGCCGGTCGGTTCGTCTGCCAGAATAATTTCCCCGCCGTTCATCAGAGCGCGGGCAATACTGACGCGTTGCTGCTGTCCGCCGGAAAGTTCGTTCGGCTTGTTGTTGAGTTTATTGTTGAGATCAAGCTTTTTCAAGAGCTCAATCGCTCTTTTGTTACGGTCTTCTTCATTCAGCCCGAGATAAATGGCGGGAAGTGCTGCATTCTCGCTGGCTTTGAGGCTGTTGAGCAGATTATAGCGCTGAAAAATAAAGCCGAAAGTTTTGCACCGCAATTCAGCCAGCTGATCTTTTCCCATTTTGCCGACTTCTACGCCGTTGATTTTGTATGACCCGGAAGTCGGCGTATCCAGACAGCCGATAATATTCATCATTGTCGATTTTCCCGAACCGGACTGTCCGATAATTGCCACAAAATCGCCTTTCTGAATTGATAAATTAATGCCTTTCAGAACATGGACCTTGTTCTTTTCCTGCCCAAAAAACTTATGTATGTTTTTTAACTCAATAATATTCATCTTAGAACCTTCTCGGACCGCGCATGCCGGTTGCTTTGTCGGAAATCTCGGCGGAAGACATTTTGGCGATAACCACCTTTTCACCGCTGTTTACCCCGTTTTTTACCTCAATGTTCAAACCGTCTGAAACCCCGGTGGTAATTTGCCGGCGCTGGACGCCGTCCGCCGTCAGGATTTCCACATAATTGTGCCCGTCGTTTTCCTTAACGGCTGTAACCGGCACCGTCAGAACGTTTTCCGCGCTTTCTTCATAAATAACATTTTGTGTTGTCATGCCGATTCTAAGCTTTCCGTCATCATTGGGAACAACCAACCTGCCGTAATAATAAATAGCCTCATCAGCGCCGACCACTTCGGTATATTCATTGTTTGTAAGCAATGTCAGTCCGGGGTCAATAGATTTCAAAACCGTTTCTTTAACGTCATGCGGACGGGAAAGGATGGAATAAGACACTTTTACACCGGGTTTAATATTGTCGATATCGCCCTCGGAAATTTCAATAAGAATTTCCATGCGCCTCAAGTCGGCAATCTGGACGATGGTCGGCGTATCCATGGCGGCATTGATTGTTTGTCCCTGCTTAACGGGAATAGAAACGATTGTCCCGTCAAGCGGCGCCGTAATTTTGGTATAACCAAGATTTGTTTCGGCCGTGCTCAAAGAGATTTGCGTTTCTTTTAAGGAGGATTCCAGTTCGGTGACTTTAGACTTGGCCGTTTCGTAAGTATCCTGAGCGTTTTCCAAATCTTCTGCCGAAGCGGCATTACGTTTTTGCAGGGTTTGCATTCTCTTGTATTGCTTGTCAGCAACTTTCATTGAAATTTTTGCAGCCGTAAGCTGCGCTTCATAGCTTTTAAGCTTGGCTTTGTTGATGTCAACGTCGTTCTGCTGAGTTGTTGAATCAATTTCGGCAATCAAGTCGCCTTCTTTAACCTGCTGTCCCATGGTAACATAGAGCTTTTCTATTTTTCCTGAAACCTGGGCGCCGACGGTAACCAGTTCAATAGCTTTAACTTCTCCGGTAGCATTAACAACTTTCTGAATGTTCTGGCGTATGACTTTTTCCGTAATATAAGTAATATCGTCGCCGTTCCGGTAAAATTTAAAAAACAAACCGGCGCCGATAACGGCAATAACAAAATACATCAATAACTTTTTATTAAAAAAAGAAGCTTTTTTCATTGTTTATCTCTTTGTTTGCGTAAATAATCGCTTAATTTACTTTATTACCTTAATTTTTTAATAATCAATTAATACCTGCATATTTTAAAACGATGGTTTTCCGTCGGAAGTTCATATTTTTATTAATCGACATAGAGAACTTGATTGCTGCCTCCCAGGCAATGCTGGGTAACTTTGCCGGTTGATTTTGAAACGACGGCAAAACACTGTCCGTTGTTCTGAGTTACCGGAACGGAATAAACAGTCTGTGTTTTGACCGTGCTTCCGGCGCCAAGTGCAAAGCCGATAATGCCGGATGCCGCAGTCAAAACAGGAATTCCCGGATGAAAATGATGTTTTTTATGAATAATAACCGGAGCCGGCCGATGAAAATCATGATGAAAATGAAACGGCCGGGCTGTTGCCGACGAGCTGATTAGGGAAAAAACAGTTAAACAGGCTAAAAATTTTTTCATTATTTTGTTCCTTCTTTGAATATTGTTCATTCACCCGTTATAACGAACAGCATCCGAAAAAGGTTCATAAAAAATTGCTTCAAAGCCCCATATATGTATTTCCACCGCATACGAAAAAAGACGCTGTTCCCAAGCGTCTTTTTAATCAAAATGGCGGTGTAGTAAATTCCAACGATATCAAGCATACTAGATTTTAGTTCCAATATCTCATATAACTGATAAGATATTTCATTCCATCATTCGTAATTCAAAACATCCCTGTTCACACCAATCGTTTGTTCTTCCTGCCGATATACACTCAGTTATACACACATGATTCATATAACCTTCAAAAAGAAATAAAGATATTAAAAATATTACAATGATTACCAATATACCAATTGTGCTTTTCAAAACTATATTTCTCATTTCAATTTCCGAATCATGATGTCTGTACAGAATTTTACCTGATTCCTAATTTTCGCATATTCGGCGTTCTTCGGTCATCAAGCATATCCCAACAGCTTTTATTTGGATTATTATAGCCTAAGTTACTACCGTAAAGATTGTTTTGCAAGTCTTTCCTGCTATCCGCAGAAATTTCTGACATCGGCATAGTTCCTTTCTTTTTGTGATAATCCCATATTTCTTTAGCGTAACCCAATCTTAAGCCCCAATCACGACTTGTCGGACTTATCTTTGCCAACTGACACTGCAATAGAGGGTGATAGTAATTATCGATATCCGCACCCTGATTAGGGCCATAAGTAGTTACAAGTTTACGTCCGGTTTGTTTCATTTTTTGCAAATAATCATAAGCTATCTTAGCATCAGCTGCCAATTCACCAATTTTATGTCCGGCGTTATATAAAGATGTAATTGGATTACGTATATTTAACGAAGATGACTTCATCTTCTCAACATTGCCTTCAATATCGGAATTGCCAAAACCATAATTATTATCCGCTGAATTGCCCCAAAAATTAGTCGGATATTGTGTATAATTTGAAAGATTTCCTTGATTGTTATGATTTTGCTCTTTTTCCTTTTCTTGTAAATATTTTTTATAAGTAGAATCATTTTTAACAAGGCCATAAGGTGTTTGAATATATTGAGGTTCACCACCATAAGCTTCACCTTCTGGAACCCCACCATAAGCCATATATGTTGGTACAGAGTGTAATTTATATGTCATTTCTTTATCCTTTCTTGTATATTGAATTAAAAACATAAAAAGAATAACAAAAAAGGAAAAAACTTTTCAATCCTCCGCCGTTAGCGAAGTATCAGCTTCTGCATTCAAAAGCTTTTTAAATTCCCTGTTGTTTGCTTGAGCCAATTTAATTAATTGGTTTGTTTGATTGCTTTCAATATAAGGAATTTCTATTGTTTGAATTTTGTTTTTCAAAAACCACTTAACAAAAGCATTGGCTGATAATGTTTTTCCTGCTTTTTGATATTTTATAAATTGTATTTTTTGAAGCTGCTTAAATACTTTTTTAAAAGGTTCATATCTTTTATTTTTAGCTGCCGCTCTTTTATAGGCAGCATTTTTTCTATCTAAATGACATAAGATATCAATTGAATTTTCTCGAAGATCCTCCCATAATTTTTTTTCCTCTAATAAAACAATTGCTGCCCAGTCTAAAATTTGAGCTTGAAATTCAGATATACCGTTTAGCTGATGATATTGTCTGAAAATATTATCCAAAAGACGAATATGCTTGTTTGAAAGTATATAATCGTCTTTTTTTTGCTTAAAATTTTCTGAACATAAATCTTTCATATTATATTTCCTTTACATATTACTTTAACAAATTATATTTAAGGAAAAAATTTCATGATAGCAACTTAAGTAAGTTTAGTTATGTAAAAATATATATTTTCAACGCATTTCCGCATACGAAAAAAGACGCTGTTCCCAAGCGTCTTTTTAATCAAAATGGCGGTGTAGTAAACCTCAACGGTATTGAGCATACGAAAGAGCAATGATTAAATAATTTCCCAGATCCCTTTCGGACTTTCATCAACTAATTCTCCCGGATTCTCTTTCGAATAAGCAGGCTTCATTCTTCCCTCTTTTCTTAATTCTGTTGCAGCCCAACGAATATCATAATTCCATGTATAAAACATATCTTCAGAAGGATTTAATTTGCTCGCATAAAGCTTCCAGAATTCGCGGAATATATTCATCATGGAAGCTTTACCTCCTAAAGATTTAATAGTTTCATACAATAAATTAGGCAAATCATTTCTAACCATATTCTATTCTCCACAATATAACTAATCGTATAAAAAGTGTACCATCACTATTTTTGCAAAGTCAAACTAAATCTTTCCTACCTCGGGATTACAAACGTATCATTGCCCATCCCCTAATAACAAGGAATCTACAAGGAAATTTAGTACTTTTCAGGGGCATTTTGAGAATCACTCATGACTGTATCAATTGCGTCCTAAGCCTTTACAGGCAACAGACCTGCAATTTCTCTAAGAATTAACAGGGAATTTAAACTCAATAACAGGAAAACTTTGTTACATAACGCCAACAACCAAATCATTTATGAAAAACAGGTCGTCATAAACCGAGGACTGTCAAGCAACGTCTATAACGCCGGAAAGGTCGGACTGATGAGTGTTAATGACAACAACCGCCTGATCGTTAGAGCCTTTGCCTATGCATGGAAATTTAAGAAACTTTATGAGAAAGGCGTCCGGATGGAAGACATTATGAAACAAGAGAAAATGACCAAGCGCACAATCTATAAATACCTCAACCTCGCTTACCTTTCGCCCAAAATAGTCAATCAACTTCTCTCTGAAATCCTAACCATCAATCTGCAAACTCTCTTCAATATCGCCTCTAAAAACCTAAGCTTCGAAGAGCAGGAAAAGATGCTGGCTAACAATTAAAAGAGTCTTGCAAATTTTTATAAATATAGATTACTCTATCTTCTATAAACTGATAGGAGCTAGATTGAAAATTGGAATTTGTAAATATTGCGGTAAAAAAACTGAACTTATTAAATCGCATGTCATTCCAAAGTGTTTTTGCAAAATAAAAGAACTTGGGACTTGGGGTGATGTAAATTTAAACAAAAAGAAAATTGATCAAGCTCCAGATCAACAAAATGGGATTAAAGAATATCTCTTGTGTAAAGAATGTGATAATCTTTTAGGCAAACTAGATGATTTGGCCTATAAAATTCTTTGTTTTCGCACGTCAAAAATTGAAGCTGAGATAATAATGGATGTTAAATGCCTTCAATTACAACTTAACGAGAAAGAATATAAAGATTTTCGTAAATTTTTTATTTCGTTATTATGGCGAGCATCTTTAACAACTAAACCAATTCCTCTAGGCAAATATCAAAATATAGCTTTGCAAATTCTAAAAGACGAAATTGAAGATGATGAAGATTTATTTTTGCCATTACTATACAAAAAGACTACAGGAACAGCTTCCGATCACTTTCTTGGAATTTGGGGAACAAAGTATTTAGGGAAACATACATATATCATTCGGTTTCCAGATTACGAAATCAGGATAATTGCAAATACTAAAAATAGCAACAATGACAATATGATGAAATTTCATAAATCTTGTTTTAATAAGAACAAGATTTTGATTCCCCTAGTGGAAAAGAAAACACCAATGGATATACAACTTACTCGAAGTTTTATTGACTGTCGGAATAATACTCATTTTAAAAATCTGAAGTGACTTCCCAAAATTCGGCAATGTATGTAACTGCCTTAAATTTTGCATTTTCCAACATAAAACGAGCTTACCATAGTCATTTTGGCAAAGTC
>OLIW01003200.1_pt1 | contig 10750 bp, 9 predicted proteins | sample 1601321 | NCBI WGS metagenome assembly OLIW01 (sample SAMEA2452114, study PRJEB22498) | human gut metagenome | reverse complement strand
TGGTGTCCGTCCGTTTTACAGTGATAAATTTGACATTACAAAACATAAACGGTATAAGCAGTTATCCGATTATGATAAAAAGAATGAGTTCCATGTGGAAGAATACATGAAACATCAGATGGAAGTCCGGTTAGATCCGGAAGAACAGTTTGACCTTTATATGTATGAAAGCAGTGAACTGGAAGAACAATCTAATAATGAAAATGAAGGCACAGGGCATGTAACGTAAAACATACATAGCTCTTTTTTTATGCCCTTTTGGGAGGTAGCGATATGCACAAGCATGAAAGACCGCCCATCAGGGCGGAACCCTCCGAGTAGTAACCAGTAAAAAATCACAATGAAAAACAGGAGTTACGAAAGGAGAACATAGATTATGGCGTTTTTTACATCAGCAATTAATATTTTACAGACACTCGTTGTCGCAATCGGAGCAGGACTTGCAGTTTGGGGAGTTATCAATCTTCTGGAAGGTTATGGTAATGATAATCCGGGTGCGAAGTCACAGGGAATCAAGCAGCTTATGGCAGGTGGAGGTGTCGTTCTGATCGGTACACAGCTTGTACCATTACTGGCGAATTTGTTTTAGCCGGGGCAGTAAGAAAGGAGAACACGCATGGATAAGATTTTTGAGTCCATAGAAGAATGGATGCGTAACCTCCTTACAGGCATGGTCAGCTCAAACCTGACGAACATGTTTACCGATGTGAATGAAAAAACCGGTGACATCGCTAGTCAGGTTGGGCAAACGCCCCAGGGCTGGAGTGGCAGTATTTTCAGCTTGATCCAAAATCTGTCGGATTCTGTGATCGTACCGATTGCCGGAATGATCATAACCTTTGTGTTGTGCTATGAGCTGATTTCCATGCTCACCGAAAAGAACAACATGCATGACATAGATACATGGATGTTTTTCAAATATTTCTTCAAGATGTGGGTTGCAGTATGGTTCGTAAGCAATGCTTTTACGATCACAATGGCAATTTTTGATGTTGGACAGAATGTAGTGAACCGGGCTGCAGGTGTTATCAACCAGCAGACGGCAATCAATATTGATTCGGTAATCACCTCGATGGAGACAGCAATGGAATCAATGGAAGTAGGGGAGCTGATTATACTGGCACTGGAAACGCTTCTGGCGAGCTTGTGCCTAAAGGTTATATCCGTTTTTATAACGGTCATTTTATATGGTCGTATGATAGAAATTTATCTGTATTCGTCAATCGGTGCAATCCCATTTGCCACTATGAGCAACCGGGAATGGGGACAGATTGGCAGCAATTATTTAAGAGGATTGTTTGCACTGGCATTTCAGGGATTTTTTATCATGGTATGCGTGGGCATTTATTCTGTGCTGGTTGCAAACATACAGGTATCCGACAATGTGCATACGGCACTGCTCAGTGTAATGGCATATACAGTGATACTGTGTTTCAGTCTTATGAAAACAGCTAATTTCTCAAAGAGCATCTTTAATGCACACTAAATGTGGAAAAGGAGACGATGAAAATGGCTTTTGTATCAGTACCAAAAGATCTGACAAAAGTAAAAAATAAAATTATTCTCAACCTTACAAAACGACAGCTTATCTGCCTTGGTATTGCAGCGGCAGTAGGGCTTCCGTTTTATTTCCTGTCAAGGGAATTGATTGGTTCGAGTAATGCGGCAACCGGGATGTGTCTGTTGATGCTTCTGGCTTTTTTATTTGCTATGTATGAGAAAGATGGACTTCCTTTGGAGAAAGTCCTCAAAAACGTGATTACAGTAAAATTTATCCGTCCCCCGGTACGGAAATATGAGGTGGAAAACCTCTATGAAAAAAAGAAAATTTTGACAAAAGCGAAAGGAGGTAACGTTTGTGGAAAAATTAAGAAACGATAAGAATCTTCCAGAGCAGACAGAAGAATTTTCCAATCTGGATGACTGGTGGCTGGATGAAGAGGATTCTGCTGATAGTTTACCAGTGTTTGATCCGGACGAGGCAGAAAATTATGCAAAGGACAGACAGCGTTTGACGGGAGTACCGATGGTTACTGGGTATGAAGCACTGGAGCGACACCGAGGTGTTCGCAGACCAAGACGTAAATTAAGCAGACGGGAAAAACGTGCCTGGAAAAAAGCCCAGAAATATGAACTGAAATTACATAAGACACACGAAAAGGAAGAGAAAAAACTTGCGAAGCAGGCGGCAAAACAGGCTGCTCGTGAAGAAAAGGCGGCACAGAAACAGGCAAAGAAAGAAGAAAAGCATAAAAAAAAGACAAAGCCGCCGGGTTCTGTAAAATCCAGCGAGGAAAAAGGTGCTGCAAAGAAAATATCAAGCACGAATAAAGACAATAGAAATAAAGGGAAAAACATTACCGCACAGCAGTCCATCCCATATAGAGAAATGGGAAAAGACGGAATCTGTCGTGTGGAGGATGGGTATTATTCAAAGACGATTCGTTTTTATGATATCAACTATCAGTTAGCACAGAATGAGGATAAAAATGCAATTTTTGAGAACTGGTGTGATTTCCTGAATTATTTTGACAGCACCATCCATTTTCAGTTGTCCTTTATCAATCATCACAGCAACATGATGGAATATGAAGATGTGATCCGTATTAAAAAGCAGAATGACAGTTTTGATAATCTGCGTATGGAATTTGCCCAGATGCTTAGAAATCAGTTGGCAAAAGGAAATAATGGTCTTGTCAGAACCAAGTACATTACATTTGGAATTGAAGCTGACAATATCCGGGAAGCAAAACCAAAACTGGAACGTATTGAAACAGATATACTCAATAATTTTAAGGTTTTTGGGGTATCTGCGTATCCGTTAAATGGTGTAGAGCGTTTGCAGATCATGTATGAAACATTCAACCAGAATGTCAAAGTGCCATTCAGGTTCAGCTATGATGATATGCTGCGTACCGGGCTGAATACAAAGGATTATATTGCTCCATCCAGTTTCCTGTTCAAAAATGGAAAGGATTTTCAGATGGGAGATACCATCGGAGCAGTATCCTATCTGCAGATTCTGGCACCAGAGTTGACGGATAAAATGCTTGCTGAATTTCTGGAAATGGACTGTAACCTGCTTGTTAATCTGCATATTCAGTCCATTGACCAGATGAAAGCAATCAAATTGGTTAAAAGTAAGGTTACGGACATTAACCGCATGAAAATTGAGGAACAGAAAAAAGCGGTACGCTCCGGATATGATATGGATATTATTCCGTCTGATCTGAACACATATGGTGGAGAGGCGAAAAGGCTTCTGGAAGATTTACAGTCGAGAAATGAAAGAATGTTTCTTGTGACGGTTGTGTTTTTAAATACAGCAAAAAATAAACAGGAACTGGAAAATGTGGTATTCCAGACGGCAGGTATCGCACAGAAATATAACTGTGCATTAAAAAGACTGGACTATCAGCAGGAACAGGGCCTTATGAGCAGTTTGCCACTTGGAAGAAACTGGATTCCGATCAAGCGGGCATTGACTACCACATCGACAGCTATTTTTGTCCCATTTACAACGCAGGAACTGTTTATGGGCGGAGAATCTATCTATTATGGGTTAAATGCCCTGTCTAATAACCTGATTATGGCAGATCGGAAAAGGCTGAAGAATCCAAATGGGCTGATACTTGGTACTCCTGGATCTGGTAAATCCTTTGCAGCAAAAAGAGAGATTACCAATGTATTTATTGTCACAAAAGACGACATTATCATCTGTGATCCGGAGGGAGAATATTTTTCGTTAGTCCGGGCATTTAACGGGCAGGTTATCCGTATTTCTCCGACCAGTCATGATTACATCAATCCAATGGACATTAACATCAATTATGCGGATGATGACGATCCGCTATCTCTGAAATCAGATTTTATCCTTTCGCTTTGTGAACTGGTAGTAGGAGGGAAAAATGGTCTGGAACCAGTGGAAAAAACAATCATTGACCGATGTGTACGTCTGGTATATCAGGACTATCTTGCTGATCCGGTCCCGGAGAAAATGCCAATCCTGGAAGATTTATATAATCTGCTTCGCAAACAGGAAGAGGCAGAGTCGCAGAGGCTGGCAACTGCACTGGAAATCTATGTAAATGGTTCCCTGAAGGTATTCAATCACCGCACAAATGTAGAACTGAATAATCGTCTGGTATGTTTCGATATTAAAGACCTTGGTAAACAGCTTAAAAAACTTGGCATGTTGATTGTTCAGGATCAGGTTTGGAACAGGGTAACAGTCAACCGTTCTGCACATAAGTCAACCAGATATTATATTGATGAGTTCCATCTGTTGCTGAAAGAGGAACAGACAGCAGCATACAGTGTAGAAATTTGGAAGAGATTCCGTAAGTGGGGCGGTATTCCGACTGGTATCACGCAGAACGTAAAAGATCTGCTTGCTTCAAGGGAAATCGAGAATATCTTTGAAAACTCAGATTTTATCCTGATGCTTAACCAGGCATCTGGGGATCGACAGATTCTGGCAAAACAGCTTAATATTTCAACACACCAGCTTTCCTATGTAACAAACAGTGGAGAGGGAGAAGGACTGATCTTTTATGGAAATACAATTATTCCATTTAAGGACAGATTCGATAATACCCTTATGCTTTATGCGTTGATGTCATCGAAACCGGAAGATGTAGAGAAGCGTGAAAAACTCGGCATTAAAGGCAGAGACGATAGTTAAAGGGGCAATGGCAGAGCATGAGAAAATGGGTGGCAGGATTATTACTTTCTATATCCGTTATATTGCTTACGATCAGTCTGTATTTCCTGATGGGATTTTTTGTGCAGGAAAGACAGGATAACCAGTTACAGCAAGAGTTACAGGAACTTATGCAGGAAAAAGAGGACGATTCAGAGGAAGATACTTCCGACGATTTAGAGGTAGATGCTGGAATTTTGGCATTGCATGAAGAGAATCCAGATTGTATTGGCTGGCTGACCATTGATGGAACGAGAATAGACTATCCGGTCATGTACCGGCCCGGAGATAAAAATTATTATCTGCATCGGGATTTTAACGGGGAATATTCTGCAAATGGCTGTTTATTTCTGGCAGAGGAATGTGTACCAGGAAATTCGGACAATCTGATCATATATGGACATCACATGAACAGTGGAAAGATGTTTGCTGATCTTGAAAAATATAAGGACGAAGGATTTTACGAAGAACATCCGACAATCCTGTTCCGCACGATATGGGGAAATGAACAGTATCAGATATTTGTAGCATTTACAACACCCGTTTATACAGGGAATGATTTTGATTATTACAGTTTTATCAAAGCGGGAACAGTGGAGGATTATAAAAAATTTGTTGCTTCCGTTAAGGAAAAATCACTTTATCAGACAGGAACAACAGCAAAATACAGAGATAAGTTACTTACACTGTCTACTTGTGAGTATTCCCAGAAAAATGGGCGTATGGTACTGGTTGCAAAGAAAAATAACGGAAAATTACCATAGATCAGGAGATGATGACCATGCAGGAGCATGAATATAAAGCAAGGGACAAGACTGTCCAGAAGATGAGCCGGGATGGACTCCGGGAAAAAAATCTCCGCAGTAAAAAGGAAAAGCGGATTACCGGGCGTGAGGCAGATGAGAAGAAAATAGCCGGACACAGGGAACAGGAGCTGGACTTTGGAAAGGTTAGAAAAACTCATACTGCAGAAGAAACAGTTGAGGGAGTGAAAGAAGGAAAACACAGACTGCAGTCCAGACACGCTTTTCTGGAACAGGAAGAATTTGCGGAAGCGGAAGAAATGGAAAACTCAGAAATGAGTGATGATAAAGCAGGCGGGGAGAAATCTCCGTCTGTTTCACGTTCCAGACTTCGTAAAGAGAGTATCCGGGGACATCCGGGACGTGATGCTGAAACATCGGAACCGGACAGGCAGAGCCGAAAGAAAAAGATGGTCGTAGCTTATGCAGCGAAAGAGCAGAAACGCTACCATGAAAAGTCAGAAGTTGATGAAAAATCAATGGAAGATTTTCGGGAAGAGATTAAAGGAAAGACGAAAAGGGAACAGACGCTAAAAGAACAGAAAAAATCAAAATCCCGTCTTTCCTTTGAAGATGAAAGTAAAGGTATGATTCCAGGTAGCGGAATGGCAAGAAAGGGGGCAAACGTTGTTTCAGAAACGGTATCTGCTTATGGTCAGAAAAAAATCAGAGAGGATACCGATGATAATGCTGCTCTTGATGCAGCAGATCAGATGGAATTTGCGGGAGAAAGCCTTGCAAGAAAGTCAATTTACGTTCGGGAACGGTTGAAAGAAAACCGACAGAGAAATAATCGGTTGAGGGAAACCGTTTTGGAAGAAACAGAAAAATCTCGCCTACAGTTTAGCACCAGTGCTTCCAATGAAGCAAAAAAGGCGGTTCAGAAAGAAGCAGAGCAGAAGAAACAGTCTGCATTAAAGAAATTACTGCAGAAAAAGCGTTACCAGAAGCAATATCAGGCTGCGAAACAGGGAAAAGCTGTGAAGGACGCAGTGCTTGTAAATGCACAGCGATTTACGGAAAAAGCCAAAGCTGCGGTTAAGGAGCTTGTGGCACAGAACAGAAATATCCTCCTGTCCATAGGAGTTCTGGTGCTGCTGTTTGCGTTAATGGCAACGAGCCTGTCAAGCTGTGCTGCGTTATTCCAGGGCAGTTCCAATGCTATTATTTCTACCAGTTATTCCAGTGAGGATGAGGATATTTATGCTGCGGAAAATGCTTATGTGGCATTGGAAAATGCACTGAATGAGCAGATCAATCAGATGAAAGCAAACCATTCCGACTATGATGAGTTCCAGTTTCAGATTGATGAGATCGGACACAATCCGTATCAGCTTATTTCTTATTTGACAGTCAAGTATGGCGGTTTTACCTATGCCGAGGTTGCGGATGAGATTCAGGAGATTTTCAGGGAACAGTATGGATTATATACGGATTCAACACGAGAAACCGTAACAGAAAAGAAAACAGTCAGGGTTGGAGAATCACTGGGACAGGTTGTGACCAGTGGATATTGCAACTGTCCGATTTGTTGCGGGCAGTGGAGTGGAGGCCCGACTGCAAGTGGAGCGTATCCACAGGCGAATCACACGATTGCGGTGGATGCTTCTAATCCATTTGTGCCAATGGGAACCCATGTCATTATGAATGGTGTGGAGTATGTAGTTGAGGATACCGGAAATTTTGCACAGTATGGTGTGCAGTTTGATGTATTCTACGGCGATCATGCTTCTGCGTCAGCACATGGGCATCAGACCTGGGAAGCATACATAGCAGACAGCAATGGAAGTCAGGAAGTGGAAGTAACGACAACAAGAGAAGTGAACCGGCTGGATGTAACACTTACGAACCATAACCTGGATGCAGTTTTAAGAAACCGCATGACAGATAAGGAACAGGAGCAGTATGACGCTTACAACAAATACTATGGAAATCGTGATTATCTGTTTGACCTTAACACAATTCCGACAGGTGGGGCAGGCTTTGGATATGATATTCCGGCAGAAGCACTTTCTGATCCGCAGTTTGCCAAGATGATCCGGGAAGCGGAAAAATATCTGGGTTATCCGTATGTCTGGGGCGGTGCATCGCCATCTACCAGTTTTGATTGCTCTGGTTTTGTATGCTGGGTAATCAATAATTGCGGAAATGGATGGAACGTGGGAAGAACAACAGCGGACGGACTTCGTTCTTATTGTTCCTATGTATCTCCATCTGATGCAAAACCGGGAGATCTGATCTTTTTCCAGGGAACTTATGATACGCCGGGAGCGAGCCATGTTGGAATTTATGTAGGAAATAACATGATGATTCATTGCGGGAATCCGATTCAGTATACAAGCATTGCAAGTTCTTACTGGCAGCAACATTTTATGGCATTTGGCAGACTTCACTAGAAGGGAGTGAATAAGAGATGAATATGCGATTAAAAAAGGTTCTGGATGATATTCAGAAAACTGAAAACAAGATTCTGGAATTGCAGGAGCATGTAAGGCAACTGAGAATCCAGAAAAAGCAGATGGAAGATGCAGAAATCATTAAGGCAATCCGTTCCATGAAAATGGATAGCCGAAAGATGCTGACTTTTCTGGATGGAATTCAGAACGGAACAGTTACCATGCAGTTTGATGAAGAGGGCAATCTTTCTATGGATAGTTCTGAAACAGGTATAAAGAAAGAAGAAAATATGGATAGCGAAATGTTAACCGGACTGATAGAAGAAAGAGAGGATTTGGAAGATGAAGAATAAAGTAATGAAAAAAATTTTGATGATTATGTTGTCGTCAACAATACTGATGGGTTCTGCCAGTGTGACTGCATTTGCACAGGCAAATGAAAATGCAGAGCAGACAGAAGCAGTGGAACAGGTGATAGAAGAACAGCCGGCAGAGCAGCCTACCACAGAGGAAACACCGTTTTCCACACCGGGAAACGGACAGCTTGTGGATGATAAGGAGAATGACAGTTCCAAGCAGTTTCTGACTGTACAGACAAAGAATGGAAATACCTTTTATATGGTCATTGACCGTTCCGGTACTTCCGAGAACGTGTACATGATGTCACTGGTAGATGAAAATGATCTGGCAGAGTTCTTAGACGAAAACGAGGAAACCGAGAAAAAAGAGGAATCAGCAGTTGTTCTTCCGGAAACGACTGCAGCACCAGAACCAGAAACTACCGTACAGCCAGAAACAGAAGTGAATCCAGAATCCGGTGGTAATAAAATGTTTGGTTCTGCGATCCTGGGCGGCGGCATTGTACTGGTATTCGGTGGTTTAGCTGCTTTTGTTTTAAGTAAATTCCGAAAGAAAAAAGAGGACGGTATTGTAGAGGAAGGCCTGGAATTTGCTGATGACAGTTACATCAATGAAGATGAAGAAAATGCGGAAGATCAGCAGAAATAACAAAAAAGCATAAGGTATGGAGAAAGGGCAGTTCTTTATGGACTGCCTTTTTGACAGGAACAGGAGGAAAACATGGCGAAATTTTTAGTGATTGCAGAGAAACCGAGCGTGGCACAGAGCCTTGCAAAAAATTTATCTGCTTATCAGAGAAAGGACGGGTATCTGGAGGGGAACAGTTGCATTGTCAGTTGGTGTTTGGGACACCTGGCAGAATATGCACCACCGGAAATTTATAATGAAAAATATGCAAAATGGCAGTTTGAGGATTTGCCGATCATTCCGGAAGTATGGAAAGTTCAGGTATCAGAAGATAAAAAGAAGCAGTTTGATGTGCTATGCGGCTTAATAAACCGGGCAGATGTAGCATATCTGGTCAATGGCTGTGATGCCGGAAGAGAAGGAGAACTGATTTTTAAAAGAGTTTATGATTTGGCAGGCTGTCAGAAACCAGTGAAGCGTCTGTGGATCAGTTCAATGGAAGATGAAGCCATTCAGAAAGGATTTCAGTCCCTAACTGACGGGAGAGAATATGCAGGGCTTTGTAATGCTGCGGTATGCAGGGCACAGGCGGATTGGTTGATTGGAATGAACGCAACGAGAGCCTACACAACCAGATATTTTAAGCGTTTGGTAGTTGGCAGGGTACAGACACCGACGCTTGCCATGCTGACGGAAAGAAAAGAGAAGATCGAGCATTTCAAGAAAGAAGCCTATTATAAGGTTTCTCTGTCAGATGGGAAACTTATGGTAACATCAGAGAGTATCCCGTTAGAAATGGAAGCGGAAGAATTAAGAAAACTTTGTGATGGGACAGAAGCACTGGTCACAAGGGTAAAAAGAGAGCAGAAAAAGACTTTCCCACCAAAACTTTATGATCTGACCGGTCTGCAGAGGGAAGCAAATCGTTTTTTTGGATACACTGCCCAGAAGACATTGGATATGCTGCAGGAGCTGTACGAAGAAAAGATGGTTACCTATCCGAGAACAGACAGTCAGTATGTAACCGAAGATATGAAAGAAACGGTAAAAATGCTTGCCGAAGGCATGACAGATTTTCTTCCGTTTCTGGAATCTGGACAGACTAGAGGTAACATAGATCGTGTGGTTAATAATGCAAAGGTATCTGATCATCATGCAATACTGCCGACAAAAGAAGCAATGGAAAAAGGCATGGGAGGACTTTCCAGTGGAAAGAAAAATCTGCTGATGCTGATCGGACAGCAGCTTGTTCAGGCAACAGGGGAAGAGTACCTTTATGAGCAGACAGAAATTTCCGTACAGTGCAAAGAACATGAATTTACTGCAAAGGGAAAGCTGCCTGTACAGATGGGCTTCAAAGAAGTGGAAGAAGCCTTTCGGAAATACTGTGTAAAGGATAAGAAACCTGACGAACCGGATCATAAGACAGAACTTCCAGAAGGATATGAGGAAGGAATGACTCTTGCCTCTGTGAAGGCAGAGAAGAGTACACATTATACTTCCCCGCCGAAGATGTTTACCGATGTGATATTTTGTGAGCGTAAGGAGTGGATAGGAATTGAAGAAAGGAGTTCAGCATGAGAAGAAAAAAAGATAAAAGCAATGGCATTACTGCTTTGTATGAAAGACTGTCTCGTGATGATGATAATGCTGGAGAGAGTAACAGTATAGTTCATCAAAAGCAAATGCTTGAAGATTATGCTATGAAACATGGTTTTACGAATCTTGTTCATTTTACCGATGATGGTTGGAGTGGAGCGACCTTTGCTGGGGTTAGATAGCGATACTTTTTACATCTACCATGTTGCGGCGGTCATGGTTGACAACTTGCGTCGGCTCCTGCTCGGTATCAACCTGTCCGA
>OLIW01003189.1_pt1 | contig 10782 bp, 7 predicted proteins | sample 1601321 | NCBI WGS metagenome assembly OLIW01 (sample SAMEA2452114, study PRJEB22498) | human gut metagenome | reverse complement strand
CGTCTCATCCTCCGCAAGCGCCGCGTCTGCGGCGTCTTCTTCGGAATCCGTTTCGCTCTCGGCAGAGCTGTTTGCTTCGGCAGGTTCCGAAGCAGCTTCTTCGGACTCCTCGTCTTCGGTCAGCGCATTTGCGGGAGCTTCTTCGCCTTCGGGTACGAGTATGTAAGGACGAACGGGGGAGCCTGCCGAGGATATGAGCATATCTATTATCCCGCGCGAATGTTCCCATTCGTCCTTGTTTTTGAGGAAAAGTTCCTTTCCCATTTCCGTGAGCGAATAGTACGTCCTTCTGCCGCCGCCCGACTCGGTACCCCAGTATTTATAAATAAAGCCCTGGGTCTCCAGTCTTTTCAGACAGCTGTAAAGCGTGGGCTGTTTCAGAGTGTACTGTCCGCCGCTTTTCTTTTCTATTTCGCCGAGGATATCATATCCGTAGCGGTCTCCTTCCCGGAGAACGCTCAGGATTATAGTATCGATATGGCCGCGAATAAGATCGCTGTTAATAGAATTAAGCATAAATATATTCTATCACACATAGTAGTTTTTGTCAATAATAATTTGAACCGGAAATCATATAATGCGATGTAAATCATATCGTATCGTAGCGCATAATGACGATTTGCGAAAATATTGCCGGCTGCTTGCGGGAAACATAAAAAACATTGTCGCAGCGGCACGATAACCGTTGACTTGTACTGTATAAAATCTTATAATCGTTCTGTATGGAGAACTATACGCTCAAACGCGGAAACAGACGCACGATTTCTGTGGAAATAAAAGGCAGTGAAGTTATAGTGCACGTGCCGAACGAATATGATCGCTCTGCTGCGATAAGAAAAAGAACAGAGGATTTTTTGCGAAGCAAGCAGGAATGGATAGAGAAAAAGCTGGGGGAGAACAAGCGAAACGAAGCCGAATTATTGCCGGGATTTACGGAAAGAAAAACGTTATATCTGTTCGGATATCCTTTGGAGGTAACGGAAGCCAAAGCGTTTTCTGTGCGTTTCGAGAACGGAAAACTCATTATACCTGCCGGGCGTTCTGCGGAATCTGTTGAGCGTGCGATAAAACGCTGGTACAGGAAATATTCCGAAGATGAGCTTTCGGCGCGTCTTGCCGCAATATCCGGTTCGACCGGGTTAAAGTATTCCTCGTTTTCGCTTACGTCTGCGCGCGGCAAATGGGGGAGCTGTTCAAATAAGGGCGATATTATGCTTAATTTCAGATTAGTAATATTGCCTGACGAGCTGATAGAATACGTTATAGTTCACGAATTGTGTCATACGCTGGAAATGGATCATTCTTCGCGCTTTTGGGCGGAAGTCGCGGAACGAATGCCGGACTATAAGCAGAGACGCAGGGCGCTGCGCCGGTACGGATTTCTTATGCGGGCGATATAAAAAGAATATCAAAAAAAGAGAACATCGAAGAACGGGGAAACCGACTATCCGGAAATGCGAGAGATAAGAAGTATAAAACCAATGCGCCCGTGATGCGGTCGGAAGTTAGCGCTGGCAAGCGGAGCGAGCTTGTGAGCTTTGGACGGTAAAGTATGCAATCGCCAGACGGTAGACGCGGCAAAATACCGAGCGATCCGTGCGACACGCGTAAAGTGTGCCGTGAAACAGATCCGGCTTTGCTGTAAAATGCGGGAAAAATCTTGCTGAGGGCGAAAAAATTTATAAAAATTCGTTGTAAAAGCAGAAAAACGTGGATAGGAGACACACATTAAACTATTCGCAAAAGTCAGCTTTTGCGAATAGTGAAGCCGAAAAATATGCGGGGAACAGGGAAATTGAAATTTTTTCATCCGGATTATTCGATATCCAACTATATTTGTATATCCCGGCTGAGACTTTCTGATCTTTTTTCGCAAGTTTGTATCCTTGTTTTGGATTGCTCTTGTTTTGAATGCCCGTTTTGAACGTTCTGTCGTTGAACACCGCGCCGTGCTGAGATTTTTACTGTAAGCGATCTTTTGACTTTATTATGGCGCTTCGCTATGCGGGGTTTGTTATATGGCAAAATTTCGTATCGCATTATCGCTTATCTGCGTATGCATATCTGCTGTGCTGTTTTTATTCGGTGATTTTTTGATTTTATGGAATTTTTTCTGATACGGCACGTCTTAGTAAGGTCTTTGTGCGCATTCGGCACATGCGGCTATTGTCGGATGGATATGATATATCGTAGCTTTGATCGATGCGCTGTACGCGTCGGTTTGACTGTATTGGGAGATCTGTCATGGAAACGGTAAATTTTATTTATAATTTCCCGCCTATTTCCTTAAAATCGCCTTGAAAATCCCTTACCATAAAATTACTTAAAAATCACTAAGTACTATGTCTGACATAGTATGTATATTACATTTATCTCTCTTGACAAGTCATGATATATTTGTTATAATTTTTACAATGAGCGATTATTTCAAACAACGTGACGAGATGAATCTCAGAAAGATAGACGGACTGCTCGCCGATATGCCCGGTTTCGTAGAACAGTTTATCGTGGGGATTTCGTCTCAGACCTCTGCCCTGACCCGTCTTAATTATGTAACGGACATCAGGATCTTTTTCGCGTATTTAATAAAATACAAATTTCCCGGTAAAACGATGGCGGAACTGACCGTTGACGATATACAATATCTCGCGCCGCATGATATCGAGCGATATATAGACGGATTATCGTCGTATATACTTAACGGACGTCGTTTATCTTGCGGCGAAAAAGCGAAGGAGCGAAAACTTGCGTCTCTCAGATCGCTTTACAAATATCTCTATAAAAAAGAGCTGATAAGCACTAACGTGACACTTAAGGTCGATATGCCGAAACTGCATGATAAGCCCATTATCCGGTTGGAGTCGGATGAAGTGGAACGACTTATAGATACTGTAGCCTGCGGGGATATGTTGAGCGATCGTGAAAGATCGTATAATTCGGTGACCAGGGAACGTGATCTGGCGATCATGTACATATTTCTCGGTACGGGGATACGTGTCAGCGAGCTTGTCGGGCTGAACAGAAAAGATATAGATTTTGAAAATGCTTCGTTCGTTGTGACGCGTAAAGGCGGAAATCGAAGCATACTTTACATGCCGGCAGAGACTATGGACGCGCTGCGTACATATCTCGATTGGCTGGACGAACAGATATCGGATGATACTGAATTCGCACGCAAAATCAAGGATCCGGATGCGTTGTTTTACTCGTTGCAAGGTACGCGTATAGGAGTGAGGACCGTCGAAAAACTTGTTAAAAAGTATGCCTCCCCTGCCGCGCCGCTTAAAAAAATTACTCCGCATAAGCTGCGCAGCACGTATGCGACCAATCTTTACAGGGAAACGGAAGATATTTATGTGGTCGCAGATGTGCTCGGGCATTCGGATATCAATACTACGAAGAAGCATTACGCTGAGATGAGCGAAGAACATAAAAAACGTGCTGCGGAAGTGACGCGTATAAATCGACGTGATAACGATGCCGATGCGTGACATCCGTCTCGTAATAGACGCTTTGTAAAATATTGCGTTTCTGCCGTGATCGGCGTTCGCGGATAAACGGTCGTTTTGAGCGGTGCGTTCGGTCAGATACTAATTCGTATTTAAAATTTTATTGATATTACATCGCGCGAGCGCTGAAGATTTTGTAAAATTCACGAAAATTAGAACATATGATTGACAAAACCTGGCGGATAATGGTATACTTACGATAAAGATCATTACGCAAGGAGGCGTTTCCGGAATGGCAGATACGCTCAAAGGTACGACGAAAAAGGTATACGATTATATCGTCGGGTATTCCGATGAACGCGGCTATCAGCCGTCATTGAGAGAGATCGCAGAGGCGACCGGGATCAAATCTGCGTCTACGATATTTTATCACATCGGAAAACTCGAGCGCCTCGGACTTGTAAAAAAAAGTGCGCTTAAAAACCGGGCGATCGAAGTTACAGCCAGAAAGGATAATTTTCGTTCGATGGATGATGCGCCTGTTCGCATGCGCACGATCCCCGTTCTCGGTCGCGTTGCCGCGGGCGTGCCGGTACTTGCCGTCGAGAATATATCGGATAACATTACCGTATCCGACGACTTATTCCGCGGCAGTTCATTGTTCTTTTTGCGCGTCAGGGGCGACAGTATGATAAATGCCGGGATCCTTGAAGGAGATCTTATCGCCGTAAACAAACAGGAAAGCGCAAATAACGGCGATATCGTGGTGGCAATGTTAGATGACGAAGTCACGGTCAAGCGTTTTTATCGTGAGACTGACGCCATACGTCTTCAGCCGGAAAACGAAAAATATGATCCCATAATAGGCAGAGACATTTCCGTCGTCGGAAAGGTCGTAGGTCTGATAAGGAGTGCAATGTGATCGATCTTATATGCCTGCGCGAAGGCGCCGATACGACGCTGTATCTTGCTGACAGAGTCGTTTACGGGCGTTACGTGTCCGCAGAATGGGGCGTTATCACGATGACGGATAATATCGTAGCTCATGTATCCGGTAAGCTCATCGAAAATACCGATGTCGAAAAGATAGATATTGCCGATGTCATAGCTGTCGGAAATACGGGTTCGCGACGACATCGCTATCGCAGCGAATTGTGTTGGGAACTGGATATACTCGATTACGAGATAGAGTTCGAAAATAAATATACGGAATTTAAATGACAAGAGCCTAAATACAAATAAATATGAAATAAGTTAAATATCCGAACGAAGGATCTGATCCTGTTCGGATACTTTTTATTGTCGTATCAAGTGCAAACAACCGCCACTTAAAGCGGCGGAAATAAAAGATCTTAAAGATATAAGAAAAATCCTCCTGCGGTATAGTTGGAGTTGCGGTTATCAGCCGCAACGAAGAAAAAACCACAGGAGGATTTTATGAATAGTGACATAAGCAGTTTATCGCATTCAAAACGGAATTGCAAATACCACATAGTGTTTGCCTCGAAATACCGCCGTCAGGAGATAATTAAAACGCTGTTCTGTTATCTATTATTGTTCTGAGGCAATATGAATGGCTTTATGTTTCTTTTAGTGCTCTTCCCTGTCTCGGATCAATGTTTTCAGGCAGCGCTTCAGAGCGATTTTTGCATGCTCATATGTCATTCCGCCCTGTATATAAAGCGAATAAGGAGGTCGGACGGGTGCGTCGGCGCTAAGCTCTATGGAAGACCCTTGTATGAAACTGCCGGACGCCATAATGACTTCGTCGTCGTATCCCGGCATTGCCCATGGGTCGGGACGTGCGGCTGCGTCTATGGGCGAAGCGGCTTGTACCGCGCGACAGAATGCCATCATCTTTTCTTTATCGCCGAAGTCAACGACCCGAACAATATCTCCGCTCGAATCGGATGCCGAAGGGTATACGTTATATCCCAATGATTCAAGAGCCCCGGCGAAAAGCAATCCGCCTTTTCTCGCTTGAGCAACAACGTGAGGAGCAAGGAAAAGTCCCTGGAAAAAAGTTCTGTAAGTGTGCTCGTATGAACCGATCTCGGTGCCTACGCCGGGTGCAGTCAGACGCATACCGGCTTTTTCTATAAGATCCCGTCTGCCTGCGATATATCCTCCCGTAGGCGCGATCGCACCTCCCGGATTTTTGATGAACGATCCCATAACGATATCTGCGCCGACATCGGTCGGTTCGCGCTCTTCAACGAATTCTCCGTAGCAATTGTCGACGGCTACCGGAGCGTCGGTCATTTTTCGCACGAAAGATATTATGTCTTCGATCTCGGCTATAGAGAACGCTTTTCTTCGCTCATAGCCCGGGCTGCGCTGGATGTAAATGAGGGCGTACTCTTCCGTACCGAGCATATCGGCGATGCGTTTTTTGTTGAAGCCGTCCGCGCAGAGTTCTGCGATGTCGAAACCTATCCCGAAATCGCGCAACGAACCGTTCCCTTCTCCGTATATAACGTTTCTCAGTGTGTCGTAAGGCATGCCTGAAAGCGACAGAGCTTTCTGTCCGGGGCGAAGTATTCCGAACAGCGCCGTCGATATGGTATGCGTACCGGAAGCAAAGTGCGGAGACGCGATCGCAGCCTGCGTATGCATGATCGTGGCAATCAATTCCGCAAGTTTTTCCCTACCCATATCATCGTATCCGTATCCTGTCGTAGGGGCAAAATGCCCTGCCGATATGCGGCATTTTACGAATGCGTCAAGTACTTTTTCCTGGCAGCGGAGAGCTACCTTGTCGGCTTCCTCAAATTTATTCTTGTACTTTGCTTCTATGTCTTTTATCAGTATTTCTATATCCATATCAGATCAAATATTGTTTATGAATTCCTCTATGCGTCTGTCCGCTTCTGTACGATCCCAATTATACAGGTAAACTTTGTTGCGCCATTGCAGCCATTTGAAAAATGTTTGTTGCTTTTTTATCAGCTTATGGTATGACATCTTCATATCCTGTCTGATCTCATACTCGCTTTTGCCGTTAAGTATGCCGTACACTACTTCTTTGTATCCCACAGATTCCATGCATTTGCAGTCGTAGTATGCGCTGAGTCCCTTTACTTCGTCGATTATGCCTGCGGCGAACATCCCGTCGATGCGTTTTTCGGCGCGCTCGTCAAGTTTGTCCCGATCGGCGTCCATGACTATCAGCACTGCAGCGTAAGCATCGTGATATACGTTTGCCGATCCGTCTGCGTCCGAAGCCGGCGAAAGATATAGTTCAAGTTGCCTGATTATCCGTACTTTATCGTTCGGGTGCAATTTTGTATCTTTATCTATCTGGGAAAGCATATCGAACAGATATCCGTTTCCGTATTTGTGCTCCAGCCCTTCCAGCCTTTTGCGCAGCGCGTAATTAGGCCCTGAACTTCCGCAATTGAACCCGTGGAGAAGCGCGTTTATATAAAATCCGGTACCGCCCACTATGACCGGCAACTTTTTACGCGATATTATGTCTGTAATAATACGCTGCGCTTCTTTCATATACAGCGCGACGGAATATCGGTTTTCGCTCGGATCGAGGATGTCCATCATATGATGCGGCACGCCTTGCATCTCTTCTTTCGTCAGTTTGCCGGAGCCGATATCCAGCCGGCGGTACAGTTGAACGGAGTCTGCGCTTATTACTTCCCCGTCATATCGTTTTGCAATGTCCACGGCGTAATCGGATTTACCTACGCATGTGGGTCCGCCGATGACCACTATACGTTCTTTTGAGGTCGTTATACTATCCGTTTGAACCATTTTTCGATCTCTGATTTTTTGAGCCTGACGGCTATGGGTCTTCCGTGCGGACAGAAAAGTGCGATACGTTTTTCACAGATGTCTTTAACGAGCAGTTTTGCATCGTCATCGGTGATATCAGTTTCTCCTTTGATCGCAGCTTTACACGCACTTTGCATAAGCGCGTTTTTCAGAAAAGAAAGTTTTCCGAATTTTCCTCGTTCCAATTGCGCGATAAGCTCGGGTACGAACTCAGACAGATCCATATCGCTGAGGATAAGAGGCACCGATGACAGAGAGTACGTATTCCCGGATAGTCTTCTCAGCTCGAAGCCTATCGTTTTGATCTCGTCTATATGTGAGTCTATCAGTTCTGCATCCGAGTAGTTTACGTCGAATACATACGGGAACATCAGATCCTGTACGGTATTTTTTCCTTCTTCGACGGATCTTACGAGTTCATCGTACAACAGACGCTCGTGCGCCGCATGCTGGTCGATCAAAATGACTTCGTCGGGTGATTCCAGCATTATGTATGTGTTGAACAGTTTTCCGCAATATCTGTGCGACGAGATATCTTCATAACCGTCATGTTTCGAAGCGGGCTCGGAAATGATCTCCTTGAGTATCGAAAACTGCGTATCCGGTGTGTTTTCTCGACGTATTTCAGCGAATTCCGAGGATTTGTGTGCGGGACGAACGGTATCATAGCTGCGCTCGGAAGAAGCGAAGGATGATGTGCGCGGAAACACCGGACTTTTTGCCGTATCCGTTTCGCTCTTTCCCGATGTTTCGGTCACGGCAAAAGGGAACTCTCCGCGCAGCTCTATGCTTCCTGCTCCGGTATTGCCGTCCGATGCGAAAAATATCGAATCGTTGTCCCCTGCCTTCTCGCGGTAGTCTTTTTTTTCTATCGGTTTCGGTTCGGACGATGCGCGGGCGAGAGAATCGTTTATCGCTTTGGAAAGCAATCGTTTGATCCTGCCGATATCTATGAATTTTACTTCCATCTTGCTCGGATGGACATTGATGTCTACCATATCCGCCGGCACGTTGATGAATATGACATATGCCGGATACTGTCGTTTCATGAGCAGATGCGCGCAGCAGTTATATATCCAGAACGATATTTCCTGATTTACAACATATCTGCCGTTTACAATGAGCGTCTGATATGAACGGTTATGTTTGGAAAATGCCGGTTTGCTGATATATCCGTACACTTCGACGCCGGGCGCGCTTTCGTGAACATAATCGTATTCTTTCAGTACGGAGGCTCCTATCGCCGAGTATGCGGCTTCCTGCAGACCTTTGCCCTCAGAACGGTATATTTCTTTTTCGTTTACGGTGAGAGATATCGCCGTATCGTAATTCGCGAGTATGAAACGCTGTACGAGAGAAATTATCTCCCCTTCTTCGCTTCTGTCCGAACGAAGAAATTTGAGCCTTGCCGGGACATTTGCGAATAATCCCGATACGATCACAGTCGTTCCGTAAGGAGCGCCGGTCGCTGTTTCTTCGAGTATTTTGCCGTTTTCGATCACGATGCGACCGCCGGTCTCGTCCTCTTTTCTTCTTGATGTAAGCGTTACTTTTGCGACGGATGCAATGCTCGGTAACGCTTCTCCGCGGAATCCGAGCGTCGAAATCGCGTCGAGATCGCCGATGTTTTTGATCTTGCTCGTTGCGTGAGGCATGAACGCTGTCCGTATATCGTCATATTCAATGCCGCATCCGTCGTCGGTTATCCTGATATACTTTCCGCCGTCTGAAACGGTAATGTCTATCGTCTTTGCACCGCTGTCTATGCTGTTTTCAATGAGTTCTTTTACGACAGACGCCGGTCTGTCGACGACTTCTCCGGCGGCTATGCGGTTGAATACCGAACTGTCGAGTATGTTTATCCTGCTCATGATATCGTAGCTTTCTCCTTAAGATCCGCCAGGATGTCGTATGCTGTGCGCGGACTGATGTCATCCATATCGAGATCGCGCAAGATCTTCATGATCTCTCCCGAACCGTTGGTATTGAATATGGAAAGCTGCTGATAAGGATCGTTGTTTTGCCGCGTTATGTTCAGCTTTTCCAACTGTTTGAGATGTTGTTTCGCTTTTTCTACGACTTCTTTCGGCAGTCCGGATAATCCGGCGACTTCTATACCGAAACTGCGGTTAGCGCTTCCTCGCAGCAGTTTGCGCATGAATACTATGCTTCCGCCGAGTTCTTTGACGGTCATTTTATAGTTTTTGACGCCTTCTATCGTTCCCTCGATGTCTGTAAGTTCGTGATAGTGGGTGGAAAACAAAGTCTTTGCCCTGAACGAAGACGATAAGTATTCGACTATTGCCCAGGCGATGCTCAGTCCGTCGTATGTTGCCGTGCCGCGTCCCACTTCATCGAGGAGTATGAGACTTCTGTCCGTGGCATTTTCGAGTATATATGAGACTTCGCTCATCTCCACCATGAACGTACTGCGTCCCGTGTGCAGGTCGTCGCTTGCGCCCACACGGGTAAACACTCTGTCCGTTATACACAGTTCCGCGCTTTCGGCAGGAACGAATGCTCCTGCTTGCGCAAGTATGACGATAAGAGCGACCTGACGCATATATACGCTTTTACCAGCCATATTCGGTCCGGTTATTATCATTGTGCGGCTGTCGCTGTCGTTGATATATGTATCGTTCGGAACGAATGTTTCCGTATTCATTCGTTCCACGATAAGATGTCTGCCTTCTTTGATCTTTATTTCGTGACTTGCCGCAGATACCGAGGGGCGCGTGTATTTGTACTTTGCGGCGATCGCGGCGTTTGAACACGTAACATCTGCTTCGGCAATGACGGAAGCCGCGCATAGCAGTCTGTCGCAGTGAGTCGAAAGCGTGCGGATCAGTTGTGTGAAAAGCTGTTGCTCGAGAGCGAGGGCTTTATCTTCGGCGTGCAGGATCTTATCCTCCAGCGTCTTCAGCTCTTCTATTATATATCTTTCGGCATTAGCGAGCGTCTGTTTACGTACATAATCGTAAGGTACGTTGGCGGACTGTGACTTGGGAACTTCTATATAATATCCGAATACGCTGTTGTATCCGATCCTGAGGTTCTTTATCTGCGTACGTTCTTTCTGTTCTGCCTCTATTCTTGCAAGAAGCGATTTGGAATCCTTGGATATCGCACGATATTCGTCGAGTTCTTTGTTATAACCGTCGCGTATCACTCCGCCGTCTCTGACGAAAGCGGAAGGTTCATCGGATATTGCCGCGCGGATGACGGCAGCTACGTCTTCCATGGTATCGAGCGACTTGTGCAGCGACGCGAGCAGTTCTGACCGGCACCCGGACAGGGCTTTTTTAAGCGGAACGATGTTGCCGAGCGAGACGGCGAGGGTCACGCATTCTTTCGGCGTTATGCTGCCGTAAGCTATTCGCGTGGATATCCTCTCTATATCCGATATCCCGAACAGCGCTTCCGTAATTTCATCCCTGAGCAGTCTGTTTAAGTACAGTTCTTCGACGCCGTCAAGCCTGGCGTTGATCACGTTTTCGTCGGCGGATGGTGCGGCAAGTCTTTTCCCGAGCAGTCGCGCGCCCATTCC
>OLIW01003182.1_pt1 | contig 10804 bp, 10 predicted proteins | sample 1601321 | NCBI WGS metagenome assembly OLIW01 (sample SAMEA2452114, study PRJEB22498) | human gut metagenome | reverse complement strand
AATACGGCTTGGGATATTAGCCTTGATAAGACCTGTGATAACGTCTGTAGTAGGTCTTTGGGTTGCAATTATAAGGTGCATTCCCGCCGCTCTCGCCATCTGTGCAAGACGGCATACAGAGTCTTCTACTTCCTTTGAAGCCGCCATCATAAGGTCTGAAAATTCGTCTATTGCAATAACGATCTGCGGCAGCTTGTCATATCCCTTACGTGCTGCCAGTTCATTGTATCCGCCTAAGTCCCTTACATTATTATCTGCAAAAAGCTTATATCTTCTTAGCATTTCCTGAACTCCCCAGTTAAGTGCACCTGCCGCCTGACGGGGATCAGTAACGACAGGTATCAGAAGATGAGGGATACCGTTATAAGTTGTAAATTCAACCATCTTAGGATCTATCAGAATAAGCTTTACCTCATCAGGAGTTGCACGGTAAAGTATACTCATGATTATTGAGTTTGTACATACCGATTTACCCGAACCTGTTGTTCCGGCAATGATCATGTGAGGCATTTTTGCAACATCGCCTATAATTATATTTCCGGCGATATCCTTACCCACTGAAAACGCAAGCTTGCTTTTGGCGTCACGAAATTCACGGCTTTCAATTATTTCACGAATAGAAACTACGTCCTGATTAGTATTCGGTATTTCAATACCGATAGCAGCCTTGCCCGGGATCGGAGCTTCTATTCTTACTCCTGCCGCTGCAAGGTTAAGGGCAATATCGTCCGACAGATTAGTAATCTTTGAAACCTTAACTCCTGCCGCAGGCTGAATTTCATATCTGGTAACTCTCGGACCTCTCTGGATAGCAACAATTCTAGCCTTTACCCCGAAGCTTTCAAGAGTATTTATAAGAGTATCCGCCTTTTCTTTCAATTCTGTAGCAGCAGCAGGATCATTTGCCTTTGAAACACTTTTACTGAGAAGATTAATCGGAGGCAGTACATATTGTTTTGTTTCAATGGGTTTGATTTCTGTTTTCTGTACACTTTCCTCCGCTTTAGCTGCTTTTTCTGCAAAGGTCTCAGGAAGCTTTTCTTTTTCTCCGCCTACTACCGCCTTTTCAACAAGCGCATCCAGTTCATTCAGCGGCTTTTGATTTTTCTCGGCCGGCTTATCGTCAGCGTCATGTACGTTTTCAGAGTTATTATTATTTCCTAAAACGGGCTTGTCAGATTCAGACTGTAAAACTCCATCAATAGGTATGTCTATTGCCGAACCGTTCTGACTGCTCAATTTCGGCGGTTCAAAATCAGGAAGATCAATATTATCATTCTCATTTACCGGAACGTCAAAATCAAAATTATCGTCCGGCACCGTATCACTTTCATTATTTTGGGAATTTGCAAGAGAAATAGCTTCCTGTTCCTCATCATACTCCCATTCCTCATATGCGTCAAGTATACGGTTTTCCTCCCGAAGCTCCTGTAGCGAATGATACATTTTGACAAACGGTTTGTAAAAGAATCCGAAAAACTGAAAAAGCGTCAGATTGGACAGAAGCATTATGAAAATAAACAGAAGAACACAAACTATGATCTTAGCGCCTACATTCCCAAAAAACTTAAGCAAAGGCCATGCGATCAATGCACTTAATAAGCCGCCGCCTTCCAGATTTGAACCGGATTCATAAAGATATCTGCATTTTTCAGTAAAGCTGCTGCCCTGTGCTTCTCCTGCAAACATTATCTGTACCACAGAACTGCAAAGCAAAGTAAGACCGATACCCCACATTGCTCTTCCGGCTACGGTTTGCTGGGATCTTTCCATGCTTATAAGAATCGCCGTATAGACAAGTATGACCGGCACTAAAAATACCGATACGCCGAAAAGTCCTCTGAAAAGATTATGTATAAAATACCAGCCGCTGCTTCCTTCAATTACAGTAAGAACAATATTACGGACCAGAACTGATTTACCGGATCCTTCTGAGATTCGGTTTTAGATCCGGCAGACGGTTTTGTCTGAGCTTTTTTTGTATTTCCGCCCTTTTTTGCACCGCCTGACTTTGCTTTGGAAGAGCCGCCGCTTTTTTTACTTCCCGCCACTGTTATTTTCCTTTCGTATTCTAAAATTATTTTTTCAGATAGTCAACAAGATTCATTCCAACAGCATGTTCAAAAATTCCTATTCCAATTACTACTACACCTAAAATCAAAGTATAAACCGCAAAAATCTTGAATTTATCCGATTTCACAAGCCAGTTGACCATTTTTATCGCACAAATTCCTACAATTGCTGAAACAATAAATCCAACTGCAAAATTTAAAGGCTCTATGTCCATTGCTTTCTGATCCACGGCATCTTTAACCTGCAAAAGACAGCCGCCTAAAATTGCCGGTATTCCCAGAATAAATGAATACTGAACCGCTGTTTCCCTTTCAAATCCGCAGAAAAGTCCGCCGGAAATTGTAGAACCGGAACGTGATACGCCCGGAAGCAACGCTACACCCTGAAAAGCGCCAACTGTTACGGCATTTTTAACCGTAATATCACCGAATTTTTTATTTCCCTTAACGCATCGGTCGGAAAGAAATAAAATAGTTGCAGTATACAAAAAGCAGATACCCTCAACAATAATATCACTGTCTTCGGACACTCCCTCGAAAAAGTCCTTGAATATGTAAAAAGGAATAAGCATAAGAAGCGAAATTATCATCATTATTATCGCCCGCCTCGGAGGATTCATTTCCTTCCATTTGAACTTTCCTGTAAAGATATCCTTTATCATAAATCCCAGCTCTTTAATAAGCTCCCAGATCGTTTTGCGGAATGCAGTAAACACTGCAACCAGCGTACCAAGATGAAGAACTGCCGAAAACAGCAGTGCACCCTCTCCGCTGTTGCCTGTAAAGTGCTGATAAAGTGATAGATGTCCCGAGCTTGATACCGGAAGAAATTCCGTCAGTCCCTGTATAATTCCCTGCATAATCGCTTCAAAAATATTCATTTTGCCCTCCTGATATGTAGCGGAAATCATTTCCGCATTTGTATATTTTGTTTGTAATACTCATCCTGTTCAAGGTAGTGAAAAGGGTCCGTAATGCATATTTCCTCATTTTTTTTAATATTTTCCATATTCTTGGAAAAATCGTAAAAAATGTCTGCCGGACTGATAATTGTATGAAGCACCATTGCTTAGTCCTCCCTTTTTTCATTATCAGGATACTTCTCACCAGATTCTTCAATAAGTGAATACAGGCAGTCAATAGCGTCGCTTAAACCGCCCAGACTGTCAATAAGTCCCAGTTCAACAGCACGTTCGCCGTCTACAACCGTTCCCATATCCATCGTGAGTTCTCCTGTCTGCAACATCAGATTCCTGAAATCCTGTTCGCTGATATTGCTGTTAGAGGTTACAAAATTTACAATTCTGTCCTGCATTTTATCAAAATACGAAAGCGTCTGAGGTACTCCCAAAACGAGTCCGTTCATTCTGACAGGATGAATTGTCATTGTAGCCGAGGGAACAATAAAAGAGTGCTTAGCGCTTACCGCCAGCGGTACGCCGATTGAATGACCGCCTCCTACAACCAGTGAAACCGTTGGAGTTTTCATTCCCGCAATAAGCTCTGCAATAGCAAGACCCGCCTCAACGTCTCCGCCTACGGTATTGAGAATTATCACCAGTCCCTCAATGCTGCGATCCTGTTCAATTGCCACAAGCGCCGGAATAATATGTTCATATTTCGTAGTCTTATTCTGGGACGGCAGAACATAATGCCCCTCCACCTGACCGATAACGGTAAGACAGTGAATAAGGTGTTTGGCATTATGGGGAACCACTTCTCCGGTTTTTTCAATCAGCTCTGCCTGATCAAGTCTTTCCTCTGTTTCACTTTCTGAATTATTATCGTTGTCCTTTTCATTTTCATCGTAATCCTGTGTATTCATAACCTATGACCTTTCTTAATAGAATATTTCTATTATTTTCATAAAAGTCAGATTTATACACTCTTACTTATTCTTATAATTATAAACCATTTTGCATTTAAAGTCAAATTACAAAAAGTATAAATTTTACTGATAAAATGCAAAAGGCACGCATAAAAGCGTACCTTTCACTTATTTACAACAGCCGAATAAAGACTGCCCTTAGAAAAATTTGTATCCTTTGCTATCCTTTTGCATGCTTCAGACGGCTTCACACCCTCGTTAATCAGACCTTCCGCCATTCTTACTGCCTGCTCAAGGGTAACACTGCCGCTATCTTTACGCTCCTGAGCGCCTTCAACTACCAACACATATTCGCCTTTTGGATTGTGCGACTCATAATAGAAAATTGCCTCGGAGACTGTCATTCTCAGGATTTCTTCATATACCTTTGTCAATTCACGGCAAAGAGAAATTTTTCTATCCCCGAAATATTTAAGAAAATCTTTCAGCGTATTGCGAAGCTTATGAGGAGCTTCATAAAAAATCAAAGTTCTCGTATCGTTTTGTATATTTTCAAGATGCTCGTATCTCTGTTTTTTATTAACTGATAGAAAGCCCTCAAAGGAAAATCTTGAGGTACTAAGTCCTGAAACCGCAAGAGCGGAAATTACTGCGCTCGGTCCGGGAACAACTTTGACATCAACCTCGTTTTCAGCACAAATCTTTACAAGATCCTCACCCGGATCGGATATACACGGCATTCCGGCGTCGGTTACGATCGCCGCATTTTCACCGTTCTTTATACGTTCCATTATACTTAAGGCACAGTTTTCTCCGCTGTGCCTGTGATAGCTTACAAGAGTTTTTTTTATGCCGTATCTGTTAAGCAGCTTCAAAGTAACTCTGGTATCCTCTGCTGCAATAAAATCTACTGATTTGAGGGTTTCAAGCTGCCGGAACGTTACGTCATCCATATTTCCTATCGGAGTTCCCACAACATATAATGTTCCCATTAATTGATTTCCTTTCTGTCAAGTCCCATACTATATATCTTTTCCATTTCCTCCGAATATCCTGATTCGTTCCACACGTAAAGCTGCGGCAAAACTTTCATAAAGGGCTTTGACCCTTTTTTACCTTCAATCAGAAAAAGCCACGGCGCAGTATCGGGATTTTTACTTACAAATCTAAGCCTTTTAGGTTCGATTCCATTGTTTTTCATAGCCGAAATTACATCGCTGAGCCTTTCAGGTCTGTTGCAAAGGCAAAGCCGTCCGCCGAATTTAAGCAGCTTTGCCGCCGCACGGCATACGTCGTCAATATTACATAAAATTTCATGCCTTGCTATCTTGTGAGCGTCAAGATTGCTTTCTATACCTGCCTTTGCAGCTTTATAGGGCGGATTACAGGTAACAAGACTGAACTGTCCCAAAGGCGCACCGTCCCACAATACTTTTAAATCGGCGCATATTGGAATAATACTGTCAATTTTATTTTTATCCAGACTTATTCTAAGCTGTTCTATAGCAAGCGGCTGAATATCTAAAGCATATGTAATTTTCGGAGGTTTTTCTCTTTGCATAATCAGAGGTATAATTCCGCATCCCGTTCCCAAATCACAAGCCGTATCGTTTAGTTTATACTCCGAAAAATTCGCCAGCAGAAATGCGTCCGTACCAAAACCATGCTCACGGCTTACGCATATACTGATTTTTTCAGACAGCTTTTCAAACTCAAATTTATTTTTTTCCACATACTCCTCCGAAGTCAGAAAACGTTTAAACTACCAAATAAATAATATCACAATACCGGAAAAATTTCAATACTTTCAAACTTATATTTTAGCAGATGTGCGTGTCTTATATATGCTTCATGTTGAATATGTACAGCATAAAAGTAAAAACCGGCACAGATTTTGTACCGGTTAAAAAATTTAAAAGTCACCCGACGTGTCGGTCATTAGCTTAAATTCAATTTCAAAATACGTAATCTTTCCGCTTTTATCGACTCTAGCACACTCTGCTTTTATCTTATCTCCGCCTTTTTTACCCTTGAGCAGCTGATTCAGTTCACTGTAATCAGCTATTTGCCGTCCTTCTATTGAAACAATAAAATCACCGTTTTTAAGCTCGGTATTTGCAATATCACAGTCCTTGCTTATATCGCTTATCCACAGACTACCCTCAAGTTCTTCAGGTATATCAAATCCGTATTTATCTTTAAATTCAATATTTGCATAATCAGCATATGCTGAATAAAAAGTAATTCCTACTCTCACTCTTCCGCTTACATATCCCTGAGAGATCAATTCTTCAATTATCGGCTTTGCTTCATTGATAGTAATGGCAAACCCCAGTCCCTCCGAATTAACAGCCGCATATTTTGACGAAGTTATGCCGATTACCTGACCGTAAAGATTAACCAAGGCTCCGCCGGAATTTCCGGGACTTATCGCCGCATTAGTCTGAATACAGTTCATTTCAAAGCTTGTTGCATCAGTCTTGATTTTTCTGTTCAGACCGGAAACTATTCCATCAGTAATAGATCCCGTCAATCCCGCCGGATTTCCTATTGCAACAACAGCTTCACCCTGATTGACCTCGTCGGAATTTCCCAGCACTGCCGCCGATAAATTTTCTGCGTCGATCTTTATCACCGAAATATCTGTTTTAGCGTCCCGCCCTACGATTTCGGCAGTATACGATTTATTATCATAGGTATTGACTACATATTTTTCCATGCCGTCCAATACATGAGTATTAGTTACAATATAACCGTCCTCAGTAATAATAATTCCCGAACCGCTTCCCGACACAATATCCGTTTCCTTTGTTTTATATGTATATATTTCCACCACCTGAGGTCTTACTACCTGAACAAGTCCTTCAACCGTATATCTTCCGGTTTCATCAGTAAGCTGTTGATTATCTGTCTCAGGCTTGTGTTCTGTCCGCAAAATAATATTTCTTCCCTGAAATTCCGGTTCAAATCCTGCGAGGTTTCCGCGGTTTATATCCGAAACTATACAGTAAACGGTCAGAACGCACACAACAATAAAAATCATAGCCAGAAATATCGCCGCTGCCGAAATACGGCGTTTTTTCTCATCAGATACCGACTGATTTCCGATATTATTGAGAATATCATTTTCAATAATATCAAAACGTTCACACTCTTCTGCAGCTGTACTGCGATCATCGTTATTTTCAAAATTATCGTTCATTTTTTTCTCCATTTATCGGTTTATTCTCACTGTCTTCATTATCTTCGGATTCCGCTGCCGGAACAACGTTAAATTTATCTACAGGAAATGTCAGCAGAAATTCCGTATATTCGTCCTGATTGCTTTTAAGAATTATACTTCCATGATGAAATTCCACAAACTTTTTAACAATTGACAATCCAAGACCTACTCCAGAGGTATCATGACTTCTGGAAAAATCCGTTTTATAAAATCTGTCAAAAATCCTGGACATCTCCCTGCCTGAAATGCCTCTGCCGGTATTTCCAAACCATAAATATATATTGTGCTGATCGCTATGGGTATTTAACTTTATTACTCCGCCGCTGTTCACAAATTTTACTGCATTGTCCACTAAATTATAAACTATCTGATACAAAATATCTTTATCACCGTATAACATTATTTTCGGACTGTCTATACCCTCAACGGTTACATTTTTATCCTCGATTTGTTTTTCAAACATAAAGAGAGTTTCAACAAACAACGCAGTCAGATCCACCATTCGCCGATTAAGCTGCATATCTCCCGATTCTATTCCGGAAATTTTCATCATGGTATTAATTGATCTGACCATTCTGTTAGTCTGATCCGAAACCCTTACCAGATATCTTCTCTGCTGGTCTCTTTCAATAGTTCCATCAAGAATACCTGTAACAAAACCGTTTATTATAGTTACAGGAGTTTTCAGTTCATGTGAAACATTTGACATAAATTCCAGTCTGTGTTTATTGTTTGAAGCAATTATCTCTGTCATTTTATTCATTGCGGATATTATAGATGCAAGCTCCATGTCAGATGTCTCCGGAAGAGTCTTATCGGTCGTACCGGTCTCAACAAAATCCGATGCATATTCATTCAGTTCCATCAGTAAATTAAACTTTCTGCGTTTCACAAGATAAAGTATTACTGAAAAAATAGTAAATACTACAGTTATTGAAATAATCAGAACCTCTCCGATCCTGATTACCGAACGGTAATACTCGTCGGCAGGTTTCAGTGCTATAAAATATACTCCTCCATCGCTTAGAACAGACGGCATTTTTTTGCTGTAGATTATTACTTCGCTGTTTACAATATCAAATTCCGCCGCATTTATAAGTCTTGACACTGTTTCAGGCTTATATTTTTCCGTATCCGCCTCGGATTTAACAATAATACCGCCGTCTTTGTCAAGTATATAATAATTAGTGTCAAACACGTCTGAATATACGGCAAAAAAACGCTCCATATCTGATACTGCCGTCTCTCTGCTGTCAGATGAGTTTAAGCATATTTCAAAATTTTTTATAATTGTGCGGGCCGTCTTATCTATCTCATTATATTCAGACTTTTTTACATAAGACGCTGAAAACGCAAAAACGGAAATTCCTGTAAATACTGCTCCCAAAGTAAGCATTGCAATTGCAGCCAGATACTGAACAATAAGCTGTTTTTTCATACTTTTCTGTCTCTTTACGTCAGCTGCGTTCTTCATCGCATTCAAACTTATATCCCACTCCCCATACTGTTTTCAGCGCCCATTTGTCTGAAACTCCCTCAAGCTTCAAGCGAAGCCGCTTTATATGGACGTCTATGGTTCTGGAATCGCCGTAATACTCAAATCCCCACACCTCGTCAAGAAGCTGATCTCTTGTAAATACCCTGTTGGGATTGGAGGCTAAAAAGAACAAAAGCTCAAGCTCCTTAGGAGGAGTTTCAACCACCTTGCCGCGCACCTTCAATACATACCTTGTCAGATTGATATGCAGATTATCATAAAACAATTCTCTTGATTCCGACGAAGAAGTTGTCTGTCCCACTCTTCTTGAAACAGCCTTGATCCTTGCCAGCACTTCTTTTGTGTCAAAGGGTTTTACTATGTAATCGTCCGCACCCAGTTCCAGCCCGAGAACCTTGTCGAAAACCTCTGATTTTGCCGTAATCATCAAAATAGGCGTATTATAATTTTTTCGTATTTCACGACAAATCTGCCAGCCGTCCATACCCGGAAGCATTATATCAAGCAGGATAATGTCAGGTTTTAAGGCATAAAACTTAACCATACCCTCTTCGCCGTTATTTGAAATTATAGTACTATACCCCTCTTTTTCAAGATAAATCCTCAACAAATCACAAATATTTTTATCATCATCAATTATCAGAATTTTTCCAAGTGACATTTTTTCTTCCTTTTCCTTAACTATATTCAATAAAAACGTGCTAATAAATGGTTATCCTCTTCACTTGTAATACATATATTTTTATTTAATATTAACAAATTATGTGTTAAAAGTCAATACTTATAATATTATAAAAAATAACCAAAATATTTTTCCAGTTATCCTTTGTATAATTTTAACATTAATTTATGCCAAATCTAGTCTGGCATTGTCTATAAATACAAAAATCATTTATATTCTTAAAATCCCCTTGATTTTTCTGAGAAAGTTGGTAAAATAGTAATTAGCACTCAGAGAGTTTGAGTGCTAAAAAAGCTAATAAAATTTTCAGGAGGAATAAATATGACTATCAAACCATTGGCAGACAGAATCGTTATTAAAATGACAGAAGCCGAAGAAACTACAAAGAGCGGTCTTATACTGGCGGCTGCTTCAAAGGAAAAGCCTCAGGTTGCAGAGGTTGTTGCTGTAGGTCCGGGCGGAGTCGTTGACGGTGAAAAAGTTGATATGTATTTAAAAGTGGGCGACAAAGTTTTACTGAGCAAATATGCCGGTACAGAAGTCAAGGTTGACGATGTTGAATACACAATCCTCCGTCAGTCCGAGGTTCTGGCAATAGTAGAATAATCACATTTTAATTTATATTGTAAAGGAGAAATGTTATCATGGCAAAGGATATCAAATACGGCGAGGAAGCCAGAAAATCTCTTCAGTCAGGTATTGACAAGCTGGCTGATACTGTAAAGATCACATTAGGTCCTAAGGGAAGAAACGTTGTTCTTGACAAAAAATTCGGTGCGCCTCTCATTACAAACGACGGCGTAACAATTGCCAAGGAAATTGAACTTGAGGACGCATTTGAAAATATGGGCGCTCAGATGCTCAAGGAAGTTGCTACAAAAACTAACGACGCTGCCGGAGACGGTACAACAACAGCAACACTTCTGGCTCAGGCAATGATCCGTGAAGGCATGAAGAATATTGCAGCAGGCGCTAACCCGATGATCGTTAAAAAGGGTATGGCAAAGGCTGTTGAAACAGCAGTGGGCACAGTTATTTCAAATTCAAAGAAAATTGAAGGCAGCGACGATATCGCAAGAGTTGCAACAGTTTCTTCAGCTGATGAAAATGTAGGCAAGCTTATCGCAGACGCTATGGAAAAGGTTACAGCTGACGGCGTAATTACAATTGAAGAAAGCAAAACTGCTGAAACCTACAGCGAAGTTGTTGAAGGCATGCAGTTCGACAGAGGCTACATTTCTCCTTATATGGTTACAGATACAGAAAAAATGGAAGCTGTTTACGACGATCCATATATTCTTATTACAGATAAAAAAATCGCTTCAATCCAGGAAATTCTTCCTCTTCTGGAACAGCTTGTTCAGTCAGGCAAGAAGCTTGTGATCATCGCTGAAGACATCGAAGGCGAAGCCTTGGCCACCCTCGTGGTGAACAAGCTCCGCGGCGCCCTGAACGTGGTGGCCGTGAAGGCTCCCGGCTTCGGCGAACGCCGTAAGGCCAT
>OLIW01003177.1_pt1 | contig 10818 bp, 4 predicted proteins | sample 1601321 | NCBI WGS metagenome assembly OLIW01 (sample SAMEA2452114, study PRJEB22498) | human gut metagenome | reverse complement strand
GCCGTGCAACTGCGCACCGGCGCAGCGGATCGGCGGCTCTTAACGGTGGAATACACCCTTTATATCGGTGACGCCTGCGCCCTGCGTGTGCGGGACAGCCGCAAAGTGATTGAACATCCGGACGGCTCTAAAGCCTTTTTGGGTGTACTCAATGTAATATAAACATATACAAAAAGTTAAAGGACGGATATTCGCATTCCGTCCTTTATTTATTTTTCGTTCATTTTTCTTTGTCGATAATCCACAAAAGCCGGTGCCAAAGTTTGGCATGTTTTCGGGGCAAAACCGCGGAAAGTGCGTTGCAATACCTTTATTTATGTTTTATAATTATTATGTATAAATGTTGTCGCGGCGCGCCGAAATACAGGTGCTAAGCGGGCAGTGCAAGGGGTGCTGTCGTTGCGGCAAAGCGGAAGGATGGTTCTATGAAGTTTATGTACAGCAAGAAGCGCGTGCTCAGTGTCTTTTTGTCCGTGCTCACGGTGATCACCATGCTGACCCCGGCGTTTTCTGCCTGGGCGGGCGACGTAATCGGCGTGTACAACATTCAGCTGTTTTATGAAGACGGCAATGCGGTACAAGATACGGACGAGCAGGGCAACGCCTACCATGAGACGATGAAGGAGGGCGACACGCTGCAGCTGAGCTACAAGCTCATTGACTGCGAGATCCCGGACAACGGCTATGTCAAATGGTACAGCGAGGCGCCCACTTTGGTGGATGTGGACCAAAATGGCTTGGTCAAGGCCTTTGACTCCTCTAAGGGTGCTGTGATCCACAACTGGATTGACAATGAGGTAAAGCCGGTGCCGCTGGTGGGCAAGATTGCTGGCGCCGCGCTGGAAAAAGCCCTGTTCAATGATAAGGTGAATGTGGACACCATGGACACGGACGAGATCATTGCCCTGATTGAAAAGACCATGGGTGCGGATTCTGCCCTGGGCAAGATTTTTGAATCCTATTCCGCCAAATGGATTGAGTCCCTGCGCAAATACCTGGACAATATCAATTCCGTTGTTCATGTTACCCTGTATGACGCTAACGGCGAAGTAAAGGCAGACGACAAGCTGGCTGTGACGGTCACGAAGAACGATGCGTTTTATGCCAACTTCCTGCCCAACGGTACCCATATCACCAATAAGTCCCAGATTGAGACCACGGTAGCCAAGGGCACCACCTGCCAGCTGAGCGCCGTGACCACCCCGGTGCGGCTGCACATGGGCGTGGTCTACTCTGTAAAGAGCTCTTCCGTCTTTACCCAGGGCAAGGTGATTGCCACGGTGGATGACAGCGGTTTGGTAACCTTTAAGAACACCGGTACGGTGACCATCGTTGTGTCGCCGGACACGGAAGGATTTATCAACAATCTGTTAAAGCTGGTCAACTATATTTACAAGTTGGACCATACCGGCACCATTGATACCAAAAAACTGGCGGATATTCTGATCAAGTATTTGGGTATCGACATTGACCGCAATGTGCTGGCGGCGCTGTTGGACGCTTGCTTTGCCATTAAGGATATTGTGGGCGATTCTGCCGATGCTATACAGCTGACGGCCACTGCGGTGAAGATCATCGCCAACATTCTGCTTAAATTGAAATATAATGATACCATCACTTTTACCGTTGTAGACGGTGTGCCTTGCACGGACTTTAACATTACCGGTCCGGATACGGTACAGGAGGGTGCCCAGATCCAAATGGCCATTACGGACGCAAAACCCGTTGCGGCCGATGTTTCGGATATTACCTGGTCCTCCTCGGATGAAAGTGTGGCCTATGTAGATCCCCAAACCGGTATCATCACCGGTCGTGACGCAGGGGGCAACATGGGCACGATTGCAAACAGTCAAAAGTGCACCATCACGGCGACTTCCGCTGCCAATCAGGTGGTGCGAACCAAAGAGCTTACCGTAACCGGCAAAACCGGGCGGGTGCTCAGCGACGCGGTGATCCACGCCCAGCGGGACTGCAATATCGGCGATCAGCAAACGCTGACCTACACGGTGTACCCGGTGCGTGTAAGCAAGGCCAATAATTTGAACATTACCTGGGGGCTGCTGGACGGTACGGACGCAGACGGCAATCCCAAGTATCTGTGGGCGGGCGACGCCTATGATGAAACGGTGACCGACGAGACCACCGGCGAGACCACCACGGTCCACCACGACGGCTCGGTAGAGGACGGGATCGCCAGGCTGGACAAGGATGGTAACTACACGGCGCTGTCCGGCGGTACCGCCACGGTGGTACTGAAAGCCTCCACCGGCTACAAATTGCTGGATGGCAGCTATTACACCATCTCCCAGGTGCAGACCCAGACCACGATTTTCAACGGTCTGCCGGTGTCCGGCATTGATGTGACTGTTGAAAGTGCCGTAAAGAGTGCTGTTTTGGCCAATAGCGTGAAGTTGCAGCAGCAGCAGACGGAGGTGGCCGGTGAAACGCTGGATTTTGCCACCGTTACTGCCAGCACGGTGTACGATGGCTCCGGTGTGCTGGTTAAGGCCAATGTGGACCCGGCAGACGCCACCAATAAGAATGTAAAATGGTATATTGATAATACGGATCAGTTTGAACTGAAGGACGAGGACAAGACCGCCGGCACCGTAAAGGTGGTGGCTAAGGCTTCTTGCACCAGCGCCTCCAGCGTACATATTTGGTGCGTGTCTGAGGACGGCGATATTCAGTCCGATGTGGTGACCCTTTGCGTGGTGCGTAACGCCGCAGAGACCAATACCATTAACGGTGACGACCTCTCCGTAATCAACGGCAAGACCCTGGATGTGTCTCACGCCATGACCTTTAGCGGCTCCACCTCCTCGGCACAGGCCTGCTACGGCGCCAACTGGTACTCCTCCGATGAGGGCGTGCTGACCGTAGCCCCCAAGGGCAACGACAACGGCGACGCGGTGGTTACCGGTGTGGATGTAGGCACCGCTACCCTGTACTGCGTGTCTGCTTCCGGCGGTATTGTGGCGGAGAAGCAGGTGACCGTGTATCCGGACAAGGATTACTTAAAGCAGGTGATTAACATCTGCGAGGACACGGTGATCGAGCGCACCAACGAAAATAAAACATTATATAAGGACTTCAGCCGAAAGCTGGATTATGCTTATTATGTCTATTATGATGAGCCTATGGCTGCCCAGGACAGCTGTAATACTTACGCCCGTGAACTGCTGTACGCTTTCTACAAGCTGGGCGGTTATATCGGCTTGACCGGTGTGACCCTTGTAAACAAGGACGGCTCGGACGCCGGCGCGTTCCGCAGCGTAAAGGTGTCTACCACTAAGCGGTATGACAGCTACTCTGTGGATTTGGACGCCCAGGTGGCACCCAAGACCGCTATGTATCGCACCATCAAGTGGAGCAGCGATAACGACAGTGTAAAGGTAGACGCCAACGGTATTGTGAAGCCCGCAGGCAACAAGGCCTGCCAGGCCAAGATTACCGTTACCGCCACCGACTATATGGATAATGTATACACCGATAGCATGTATGTGGCCTTTGCTAACGATCCGGTTACCGGCATTAAGCTGGACACCACGGAGATCGTCGGCGGCAAGGTAGGCGAAAGCCAGACCTTAAAGGCAACGGTGGAGCCCACCGGCTTTGGCATCGTGGGCAAGGCCTCTGTGGCGGATGTGATTTGGTCCACCTCTGACCCGGAGATTGCCACTGTGGATCAGAACGGCGTAGTTTCCTTTAAGAGCGGTGGCGACTGCGTGGTGACTGTGACCACCTGTGACGGCGGCTATACCGCCCAGTGCAAGGTAAATGTGGTGACCAACTATGACGCCCTGCAAGCCCAGATTGATACCTATAAGTCGCTGGAGCTGACAGAAACCAACTATTACCCGGCCACCTGGCAGGCCTTCCAGGATGCCATTGCCGAGTCCCAGGCTTTGATCGACGCCAACGCATCCAGCCAAAAAGAAGTGGACGCCCAGTTGGAAAAGCTGATCGCCGCTTACAAGGGCCTGGAGAAATATACGCATATTAATAATGTAGAGATTTACTTGGACGGCGAGGAGGCCAGCAACTTCTATCAATATGATGTGTCGCTGCTTACCGACGGCGCATACAAGGACGCTAAACTGGATCTGAATGTACGCCTGTACCCCAACAATGCCAACTATGCGTCCGTTACCTGGACCTCTTCTACCGACAAGATCGTGATTTCTGAAAACGGCGTGGCTTCTCCCGCCAAGAACACCTCCTTTAATGTGTTGAAGAACGAGGGCTACTACGGCAAGATCACCTGTACGGTTACGGATCACTTCGGCCAGACCTGGACGGACGATGTGTGGGTATCCTTTGCGTACACACCTGCCACCGGCATTACCATTTCTGAGTCGGCTGTCAGCGGTTCCATTGGGGATACCCATCAGCTGACGGCAACGGTACAGCCATCAGGCACCTTGGGCGTGGGCAAGGCATCCATCTCTGACTTCTATTGGGAGAGCGATAACGAAAATATCGCCACCGTAGACGATAAAGGCTTGGTGACCTTTGTGTCCACCGGCGCCACCACTGTGCGTGCCATTGCCTATGACGGCGGCTACACCGCCACCTGCTCCGTATCCACCGGCGGTGATCGCAGCGCACTGCAGGCCGCATTGGAGAAGTATAAAGATACGGATTATCAGGACTATGAGTACACCGTGGGCATTACCTTTAAGCAGGCCTATGAGGAAGCCCAGTCCGTGATGAACGACAACACCAAGACCCAGGACGAGATCAACCAGGCCGCACAGGCATTGATAGAGGCCGGTGCTGCGCTGGAAGGTCATCAGGTCATCAAAGCGCAGTCCGTTGATGTAAGCTATGTGGGTTACAGTCGCAACACCGCCATAGGCAGCTATAATCAGCGCACCAGCGGTACGATTGGCGACAACGACGCCTTGACCATCGACCTGAGCAAGAACGGCTACGCCAATACGCTGCATGAGAACAACAAGCTGGAGCTGAGCGCCGCCGTAGTGCCGGCGGGTGCAGACAGCAATGGCATCAGCTGGACGGTGGACGACAGCAAAAACATCAAAGCCACGCAGACCGATGGCAAGCTGGTGCTGAGTCCCTCCTCTGCCACTGCCAACGGCTGGGCGAAGGTGACGGTGACCACCACAGACCATTACAGCCGCACGCTGAGCCGCAGCTTTACCGTTGTAATGAGCGGCAGTGTGATCAGCGGCGTCAGCCTGGATCAGCCCCAGTTGAATTTGCTGGTGACCCAGAAGCCGGTACAGCTGAATGCAACGCTTGCCGGTTCCTCTAACAAAACCTTTAACGATGTAACCTGGACCTCCTCGAACCCGGCTGTGGCTACGGTAGAGAACGGACTGGTTACCCCGGTGGATGTGGGCGACTGCACCATTACCGTGAAAACCCTGGACGGCGGCTACACCGCCACTTGTGCCGTAACCGTGCGTGCGGATTACTCCGTGCTGGAAGCCAAGTACGCCGAATACCAAATCCTGGTCAATCAGGCGAAGGGCCAGTATATATACACGGAGGATTCCCTGGCTGTGCTGGAGACCGCCTGTGCCCAGGCCAAGACGATGATTGACAGCGGTTTGTCCACCCAGGCTGAGATTGACGCCCAGGTGGAGCTGCTGGAGAGCGCCCACAACGGTTTGGTGAAGTACATTATCGCCGAGGGCGTGAGCCTGACGGCAGATACAGAGGCCCAGGCCAATGTGACCATTCCCAATCCGGGTCATATCCGCTACCTGCACAATGAACTGAGCTTGAAGAACAAGACCGTTCAGCTGTCTGCTGTAACGGCGCCGGCCGGCGGACTGTACCAGAGCATTACCTGGTCCAGCTCCAACGACAAGGTCACCGTCAGCGACACCGGGCTGGTGACCAATACAGACAGCGGCAACCAGTGGGCAGAGATCACCTGCACCATCACCACCGTGAAGGGTGACAGCTTCACCGCCACCACCACGGTTTGCTTCACCCGCTATGCGGTGACCGGTGTAAGCATGGATACGGATATGGTCCACGGCTCACCGCAGGATACCGTGACGATTACGCCCACGGTGACCTCCACTGCCACCATTGCTTCCTTGGCGCTGCGGGACTGCACCTTTACCAGTGACCACCCGGAGATCGCCACGGTAGACAACAGCGGCAAGATCACCTTTGTATCCCAGGGCAAGGCCACCATTACCGCCACCACGGTGGACGGCGGCTACACCGCCACGGTGATTGCCTATACGACTTATGATTTCTCCGCCTTGCAGCAGGCTATTGCGGATGCCGGTGCGGTGGATTACAAGGATTACGCTTACGATTACGGTATGGCGTTTAAGACCGCTTACGATAAGGCCGTGGCGGTCAATGCGGACTATGAGTCCTCACAGGATGTCATTGACGCTGCCACTTCTGCACTGAAACAGGCCCAGAATGCGCTGGCCGGCCACGAGTTCGTCGGCCCCGGCGAGATTGGCTTTACCAGCGGCGGCGCTGCGGTGACCGAGGGCAAGGCGCTGGTTGTGGATGACAACCAGCAGGTGACCCTGTCTGCTGCCTATGCCGACGGCGCGATGGTGCAGGATCCGTCCTGGACCACGGCGGCAGAAAACAATGTAACCGCTGCTACGGATGCTGCCGGCAACTTGGTGCTTACCAAGACCAACGCAGACGCCTCCGGCAGCGTGAAGGTGACCTACACCTTGAAGGACGCTTACGATCGGACTTATACCAAGACCATCACCGTCAAGCTGGTGAACCAGAAGATCAACATTGACAGCTTCAAGTTCACTTACGACGGCAATGAGGTAGAATCTGTGTCTTACGGCTGCAGCGGTGTGTACACCAACAAGAGCATTCAGCTGGGCGTGAGCACCTATCCCGCAGACGCAGACGCCTATGTGTCCGCTTTGTGGACCTCCAACAATAAGAACCTGGTGGTGGACCAAACCGGTAAGGTTTCTGCCAGCGGCGCCATGTTCGGCACCAAATACACCGCCACCATCACCTGCACCTTGACCCTGGAGGACGGCTCCACTGTGACCAACTCCATTCAGGTGACCTTTAACAGATTTTAACCCGTCAACGAAAGGACTCTAAGTTATGCAACAAAAAACCAAAAAATGGCTCAGTCTGGTGCTGGCCGTCTTGCTGGTGTCCGCTTGTTTTACGGGTACACTCCTTGTACGGGCGGCGCAGGATGTGGCGATTGATGAGACCCATTTCCCGGACGCCGGCTTCCGTCAAATCGTGGCAGAGAAGTGCGATAAAAACGGCGACGGCATTCTCTCTGATTCTGAGCGCAGCAGCATCACCCGTATGATGCTGCCTGCGTGGCAGGAGGATGTGCTGGGGGAAGGTACCCCCATTGTCAGCCTGGAGGGCATACAGTATTTCTATAATCTGCAGAATCTCTATTGCGCAGACATTGGGCTGACCTCGCTGGATGTGAGTGCCCTGTCCAAGCTGACCCAGCTGACCTGTATGGACAATGCGTTGGGCACGCTGGATCTAAGCAAAAACACGGCGCTGACCCAGATCAACTGCGCTGCCGACCAGTTGACGGAGCTGAAATTGCCTGCCGGTGTGCAGCGCCTGCTGTGCGAGAACAACGCGCTTACCGCCTTGGATTTGTCCGGCTGCACAGCGCTGACTTATCTAAAGTGTGCCAACAACCAGTTGGCTACACTGAACTTGGGTGCCAACACAGCGCTTTCCACCCTGATCGTGTCCAATAACCACCTGCCGTCGCTGGATCTGCGCGCCAATACGGCGCTGGCCGCCGTGACCCTGGGCCAGCAGACCATTACGGTGAACGCTACGCAACAGGATAATGTGTTTTATGCCCCGGTGGGCGGTTTGGCTGCGGACGGCGTGGTGTACCAGGATACGGAGAAGTATGAGAACGGCAATTTTGTCACCGCGGATTATGCGCTGATGCAAAACGGCTTTACTTATGAGTACGCCACCGGTTCGGATCTGGCCGGCGCCTTGACGGTAGATGTGACGGTTGTCAAGGACTTTTATCAGGTGCGCTTTTATGGGGACGAAACCAAGAATGTGCTGCTTTCTGCCGTAGCGGTGAACAGCGGCCAAACGGCGGTTGCACCTACGGACTTTGCTTTGCCCCAGTGTAAGGCGCTGGCCGGTTGGAGCGACACGCTGGAGAATATCACGGCGGATAAAGAGGTGTACGCCCTGTACACGGACGATCACCACTACGCAGTTACCGCCTTTAGCACCGATGGCGTGGCCACCATCTCCTGCACCGGCGGCTGTGGGGTAGACACGCGCACGGTCACCTTCCTGGACTGCCTGAATGCCAAGACCGGCAGCGACCGCTATGAGCAGCTGCTGGATGTGAACGGCGACGGGATCATTAACGCCCGGGATTACGTGCTGCTGGATCGCCAGTTCAACGCTGCTAAATAAAGACGGACAAAATAGCAAAAAGAAACGGACCACCCGTATAGGTGGTCCGTTTTTCGTTGTTATAAAATGGGGCAATGTATTTGCGTAAAATATACATTTGTAGGGTGCAATGAGTGAATTGCACGCAGTGCGGGCGGCAGGTTGCCGCCCCTACGGTCAATCGGTTACAAAAGTGCCCTCGTAGGGGCGGATAGTATCCGCCCGCCGTAAGAACCGTCCGTCAATGCCCTTAAATAATATTCCGATAAAATCGAATGGTAAAGGTGGTACCGACGCCTACGGTGCTTTGCACCTCCACGGTGGCGTTCTCCCGGTTCAGCACGGATTTGCTCAGTGCCAGTCCAATGCCAACGCTGTCTGCCCCGGCGTTTTTGCCCTTGTAAAACCGCTCAAAGATATGGGGCAGGTCCTCTTTTTCGATTCCGTAGCCATCGTCGGCGATCACCAGCTGGCAATAGAGGGCGGTCTGGGTGCCGGTTAGGCGCAGGGTACCGCCGTTGTCCATGTGTTCCAGGCAGTTTTTGACAATATTCTGCACCGCTTCCACCGTCCACAGCCGGTCGCCCAAAAATTGCCCTTGCCGGCAGTCCACGGCCAGCGTCATTTGGCGCAGCTCCGCTTGAATGATAAAGGGCGCCAGCGCCTGCTCTACCACTGCGGTCAGCTCCACCGGCTCCTTGTGTAGCACTGCCGTGCCCGCGTCAAATTTGCTGATCTTCAGCAGAGTGGTGATCATCCACTGCATTTTTTCCAGCTGGGCGGAAATACCCTTTAGGAATTCCAGCCGCTTTTCGGCGGGTAGATCCTCTTCCAGCAGCAGATCCGTCATCACCGTCATGGAGGTGATGGGGGTCTTTAGCTGGTGCGAGACGTCGGCCAGCGCGTCCGCCAAGTAGGTTTTGTCTTTTTGCATCAGCTCCGCCTGGGTTTGCAGCTTGCGGGCGGTTTTGTAAATGTTATTCTCCAGAAGGGACAGCTCGCCTTCCTGGTTGTTGGCGGGCACCAGCAGCGGCGCCGTGCCGTTGACCAGGGTGGTCAGGTAATCGGACAGCCGCCGAATTTCTCGGGTTTGATTGCGGGTGTACAGGCAGAATATTGCCAGCAGCGCCCCGCAGCCCACCAGGCAGATTATGCCCATGGTAATGCTTTGCCAAAAGCCCACGCCGATAAGCAGGGCGCTGATCACCAGCCCCGGCACCAGCGCGCGGCGAAAATGTTTGTCCTCGCTCATTCGTCCACCTTGTAGCCCATGCCCCGCACGGTCTTAATGATCTGCGGCTCCACCGGGTCGTCCTCGATCTTCTCTCGCAGCCGCTTGATGTATACGCTCAGCGTGTTGTCGCTGACAAAGTCGCCGGCCACATCCCAAATGCTCTCCAGCAGCATATTGCGGCTGAGCACCCGGCCACGGTTTTGCAAAAAGGTCAGCAACAGCTTGTATTCCAGGGCGGTTAGAATCACTTCCTGCCCGTTTTTCAGCACTTTGCCCTCTTTCATCCGCACGGTCAGACCGTTTATACGGATTTCCTCGGTGGCAGCGCCCTTGCTGCGGCGCAGCACCGTCTTGATCCGCGCCATCAGTTCCCGCAGGCGAAAGGGCTTGCTGATGTAGTCGTCGGCGCCCAGCTCCAGGCCCAGCACCTTGTCAAAGGTCTCGCCCTTGGCGGTCAGCATCATCACGGGGGTGTTGCCCAGCTTGCGGATGCGGCGGCAGACCTCCAGGCCATCCATCTTGGGCATCATCACATCCAGCAGCACCATATCGGGCTTGACCAGATTGAACTTGTCCAGACCTTCTTCGCCGTCGTTCGCGGTGGTGACCTGGTAGCCCTCTTTGGTCAGATAAAGCCGCAGCAGCTCGCAGATGTTGGTATCGTCGTCCACGACGAGGATCTTTTCGTTGGCCATAGTGGTTTCCTCCCCAATTCTGTATGTTCCGGCCCTTTCGGGCCTTGTGACAAAGTATTCCACTTCTTATTATACGGAAGAGTTATGACAAAATAAAGAAGGTTTTGTATGATTTTTAGGACGCAGGCTCCGCCGCTCAGCTCATCATCAGCCGGATGATCTCCTCATTGGTCTGCCGCATCCCATCCTTGCCCAGACGTCCGATGCCCTTGATGGTGGTCTCGATGTCCTTCATCACGATGCCATCGCCGCCCTTGAACTCCTGATTGCACTTGTACATGTTGTAGCCCAGCAGCGCCGCATCCACCGAAGATGCGATCTTTGCAGCGCAGGAAGCCTTGGCTCCGTCGCACACAATGCCGGACACGATGGCAAGGGCGTTGACCACCGTGTGGATGGCAGCCTGATAGCCGTCGCCGCACAGGTACACGATGCCTGCGCCTGCACCCGCACCCGCGCTGACCGCGCCGCAGTAGGCAGACAGGGTGCCGATGC
>OLIW01003175.1_pt1 | contig 10821 bp, 7 predicted proteins | sample 1601321 | NCBI WGS metagenome assembly OLIW01 (sample SAMEA2452114, study PRJEB22498) | human gut metagenome | reverse complement strand
ATAGATATTTCCATTTACTGTGCCGCCTGTGACTTCTACATTTGCAAGATTCTCAACGTCAGAGTAATAGCCGCCGCCAACTACGTAGCTGCCAACTTCGCCGCCCGAAATTGTAACTTTTGCAGAATCTACCGAGACTTTTCCGGCAGAGCCCTCTAAGTCCCAATTTGCACCGCCTCCGTAAACATACTTGGCGTATCCCGACTTAAGCTGAACGTCGGTCCCTCCCGTAACGATAGCGTTTGATGCTCCTTCAGCTTCGCCGCCGCCGAGAACCGAACCGCCAATAGTACCGCCGTCTATAATTACCTGAGTTCCGCCTTCAACGGAAGTTGTACCGCCGCCCCAAGCTCCGCCGGCTCCCAAAAGATTCCATATAACGCTCGCGCCGGAATTTACCTCTACATAAGTTCCACCCAAGGTTTCAGACTTTGAATTTGCCCCAAGAGCCCAACCAGCTCCATAAGCACCAGAATCGACTGTACCGCCGTTTAGAATTAGAGATGATTGACCGTGAACTTTTGAGGTTGCATTCACACCCTCATCTTGAGAAGCCGAACCACCTGCGGCATAATAGGTGTATCCACCATCAATAACGACTTTGGAAGAACCCCAAACATCAGATGAAGCGCTCAAGCCGTCCGTCGCATAAGCAAAGCCCCCGCCAAGTATTACCGCATCGTATGGAGAGGTATTTGGATCTTTGTACGAGACATTACCCGAAGTCATGACAACGGACGAATCGCCGCTAATAGTAGCAGCCGCGCCGTTTTTCGCGTAAGAGCCACCCATCGCGATTCCATGGACTGTGCCGCCCGAAATTGTGAGAGAAGAAGAATCCAAAACAGAACTTTCGCCCTGCCCAGAAACTTCAGCGCCACCTCCAGCGAGCCCGGCGCCTATTTCGGCTCCGCTTCCATCGACCTTAGAATCGACAACAGTTCCCTCCGCTAAATTGAGTGAGCCGCCGCCAAAATTATTTTCGGCAAACACCGCTCCGAATAGCAAAGATGATACAGAAAGTACCGTCAATTTTTTGCATTCATAAATTTTAGTTTTTTAAGGCTTACAATTGTTTGTCGCAATTTTTTTAAATCAAGGTCTTTTACGCATTTGTTCCAAAATTTAAGACTAAACCTACAGATTGAAAAGCTCTGAGCGAAAATTTGTGCAAATATTGCCTCTAGCAAGAGAGGTAATTTCCACCGAAGCAGTTTTCACCGCAAAAATCAACTTAGCGTACACTCTTATTTTACGATAAATAGACTTATTTATGAGCGAAAATAATAACATTAGCAAAAGCGGAAAAATACTTTATGCATTCTCTATATTTGCAATTTTTGCAGTTCTTATTGCAGCTGGGATAATCGCCTTTGCTATTTGCGACAAAACTCCCACTATTCAGCATATTGCAGACGAGCATATAGACTCCCTAGCAAACGGCTTAATGACGTACGCCTCCATAAGCGTTGGCTTTATACTCACTGAATTTGCGCTGCTTATGACATTTGCAGACAATCCGTTTTTTAAAAAATGGCATAAATCCGGAAAATTTCAGATCTGGCAGACTTTAAATTTGATTGCGCTTTTAAGCAGCGTGTCGGTCTTGGTTTCCTCAATAGTAATGCTGGGATGGGAGAGGCTGTTGTCGGTAGTTGTAGGCATCTTGGCAGTAAATGTAATTTCAATGCTCTTTGTATTTATACCTCTAATTGTAGCCACCACAAACATAATAAAAAATAAGGCCCTAAACCAGGAGTAAACTTTGCCATTTTAGCATATGGCGAATGAATCAACTTAACTTCAGGCAAAGAATTAAAAGTATTTTTTACGTTAAAAAACTATTTTAGATATAAAAAGCAATTATTCAGTTTAAAAGCTTTAGTCTTCTAACTGTCAAATAAAATTCTTGATTAGAAATTGCTTTATTCTCTTTACAGAAAAAAGCCAAGGCAATAAAGCTCAAGCGTTGTTTAACAGAGGCGACATTTGCCACTTGCCTCTCAATTGCAACTCAAAATTGAGGTTTCGTTGTATGGCTTTAAAGAAATTTTTAACGTTCTCGGCGCTGGCGCTATTGGCATCGGCATTCACCTTAACATTTGCAGAAAGCGGTGATGTAAAGCCCTGCTATCCCATCCCAAACAAGAATCAGTTGAGGTGGCAGGAGATGGAGTTTTACGCCTTCATACACTTTGCCACAAACACTTTTTCAAACGAAGAATGGGGCGACGGCAGCAAAGACCCCAAGACATTCAACCCGACGAATCTCGATTGCAGGCAGTGGGCGAGAGTATGCAAAGAAGCCGGAATGAAGGGTATGATTCTAACAGCAAAGCATCACGACGGTTTTTGCCTTTGGCCATCAAAATACACCGATTACTCCGTAAAGAGCTCGCCTTGGAAAGACGGCAAAGGAGACATTGTAAAGGAACTTTCAAAGGCCTGCAAAGAGTACGGGCTAAAACTTGGGCTTTACCTCTCTCCGTGGGACAGGCACCACGCGCAATACGGCAAACCGGAATATGTGGAGTATTTTAGGAATCAGCTGCGCGAGCTTTTGACAAACTACGGCGATATATTTGAGGTCTGGTTTGACGGCGCAAACGGCGGCTGGGGCTATTACGGCGGAGCTTGGGAAAACCGCAATATAGATCGCAAAACCTACTACGATTGGGAAAACACAATAAAAATTATAAGAAAGCTTCAGCCATCCGCCATAATATGGAACGAAGTAGGCCCCGACATACGTTGGTGCGGCAATGAAGGCGGCTCCGTCGGAGAGACAAACTGGAGCATATTCGACTACCACAAATACGCCCCGGGAACGGGCGACCCTCGCGAGCTAAGAGTTGGTATGATGGACGGGCCAAGCTGGATTCCAGCGGAAGTCAATACCTCGATACGTCCGGGCTGGTTTTACCATGAGCACGAAGACGGCAAGGTAAAGAATTTGCAAAAGCTCATGGACACATACTACGATTCCATTGGCAGAAACGGCACATTCCTACTAAATTTCCCCATAGATAAGCGCGGTCTGATACACGAAAACGATGCCGCCGAAGCCGCGAGATTTGCGAAGGCTGTAAGGGAAGCATTTGCGGTAAATCTTGCAAAGCAAGCAAAAGTAGAAGCTTCAAACGTGCGCAAAGGCAAGCCAAAATTCGCCGCAGAAAACGCAATAGACGGCAAGAAAAACACATATTGGGCAACGGACGACGATGTATTGGCAGCCGATATAACACTTGATTTCGGAAAGAATTTGAGAGTAAACCGCTTCTTGATTCAAGAGTATATTCCACTTGGGCAGCGCATAAAAGAGTTTGTTGTAGAAGGGTTTTCAAACGGACAGTGGCGGCAGCTCGCAAGAGAGACGACAGTCGGCTACAAGCGCATATTGCGCTTTCCAACAACTGAAGTTTCTAAGTTGCGCCTTAGCATAAAAGACTCTAGAGCCTGCATCGCAATATCAAACATTGCAGTTTACGAAGCTCCGCAGATTCTAATACCTCCGACTATCATACGCGACCAAAACGGCAGGGTAAACATATTTGCAGCAGACGGAGAGTCCGAGATTTACTACACTTTAGACGGCTCAAAGCCGACATCAAAGTCTTCAAAGTACACGGGGCCCATAGACACTCCGGACGGCAAAATAAAGGTATCTGCAATCGCATACGACCCCGCAAATAAAAAGAGTAGCGATCCCGCCGTAGAGCAGTTTGGGATTTCGAGAAAGAATTGGAAGATTTTGGGCATCGATGAAAAGTACGCAAAAAATATGCACGAAGCCATAGACGGCAATATAAATACGGTCTTTGTCCAAGAGAAGAAGCAAATGCCCGTCGATATAGTAATCGACATGGGCAAGCCAGAAACTCTCACGGGCTTTAAGTACATTCCCCACCAGGGCTTCTGGTATGCGGGAATAATCACGCGCTACGAATTTTACGTATCAAGCGACAATGAAAATTGGAAGAAAGTTAGCGAAGGCGAATTTTCAAACATAAAAAACAATCCCCTGCTACAGATAAAAACCTTTGAACCTGTCAAAGCGCGCTACATAAAGCTCAGAGCGCTTGAAAACACACACGGAAACGCCTCGGCAGGCTATACGGAAATAGACGTCATAACAAAGCAAACAAGCTTTTGGCGTTCGGCGATTTAAGAAACAAATATAGAAAGAACATAGATATGTCATCATGCGAGATTAAGGGAGTGGACTTTAGGCAAGTTCCACAGAGAGTGTTGCGCGACGGCTCAAAGATGCCCGCCATAGGCTTGGGAACTTTTGGAAGCGACAGCGTATCTGCAGAAGATGTAGCAAAAGCGGTTTACGGAGCCGCACAAGTCGGATACAGGCACTTCGACTGCGCAAGCGTCTACGGCAACGAGGATAAAATCGGAGAGGTTTTCCGAAAACTTATAAGCGGCGGAATAAGTAGAGAAGATATGTTTGTTACCTCAAAGGTGTGGAACGACATGCACAAACCTGAAGATGTTAAGAAATCCTGCAAAAAATCGCTAAGCGACTTAAAATTGGATTACCTGGATATGTATCTAGTCCATTGGCCCTTTCCGAACTTTCACCCGCCAAAGTGCGACGTAAATTCGCGAAGCAAAGACGCACGCCCTTACATACACTCTGAATTTATGGAAACTTGGTCTGCCATGGAAGACCTCTACAAAGAGGGGCTTGTGCGCCACATAGGCACATCCAACATGACGGAGGCAAAAATGGAGTTGTTGCTGCGCGATGCAAAAGTAAAGCCCTTTGTAAATGAGATGGAACTTCATCCTCACTTCCAGCAAAAGAAATTTTACGAATATCTAAAATCAAAAGACATAGAGATAATCGGCTACTGTCCCATAGGCTCTCCGGGGCGCCCCGAGCGCGATAGGACTGCGGAAGACACCTGCGATATACAAGATGAAGTTCTTGTAGAAATAGCCCGCCGCCACAATATCCACCCCGCCACGCTCTGCGTAAAGTGGGCGGTCCAAAGGGGGCATACGCCAATTCCATTTTCGACGAATCCAAAAAATTATACGGCAAACATAATGAGCCTGTTCTCAGAGCCTCTGAGTGATGATGAGATGTTGGCAATATCCAACGTTGATAAGAATTGCCGCCTCATAAAGGGCCAAGTTTTCCTCTGGAAAGAAAATCAATCCTGGGAAGATCTGTGGGACTTAGATTCAAAGATAGCCGAGTAAATTTATCCTAAAAAAATATATGGCTGACAATATTCCCATAAAAATGCACGGTGCAGTGCTGCCAGGCAACAGCACTGTGGAAATTAGAGAATTCGACGTTCCAAGACCTGGACATGGCGAAGTGCTCATAAAGGTTAAGGCGTCAACAATCTGCGGCTCGGACATACGCTGCATATACCACGCCCACTTGGGTAAGGGTCCCGAAGGTTATCAGGACGGTATGATAGCTGGGCACGAACCGAGCGGACAAATAGTTTTGGCAGGCGAGGGTTGCCGGAGATTCAAAGTTGGCGACAGAGTCATAGTTTACCACATATCCGGCTGTGGAGTCTGCAACGATTGCAGGCGCGGCTACATGATTTCCTGCACGAACGAGAAATGGCGCCGCGCCTACGGTTGGCAGCGAGACGGGGCGATGGCAGATTACATGCTTGCAGAAGAAAAGGATTTGCTAGCCCTTCCCGACTCGCTCTCGTACGAAGACGGTGCGCAAATTGCATGCGGATTTGGCACGGTTTACGAGGGGCTTGAAAAGATAGGTATTTGCGGGAATGACGATGTGCTCATAACAGGCCTTGGCCCGGTTGGACTTGCGGCCGCGATGGTGGCAAAGGCAATGGGCGCAAACCGCATAATCGGCATAGACGCAATAGAAGAGCGAATGAAACTTGCAAGGAAGCTGAAGCTATGCGACGTGGTTCTGCCCGCCTCAGAAAATAATGTTGAGCAAGTAAAGGCGCTAACAAATTCAAAGGGCGTTGAGAGAGCTGTGGATTGCTCCGCAAACGCAAGCGCCAGAGCCTGCGCCGTTAGGGCTACGCGCAAGTGGGGCAAGATTGTATTCATAGGCGAAGGTGGAACAGTAAACCTAAACCCATCGCCCGATATTATCCACGACCAAAAGACAATTTGCGGCTCTTGGGTAAGCTCAATATGGAAGATGGAAGAGCTCGTGGAGCGCATAGAGCGGTGGAACATACACCCCGCCGATTTAATAACACACAGATTTGAATTAAAGGACGCCGACAAGGCCTACGCCCTAATGGCCTCCGGCAAGTGCGGCAAAGTGGCAGTAGTATTTAAATAAAAACAACTCAAGACAAGGTATTAGAGCATGAAAAAAGACCCCATAGTAGCAAGAGAAATGTTGATTCCATTCATAATGGTGACGTCGCTCTTTGCTCTATGGGGTTTTGCCAACGACATAACAAATCCGCTAGTCCAAGCTTTTGAGGATATATTCCTAATAAGTTCATTTGAAAGCGGCTTTGTGCAGACGGCTTTCTACGGCGGATACGCAACAATGGCAATTCCGGCAGCCATATTCATAACTCGCTACACCTACAAATCAGGAATTCTAATGGGGCTTTTGCTCTACGCACTGGGAGCATTTTTGTTTATACCCGCTGCATTTTTCATGCAGTTTTGGCTCTTTTTAATTTCCTTTTATGTTCTCACTTTTGGGCTCGCCTTTCTGGAGACGACGGCAAACCCCTACATACTATCAATGGGGAGCCCTAAAACGGCAACCAGGCGCTTAAACTTGGCGCAAGCGTTTAATCCAATTGGATCGCTGACGGGAATGACAGTGTCGTCGGTATATATTTTAAACCAGCTGGAGGTTTCAAAATTCAGGGCTCAAGAGATGCTGGCCCACCCGGAATACGAAAGTATGCACGCTGGAATCGTAAGTGAAAAAATAAGAGAATCGCTGGAAACTCTGTCGGAGACAAATCCCGATGTGTTTTTACAAATGCAGAGCAATGACCTGGAAATAATACAAATTCCCTATGTAGCAATCGGACTTGTCGTAAGCTTTATGTTTTTTATTTTTGCGTTTAAAAAAATGCCTCAAACCACGCAGGATTTAGATCATAAACTCGATTTTAAAAGGACTTTCTTTAGGTTGGTAAAGAACCGCTGCTACTTTTGGGGCGTGATAGCGCAACTGTTTTATGTGGGGGCGCAAATAATGTGCTGGACCTTTATAATACACTACGCCGTGGAAAATTATAAGATGAGTGCCGCGAGCGCGCAAAACTACAATATATGTGCGATGTTAATTTTCTGTGCAAGTAGGTTTATATTTACATACCTTATGAAATTCATAAGCCCCGGCACAATGCTATTTGCGCTTTCAGTTGCGGCGATAGCCCTATTATTTGGAGTTATATATCTGCATTCGATGCTTGGCTTATACTGCTTGATAGGCGTATCGGCCTGCATGTCTATAATGTTTCCAAGTATATACGGCCTTGCTCTCGACAGGGTTGGAAGAGATGCAAAGCTAGCGTCCTCCGGCCTCATATTCGCGATAGTAGGGGGTGCTTTAATGCCGCCCATTCAGGGGTTAATCATAGATGCAAATTTTGCGTGTTCAATATCCTCCACGCGCCTTTCGTTCTACCTGCCAATGCTCTGCTTTGTTGTTATAGCAATCTACGGATATTTTAATTCAAAAAACACAAGAAAGTTGATTTATGCTAAAAGGAATATCGAGTAAAATATCGCCCCAACTTCTAAAAATACTCTGCGAGATGGGCCACGGCGACGAACTTGTAATATCGGACGCGCACTTCCCCGCCGACACTTTCGGCAAGCGTGTGGTTCGCGCAGACGGTCTAAACGTAGACGTATTATTAGACGCAATTTTACCTCTGTTTGAGTTAGATTCGTACGTGCCAGATCCGATTGTGATGATGCAGGCTTCTCCAGGTGACGAGCTAGATCCAAGTGTGGAATCTCGCTATCTTGTAGCGATAAAAAAGCACTCCCCGTCCGCGCCCGATATTGTCAGGATAGAGCGCTTTGCATTTTACGAGAGGGCGAAATCGGCCTATGCCGTTTTAATTTCCGGAGAACTTGCGAAGTACGGCAACATTATAATTAAAAAAGGCGTGACACCGTGCTTATAAAGTGCTGATAATACCCTCATGATGAAAAGAATTTTATACTTTGTAGTTGCGCTTTGCCTGTGGGGGGCAAGCTTCGCGGAACAAGATTTAAGGCTGTGCTATAAACAGCCCGCAAAGATTTGGGAGGAGGCTCTGCCGATAGGAAACGGCAGGCTCGGAGCAATGATTTACGGAGGAGTGCCGCTTGAGGAAATACAGCTCAACGAGGATACGCTGTGGGGGGGTTCCCCGCACAACAATTACAGGGAGGGCGCAAGCAAGTACCTGCCGGAAGTGCGAAAGCTAGTCTTTGAAGGCAAAGATCAAGAAGCGGCGGCAATGATTGATAGGGAGTTTAAAACTCCTCAAAATGGAATGCCATACCAGAGCATAGGCAGCCTCTTTATAAAGTTTGAAAATCAGGATAATTTCACCGACTATAGCAGGGAATTAGATATTTCAAACGCACTTGCAACAACGGAATATAAGGTTGGCGGTGTCTCTTATAAGAGGGAGATTTTCTCATCTTTTAAGGATAATGTAATCATAATGCAAATTGAGTCCTCAAAGCGGGGGGCGCTTAATTTTGAACTCAGCTATAAATCGCAACTCGACGATGTAAGCACAAGCGATGGCGACGATGCCATTATACTTAAGGCTCGCGGGAAGTCGCACGAAGGAATAGAGGGCAAAGTTAAGTTGGAAGTAATTGCGAAAGTTATCTTAGACGGTGGCAAGCTTTCGCTAGAAGGCGGCAAGGCGAGCGTTTCAAATGCGACAAAGGCGACTATATACATATCGGCAGCAACGAACTTTAAAAATTACAAGGACCTGAGCGTAGATGAGAGTGACAAAGCTTCTTCAATATTGGCCTCGGCGCTCTCAAAACCCTACAAGACCGCAAAGCAAGAGCATGTTGCTCTCTACAAGGAGCAATTTGACCGCGTGAAGCTCGACTTGGGCGCATCTGAAGCTTCAAAGGACGAAACGCACCTAAGGGTAAAAAAGTTTAGAGATGGCGGCGATGAAGCGCTAGTTGCCTTAATGTTCCAATACGGCCGCTACCTTCTAATATCCTGCTCTCAGCCCGGCACACAGGCAGCGGGGCTTCAGGGAATATGGAATAAGGATTTGCTAGCCCCCTGGGACGGCAAATACACGGTAAATATAAACACTGAAATGAACTATTGGCCGTCTGAGAGCACGAATTTAAGTGAGCTTTCAGAGCCGCTGTTTTCGCTTATAAAAGAAGTTTCGCAAAGCGGGGCCGACACAGCGAAAGAACTATACGGAGCGAAAGGATGGGTTCTGCACCACAATACCGATATTTGGCGCTCAACTGGGATTGTTGACGGAGCCTTCTGGGGAATGTGGCCCAGCGGCGGAGCTTGGCTTTGTCAGCAAATCTGGGAGCATTTTCTATTTACTGGCGACAAGAAGTTTCTGGAGCAGTACTACCCCGTATTGAAGGGAGCCTCTCAATTCTTCTTGGACTTTCTAGTGGAGCACCCCGAGTACAAGTATATGGTAACCTGCCCATCAAATTCTCCTGAAAACTCTCCTCCCGGGAAGACCTCGATAGTGGCTGGGCCAACAATGGACAATCAGTTGGTGTTTGACCTGTTTTCAAACACGGCGCGCGCCGCGAATATATTGGGCAAAGACAGGCAGTTTGCAAAATCGCTTGAAGAGATGAAAAGCAAACTTCCGCCGATGCAAATAGGCAAGCACAACCAGCTTCAAGAGTGGCTTGAAGATGTTGACGACATAAGAAGTCAGCACAGGCATGTATCGCATCTCTACGGACTATTTCCCGGAAGCCAAATTTCGCCCTACAAAAATCCGGAATTATTTGAGGCAGCAAAGCGTTCGCTCGCTACCGCGACATCGACGACGATATGAAAAAGGAGATGATCGGGTATTTGGAACAGGCATAAGTAGATCGGTAATCTCTATCTGTCAAAATGTTAATATATATTTGCGATTAAGAAAACGACATAATTATGGAAAAGATTACAGTAAAGGATGTTGCCGTATCGGTCATAAAGGTAAACGATGAGGACTATATAAGCCTTACCGATATGCTGAAAGCCAAAGACGGTGAGTTCTTCTTTTCTAACTGGCTGAGAAACAGAAATACCGTTGAATTTCTCGGTATATGGGAAAAATTGGTCAATCCCGATTTTAATTATGCCGAATTCGACATAATTAAAAGTCAGGCGGGTCTGAATAGCTATCGTTTAAGCGCAAAAGAGTGGATGCAGAAAACGAACGCTATCGGAATCATATCCAAGACAGGACGCTATGGCGGTACTTACGCCCATAAAGATATTGCATTTGAGTTTGCCATGTGGATCAGTCCCGAATTCAAGGTTTATCTGATTCGGGAATTCCAGCGCCTGAAAGAGCAGGAACAGGCACAACTCGGCTGGAGCGCAAAACGCGAACTGTCCAAGATCAATTATCGCATCCATACCGACGCGATCAAACAAAATCTGATTCCGGCCGAAGTGACCGCGAAGCAGGCGAGCATCATCTATGCCAATGAAGCCGATGTGCTGAACGTTGCCATGTTCGGCATGACCGCAAAGATGTGGCGCGAGCAGAATCCCAATCTGAAGGGCAATATCCGCGATTATGCTACCATCAACGAGTTGATCTGTCTGTCCAATATGGAAAACCTCAATGCCGTATTCATCGACCAGAAAAT
>OLIW01003174.1_pt1 | contig 10825 bp, 8 predicted proteins | sample 1601321 | NCBI WGS metagenome assembly OLIW01 (sample SAMEA2452114, study PRJEB22498) | human gut metagenome | reverse complement strand
AAAAAGCCATTATGCTTTGATCGGAATGGCATTTGTTGCAGGAGGTTATCCGCTTTATTATGATGCTGTTAATGAAAAAGGCCTTGGAATGGCAGGTCTTAATTTTGTCGGCAATGCGGCATATGAAGAAGCTTTGCCGGAAGATGAAACAGAAGTCAGCCAGGTGGCACAGTTCGAGTTCATCCCATGGATCCTTACACAGTGTGCTACTGTAGCAGAGGCGAGAGAGAAGCTGGCAGCAATGAGACTGACAGGCACAGCATTCAGTGAACAGCTGCCGACAGCACAGCTTCACTGGATCATTGCAGACAAAGACTCCTGTATCGTTGTTGAGTCTATGAAAGATGGGCTGCATGTATATGATAATCCGGTAGGAGTGCTTACCAATAATCCACCATTCCCGAGTCAGATGTTTGCACTGAATAATTATGCCGGAGTATCCAGAAAACAGCCGGAGAGTACTTTTGCAGGAGTATTACAGCTTGATGCATATAGCAGAGGAATGGGTGGAATGGGAATACCTGGAGATCTTTCCAGCCAGTCAAGATTTGTGAAAGTTGCCTTTACAAAATTAAATTCGATCTCCGGTGAAGAAGAGGATGAGAGTGTAAGCCAGTTCTTCCATATCTTAGGATCCGTAGATCAGCAGCGTGGATGCTGTGAGGTGACAGAAGGCAAATATGAGATCACGATATACACGTCCTGTTGTAATACAGCAAAAGGTATTTATTATTATACGACTTATGATAATCATCAGATCACAGCGGTTGACATGCATGCGGAAAATCTGGATTCAGATCAGCTGATCTGTTATCCGCTTCTGTCCAAGGGCGAAGTCAGATGGCAGAATAAATAATACGAAAATGCACGGAGAAAGCATAACGCAGAACAACAGGAGGACAATATCGAGATTGTATGGAATGCAGATGTTAGGTTGATAATTGTGCAAGCACCGCCTGCACAATTTGTGCAACAAAAAAGAGGAGCCAGTCCAGACTCCTCAAAGGTACGTTATTTCAAAAAGTTGCTCTTGTGTTCCAGCGCGTGCAGATTATGATAGTCCTCATAAATAAGTCAATTTTGCAGATAAAATTAGCAACTCAGGAAAAAATGATTTGCTTGGAGAAATCGAAACGATAAGCTGAGATAATGGTTTCTCTTCTTTAGTGAGCCTATGAAATGACGAAATGTGGCTCGCCACATCAAACAGCCGATAAAATGACAAAACAACTCGGCCATGCAGCCAAAACACTCCGGCTATCCGACAAAACAGCCCGGCTTTTTTTCGTCAAATCAGGTCGGCTTTAACAAAAAGGTTGCCTCACATTATTGCGTGAGGCAACCTTTTCGTTATTCAATATGGTCGTTGATCCAATACCGAAGCTCCGTTTCGTCCTTTGTGCCATCCGCGATACCAATGAACATATCGGCCAGCTCATTCTGCTCCAATTGGAACTGATATCCATTCCATTTGAGTAGCAGTTGCGTGACCATGGCGCCAATTCGCTTATTGCCATCGATAAATGCGTGATTGGACGCTAACCCAAACCCAATACGAGCGATTTTCTCTATGTCAGTTGGAAAAAGATCTTCTCCTCCAAATGATTGAAGGGGTGCGGCAATAGCCGCTTCTAATCCAGCACGATCACGCAGACCATCAATGCCACCAGAAACTTGAATGATACGGCTATGAATCGCTACGACATCTTCTGCTGTAACCCAAATCATTCTGCCATCCTCTTATAGTCAGAAGCGAACTCGCTCAATAGTTGATCGGTGTCCGCCAGCATTTTTTCGCGGCTCACAGCTGTTACAGGCTCCTGAATCGTGACAGCAAAAGGCATGCCTTTTGCTCGAACAAAGGCATTGGCAAAAATATTAAAGGCAGTAGAAGTTGACATGCCCAGTGCATCACAGATGGCTGCCATTTGCGCTTTCACTTCAGAATCAATGCGAAAAGTCATGTTGGAATCCATGTTCAAGCCTCCTTTGCACTACAATAATACTACATAATATGTGCATTGTCAATCCGGTCGTTTCTTGATGATGGTCGGATGCGGCTGATCCAAAGGGAATTGATTATTCGACATAGTTCGATTATATCACAGAACGGCGACAACAGTGTGGCGCGGTTTTCCTTTTTTGCTCATTATGATCGATTTGTTGCATCTTCGACCGTTAATCCGTAAGACTTACCAGAATGGAGGTATGTCTATGTATCCGCGCACGATTATTGACTCACTATCGGCAGTTCCTAACAGAGATCAACTCACGCATAAAGATCTACACGCACATTTCAGCACTGGTCAATCGATTCTTCTTTCTGGTTCTGGGAGAGATAAGAAGTACGGGTACCGCAATGGTATCCAGACGGATCTTGGAGACATCAGGAACGATGTCTGGCGCGATTTGGTGCGTGAGCTCATTGTCCGGAGCCACGAAGAAGACTTGTTCGATAAACTCCTGGAGTGGGAGAAGGAGCACACCTATTGGTTAAAGACGAAAGCAGAACTGGAGCATTACACGCTTGAGCTCTACGCTGCAAGGATCTTTGACAACCCGAAATGGGTTGACTATGAAGCTTTTGCCAAGCACTATGGCTACCAGCCGCAGTCCTATGAGGGGTAAACAACTCAATGCATCGGATATACATGAAAACGGTAATGCCACATTGTGGCACTGCCGTTTTCTTATTGCCTTTTTTCAGTTCACGGTCTATTGACTACGCCAACAAAGAGTGGAAGTCCATCTGCACCAGTAATGGCGAATAAGAACGGTCGATCCAATACGAAGTCCATTTCCTCTTCAGGTGGCGCCGCAGCACCAGCCATCATCATGACGGTATATGCCGCTGCGGTAACCCCCTCTTCATCGATGGCAACGCGGGCTGCATGGTCGGCTTTGGAAAGGAATATCTCTGCAACTTTCGAAGTCATGGGACTGAAATCGGCCACCGTGGCATCGAATACACCGGTAATACCCAGCGCATTCAGGCCATCACGCAGGTCAAGATCAGAGACAACATCAAATTTGGGAACGGACATATTCACGATCAGGTGCTTGCTGTTCTCCCAGTTTCCATTGCTGTTTAGGAACTCAATCGTTTGCTCATCGGCAAGCAGATCATCCATAGCCACGCCATCATCAGGCAGGAGGAACCACATTTTGCCGCTGCCCTCCAGGCTCAGAGCAACAGCGCCGAACTGATCTGCCCAGTAATAGGTGTTGCTGCCGCCCTTGTGCATGAAGTCGCACTCCACGGTCTCTCCATCAGCACTGAACAGATGGAACAGGCCCTTTTCCGTTCCGGCCTCATTGAACTCACTGTGCCACTTGGCTCGGTAGTAGATGGTAGAGGCCAAAGCCATAACGGTCTCGGGGTCCATCGACAGGCCATCGGCCTGCGCTTCCAGCAGTCCTCCGGTCTGCTCATTGATCCAGTCCCGCAAGGCCTGATTAAATTCCTCGCTGCCCATCTCACCACGGAAGGAGGACGCATAGTAATTCTTTGCCAGACTGTCCATTGTGGACTGGTTGAAATTTACGGACTCATTCAGCCACAGGGAGTTTGCCAGAATGCTTGTCACGGCGCCGTCATTGCTGTAATTGGCGTTCCAAACACTGGCCGCCTGGGAGCGCAGAGCCTCAATGCTTTCACTTCCTAGAAGGTCAAGGATCTGCTGGCGGCTTTCACTGTCCGTCACCTCTGCCAGCATGGCGAGGGCCATGTAAACACTCAGAGGAGAGTATACCTTGTTCTCCCCGTTGGAATTGCTGAGAAACTCTCGGATTGAACTGGCGAAGAACGGTTCCAGACCGTCTGCATAGCCTTCCGGCTGACTGCGTTGGGCCTTTCTGTCCGACTGCCAGGCGTCATAGACCACATCAAAGCCATCGCTGTCAAACTCACCGGTCTTTTCATCAAAATACTCCATCTCGTTTGGGTAGGGAGCCATCTCCGGATAGCTAGCCAGTGCCAGAGCATAGGCCGATGCGGAGTTGTTTGGTTTCTTTTCGTCCATATTGGTATCTCCTGCGCAGCCTACCATAGAAATCAGGCAAGCCGCTGCGAGGCATAGCGCTACAATTCGTTTCATACTGCGTACCCTCCTTAGTCTACGATGGTGTCTGTGCAGATTACCTGCGTTATGATTTCCATAGCAGTCTCGCCGTAGCGTGACCACCAGCTATTTACACCCTGGGTCGTTGCCACAAAGTTGCCTTTGCTGGCAGGGTAACTGATAAAGTTCCAGATAGCACCGCCATCGTAGGTGCCCATGGAACCATTTCCAAATTCCTTCATTGACAATCCGGTGCCACAGACGCCGAATGTAGGCCAATATTGGAAATCGATCCATCCATCTTCACCAGCGGGTCGGAAACTGACGCCATAGCTCATGCCATCGGCACTGTATTCCTCAACCTTGTATTCCCAACCAGAAAGAAGCGGCACACTGACGCCAAATCCGCCGTGTTCGTAGGAAACATTACTTGTGTCAGCGGCGTCCACGAGATCAAAGCCTGCATAATAGGTTTTGGTGTCATAATCACCGGTACCCCGGAAATCCATAACCGATTTGCTGATCCGGTAGGAACCTGCGGGAAGCTCTCCGTACAGGCGGCTCCAATTCACTTCCCATTCTGTTTCCGCATTGTTAGGGATCATCCATGCTTCTGACGTCCAGGCAAGCTCATACTCCATAGGAAGCAGCTCGACCGCAACCCACTCGCCATCCTGCAGCATTTCGAGTCCGTAGTAACTGCCGGTCTGCAGCTCACCGGTTGGTTCTCCATCTTGCTGCGTACAAACAATGGTCAATCCAGACGGGGTAATATTCTTTGCAGTAAGCTTCACTCCCCAGAGATCCTGATAGGCGCTTATCGACGGAGTACGACTGATACCAACAAGACCGGATATTGCCGGAGTGCGTTCGCTCTGTTTTCCATTGATCCAAACCTTGTCGGTGGCCTTGATCACATCGCCCATCTGCACTTCAAGGAATAGATGCCACTGAGCCATATCCTCTGTTCCTGCCTCAGGGACCTTACGGTCAATCGTAATGTCCCACCCATCCAATGCACCGTTCTCAATACGGTGACGACGCACATCTGTAATCTCATGCCGAATTGATCCGCTGCCTTCCTGCAGTACGATCAGAACAAGATTCTGCCGTTCAAAATAGGCGTTATCATATTTGTCGCAGGCATCCAAAAAGCCGATTGTGCTGTCGGAGTAGACTGTCTCTCTTCGTTCCAGACTATAAATGTCCTTGTATGCCTCGTAATAGGCTTCCAATTCCGCTCTGGAACTGATCACGGTGTGGTAAGGATAGCCATCTTCAGGTCCGCCATTGGTCCGGATGTACTGCGCCTCAAAAGCGTATGCTCCCGGTTCTGGCGTCACGGAATCTGGATCAGCTTCATTTCCTACAATGGTCCATCCGAGTTCCGTAAGCTCTTCTATGACCTGTTCCGGAATATCGGCCTGCGTACCGTCTTCCAATTTCACACACCAATACGCACCGGTCCTGCCTGGATAGGTTTCCGCAATCCCATCGTGGAAGATCAAAATCTTATCGCCGGTCCCCAAGCCAGAGAACAGACCTTCCTTATCCTTTCGGTTGCTCATGATAATGGGTGAGTTTCCATCGATGAACATATACGATCCGTTGTCCGCTACTAAGCAGCGTCCGACAGAGAAACTCATGGAGTGATTTATCATATACCAAAGGCCACCCGCACAAAGTAGCAGTATGACTCCTATCACACAGAGGGGAATAACCCATTTCTTTTTCTGTTTCATATCAGCAGCCTCCTTTTCACATCAGACATGAATCCCTTATTGATATAGACGCAAAAATAGGGAAAATGTTCCCTTGTGATGCGATTTAGAGAGTTGCCGGAACAAGTGAGTAGCATAATCGAAGTCAAAGGCAACCTCACGATCGTCACTTTGCTTCATCACTCATTATACGACCATTGACAAAACCCTACAACCCACCTAAGTTCCTGTGCATACCAAAACGGCAATACCTGCTTGGTATTGCCGTTTTGGTATTAACTCTTCAGCTGTCTATCCTTTGCAAAGGCCATCAGCGCCTCATGCTCGTTGGGGATCTGCTCATCCAAGACTGCATCCAGGCATTCCTGCAGCACACGGCCAATGGTCGGTCCCTGAAAGCCCAATGTCATCATATCATGTCCATTAACTGCCAAGTCCTTGAGTGTGAAGCAGCTCTCTTCCTGCAGGATCTCATTGATCATTTGCGATACTTCCTCAAAGATTGCGATCCGGTGTCTGCAGATGGCCGATTGACCAAGCGTATCTGCCTTGTGCAGCTCGATCAGTTGCCGGGTAGCATCCTCACCGTGCTTGCTCAAAAGCCGTTTGATTGGCTTCCTGTCGGCCGTGATGGGCATGTCATGATAGCGAACGAGTCTTACAATTTGTTCTTTGCTGGCGTTATCGAAGCGAAGTCTACTGAGGATACTCTCCGCCATTGAAGTACTCTGATCCGAGTGCCCGAAGAAGTGGCCAATGCCATCCTCGGCGAGCGAGAAACAGGAAGGCTTCCCAATGTCATGCAGCAGGGCTGCCCAACGAAGCACCGGTTCAGGGGTGATACTTTCAATGACCGCGATGGTATGGTCCCAGACATCCTTGTCATGATGTGGATTATGCTGCGGAAAGCCAAACATGGGTGTGAGCTCCGGGATCGGGACGGCCAGCACATCGGCGAAGTCCCGCAGAACACCTGCCGCGCCCTGAGCGCAGAGCATTTTGGTAAGCTCAACCAGAATGCGCTCCGCAGCGATACCTTTGAGCAAGTGCTTGTTCCTGTGGATGGCCGCTGCCGTGGCAGCTTCGATCGTCATGCCATACACGGAGGCGAAGCGAAGGGCTCTGAGCATTCTCAGGCCATCTTCCTGGAATCTCCGATCTGGATCTCCCACGCAGCGGACAAGGTCGCCGGCAATGTCCGCCTTGCCTCCTACGAAGTCAACAACACCTGTCCTGGGGTTGTAGGCCAGAGCGTTCATGGTGAAGTCCCGGCGCTCAAGATCGTCCTTCAGGCTGCGGGTAAAGCTGACTGAGTCCGGATGCCGATGGTCGGAGTAGCCCCCGTCAACGCGATAGGTCGTGATTTCTAGAGGCTCTTGGTTGATCACAACAGTTACAGTCCCATGCTTCAAGCCAGTCTCAATCAGGTGGTAGCCTGTAAAGATCTCCTCCACCTGCTCTGGGAGCGCGTTGGTGGTGATGTCCCAATCCTTCGCAGGACTGTTGTCACGCACATAATCACGCACTGCGCCACCAACAAGGTACGCCTCATAGCCGGCCGCTTCAAGCATCTCAAATGCTGTATTCACTTGTGGTGGCAATTTCATCATAAGATCACATCTCCAGTGCGGCGAGGAACAGCGCATTGAGTTCCTCCCAGTCCTTCGTGATTTCTCTCGGATACTGCTCCACCAGAGCACGCACCTCTGCAATGCTCCGATCCATGTAAGCGTTGAGGATATCGATTCTCGGGATCATCTTCACCTCAGGGGAGTTCATCTTCAGATCAAGCAGCTTCGCAACGGTTTTCTCCAGGTAGTCCGGAAGCTGGCTCGCCGCCAGTTCAGAAAAGAGCATTGGGGGCGGAGTACCTTTTTCAAGGATCCACCGGCAAGCAAGGATTGGCCGCAGTACATAGAAGTACTTCTTGGCCTTCACCATGTCGCCGCGCAGGTATTCTCGATAGTTTCCTTCCGCCATCTGCAGATAGTGCCAAAGGCCACTCTTGGACGAGAAGTAGCGCCGCATGACGGGCTTAAACGCCTCAGTGAAGTCAGTGGTCTGATACACGATGGGAGAGGAAAACCACTCAAATACGGTGGGGTTGGATTTATGGAGCAACTTCAGTGTCTTGTCCACATCCCAACCGTTGATGTCCAGAACACCATTGATGGGCAGCTCGATCACATCACGGACCCGGTTGAGCCTGAGATAGCTCTCTCTGGGGCGCACATAAATGAAGCGCACATCATAGTCGCTGTCCGGAGAAGCAAAGCCCCAAGCACGGCTACCGGACTCCACGGCCAAAAGGATGCGGCAGTTCTCCCGCTGCTCGATTTCATGAAGCTTTTCTTTGATCAATGCTTCCACGGTCAACACCGCCTTTCATCATTGTATTTCAGTCTGCTGCCTTAAAGTTATAGACAGGACGGATCCGCTCAATAATCTCCGCAGTAGGGCCGATTTGAGCGACGATCTCCTCCATGCTCTTATAGGCCATGGGAGACTCGTCCAGCGTGTCGGGCACAACACAGGTGGTGTAGATACCCTCCATTTCCTTCTGGAACTCCTCCATGGACAGAGCATTGAAGGCCGCCTTGCGGCTCATCAGCCGGCCGGCGCCATGAGGTGCGGAGCAATTCCAATCCTCGTTGCCCTTGCCGCTGCAGATCAGGCTACCGTCACGCATGTTGATGGGGATCAGCAGCTTCTCGCCGGCCTTGGCGGAGACAGAGCCCTTACGCAGGATCATGGCGTCCATATCAATATAGTTGTGGATGGTGGTGAAGGTCTCCACCGCCGTGAAGCCCATGCCAGTCATGATAACATCCACCATGGCCTTGCGGTTGAGCATGGCGAACTGCTGTGTCAGCTTCATATCGTGGATATAGTCCTCGAACAGCTTACCCTCCACATAGGCCAGATCTTTGGGGATATTCAGCTCGTGCTCCTTCTTGAGCGCCTTGATGGTCTTCTGGATCTCCTGGAACCGGCCCTCGGCCTTCAGCTGGTCAATGGCGGCATGAACTTGATACTGGGCGCCGCCCCAAAGGGCACGCCGACCCTCATTCTGGTAGTGCTCAGCCACCTCGGTGCCCAGATGACGGCTGCCAGAGTGGACCACCAGGAACAACCGGCCATCCTCCGCGCGATCCACCTCAATGAAGTGGTTCCCGCCGCCCAGAGTGCCAATGCTCTTTTCCGCCCGCAACAAATCTACATGGCGGGCACAGCACAGCTCACTCAGGTCGATCTCATTGAGATAGCGGTGGGCCTTATCCCGGATGGAGAAGCCGGAGGGGATTTTCTCATAAATCAGCTTGTCCAGCTTTTGAAGCTCCAGCCGTCCCTCCCGGATGCGGGTGGTCTCCATGCCGCAGCCGATGTCCACGCCGACGGCAGCCGGAATCACGGCACCTTTGGTCGCAATGACGCTTCCGATGGTCGCACCCATGCCGACATGGACATCTGGCATAGCGGCCACGTGGTGAAACACAAACGGCAGGTCAGCCACATTCTTGAGCTGTCTGATAGAACCTTCGTCGACATCATTTGTCCATATCTTGACAGGAACGCGCGACGATTTAATGATCTGCTTGATTGGCATTTTTCTTCTCTTTTTTCTTTTGTTGGGTCGTCCGCACAGGTCAGCCTACAGGATGTTGCGTCAACGAATGACGCAGACGAACACAGGTCTCTTCGCTGTGCTTTTGTCCTCTCTTTTCGGCGCACCGTCTAGCGCAGTAGAATGTTGGATTGCACCGCGACTTCCTACGTTCGCGGCCTTCTTTTTTAACCGATTTTTCTGATAAACAATGAGCAACGCCAAGCGCAATATTTTCGTGACCACCGCTTTGCCCTATGCAAACGGCGCCTTCCATTTCGGCCATATTCTGGAATACATCCAGGCCGACATCTGGGTGCGCCACGAGCGAATGTGCGGCAACAACGTGCATTTTGTATGCGCTGACGACGCTCACGGTGCCCCGATCATGATTGCGGCGAGCAAACAGGGCGTTACGCCGCAGGAATTTGTCGCCAAGATCTCTGCCGGTCGCCAGCAGTATCTCGACAACTTCTACATCAACTTTGATCACTGGCACTGCACCGAAAGTCCGGAAAACACCGAACTCTCGCAGGACATCTATCGCCGTCTGAAGGATGCCGGTCTCATCTACACCACTGACATTGAGCAGTTCTACGACGAAGAAGTCGGCATGTTCCTCGCCGACCGCTTCATTAAGGGTACCTGCCCGAAGTGCGGCGCGCCTGACCAGTACGGCGACTCGTGCGAAAAGTGCAGCTCGGTGTATTCGCCGACCGACCTGATCGATCCCTACAGCGCTATCTCGGGTTCCGTACCGGTTCTGAAGACCTCCACGCACTACTTCTTCCGCTTGTCGGATCCGCGTGCGCAGGCCTTCCTCAAAGAGTGGACGATGGGAAATGGCGCCGACGGCAAACCCCGCGTGCAAGCTGAAGTTCTTGCCAAAGACAACGAATGGCTCGACGGCAATCTTGCTGACTGGGACATTTCTCGCGATGCCCCCTATTTCGGCATTGAAATCCCGGATGCACCCGGCAAGTACTTCTACGTTTGGCTTGATGCGCCGATCGGCTACCTGGCCAGCTTCAAAGCCTATTGCGCCAAGAAGGGACTCGATTTCGTGCAGGAACTGTCGCGTCCGGACACCGAACAGATTCACTTCATCGGCAAGGACATCATCTACTTCCACACGCTCTTCTGGCCGGCCATGCTGCACTTTGCAGGCACCCCCTACCGTGTTCCCGATCACGTCAATGTGCACGGCTTTATGACCGTCAACGGTCAGAAGATGAGCAAGTCGCGAGGCACCGGCATCAGCCCGATGGACTACCTGGGCCTCGGCATGAACGCCGAATGGATGCGCTACTACCTCGCCGCCAAGCTCAACAGCCGCGTCGAAGATGTCGACTTCACCAAGGGCGACTTCCAGGCCCGCGTCAACTCCGACCTGATCGGCAAGTACATCAACATCGCGAGCCGTGCCGCCGGCTTCATCG
>OLIW01003165.1_pt1 | contig 10849 bp, 12 predicted proteins | sample 1601321 | NCBI WGS metagenome assembly OLIW01 (sample SAMEA2452114, study PRJEB22498) | human gut metagenome | reverse complement strand
ATTTACTTTTCCACTTGACAGGTTTTCGAACCGTCAGCTATCGGTGAATAGTAACCTTGGTGTTGCATTTACTTTTTCACTTCGGCTTTGCCAATTTATTTCATCTCCTCTTCTCCTTTGCGCCTAATCATGTATAATAGATAAGTCGTGACAATGAGGAGGTTCATATGATATTAGAGAAAATTGATCAGGATCTGTTGAAGATGGCCGAGGAATCGGAGCCCATCCTGGCAGAGATCTATCAGCGCATCGATGATGTCTGTTTACATAATTCGAACCGGATCTTATCTGCGTTCATCGAAAATCAGGTTTCTTATTCTGATTTCGCAGATATCAACGGATATGGAAACTATGATGAGGGCCGAGACAAGATCGAACGGATCTTTGCAACGGTGCTGGGCTGTGAGGATGCCTTGGTGCGCCCGCAGATCATGAGCGGGACAAACGCGCTGTATCTCACACTGTCTGCACTGTTGAAGCACGGAGACACGATGATCTCTTTGTCCGGGAATCCCTATGATTCCTTACAGGAGATGATCGGACTTTATGGCAGCTCTACACAATCATTGAAAGCTTATGGGGTAAAATACGAACAGATCGATCTGGTCAACGATGACTTTGATGATGACCAGATCGTTGAGCGGCTGAAGGCTGGAAATGTGAGATTGGTGGAGATCCAGCGCTCCAGAGGATATGCGCATCGCCTGTCACTGTCCATCGCCAAAATCGAACGCATCATCAAAAAGATCCGTGAAGTCAATCAAGATGTCATCATCATGGTGGACAACTGCTATGGCGAATTGGTAGAAAAACTGGAGCCGGGCCATGTCGGCGCAGATGTCGTGGTCGGTTCATTGATGAAAAACCTTGGAGGCGGTATTGCGTCAACGGGCGGCTATATCGCAGGAAAGGCTGAATTGATCCATATGGTGGCTGAACGGCTGACCGCACCTGGCATCGGCAAAGATCTGGGCGCAAACTTCAACTTGAACAGTTCATTCTTCAAAGGCATCTTCATGGCCCCTAACGCCGTCAAGAGCGCATTAAAGACGGCGGTCTTCTCTGCCTATATGTTAGAGAAGATGGGATACAACAACGTATCTCCCGCCTATGACGAAGAAAGAACGGATATCATCCAGACTTTAGAGCTTGGCACAAAAGAAAACCTTGTGCATTTCACACAAGGCATTCAGGCATCCAGCCCGATCGATTCCTTTGTCCGTGTCTTGCCGGCGCCGATGCCAGGCTATCCTTTTGATGAAGTCATGGCTGCCGGAAGCTTCACCCAGGGAAGCACGATCGAATTGAGCGCTGACGCACCGATGGTCGAGCCTTACACATTGTATATGCAGGGCGGACTGACTTTCGAATATGGCAAGCTCTCGATCTTATTGGCGCTGACCAACATGAAAAACAATGACCAGTGATCTGGTCCAAACGACTCAACGGGGTGTCTCCACCCCGTTGTTTTCGTCTTCAGCTTTGTCCTCAGCGATCTAGCAGCTGCCCGGCTGCCCGCCATCGATCCGGATGATGGTATTGTTGATGAAGTCCGCTTCATCGCTGATCAGAAATTTGACCAGATAGGCGACCTCCTTGGGATCGCCGTAACGTTTGACCATGATCTTTTCAATCTCTTCCTTCAAAAACTCCTCATCATACCCATCTAATTCATTTTCCGTGCCGATGAAGCCCGGCGCTATGCAGTTGACATGGATATAGGGGGCAAACTCAAACGCAAGATTGTGTGTCAGGGAAATCAACGCGGCCTTTGAGGCGTCATAATCGATGCACATGGGATAGTACGTGTTGATCCCATTCGTAGAAGAGATGTTGATGATCCGGCCATATTCCTGATCCAGCATATGCTTATACACACGCTTGCTGCAATTGAACGCTCCGACGACATTGACATCCAGTGTCCTTCTGAATTCCTCCGCGTTCTTGAGATGGAACAGGTTGGACAGATCCACTGCGGCATTATTGATCAGGATATCGATTCCGCCCAGCTTCTCCTCGATCTCAGCGGCCATCCGATCGACTTGATCCGCATCAGAGATATCGGCACAGACAGCCAGACAGCGCACGCCGTATTCGTGGATGATCTGTTCTTTTAACGCTTCCGCAGCCTGTCTGGATGTCAGGTAATTGATGACGATATCATAGTGGTTCTTGGCCAGCTCCAACGCGATCGCTCTATCCCGCAAGCGCCGCCGGTGATCAATACGACTTTGTTCATCATGATAAAAAGAAGAGCTGATCAAGCTCTTCCTGCATATTTGCCGTCAGTGGAGAATACGACGATCTTTTCACCAGGGCCGATGAACTGCGGAACGCGCAAGGACAGACCGGTCTCTGTGACTGCATCCTTCGTCTGATTGGAAGGCGCCCCCTTGATCGGCGCATCTGTTTCTGCAATGGTCAATTCAACCTTTTCCGGAATAGATACAGACAGCAGCAAGCCTTCAAAGAAGATCAAAGAGACCTCAGAACCTTCTACGATAAAATATTTGTTGAAGCCGATCTGATCCTCACTCAGCTCATAGGTATCAAAAGTTTCCATGTCCATGAAATAATACGTTGCATCAGCTTCATAAGAGAACTGGGCGCTCTTCTTGGAGATATTGGCCTGTTCAAATTTGGTCGAAGCGTTGAAATTTCTTTCCTGTGTATTTCCTGTCTTCAGATTTTTCATCTTCGTCTTCAAGATCGCCGCACCTTTTCCCGGTTTTACATGCTGGAAATCCAAAACCTGCCACGGATCACCATCTACGATCAAGGTCAGACCTGTTCTAAAATCACCTGCAGAAATTGCCATTACATTCACTCCATTTCCTATTTTCTATCATTTATTGTATCAATTTTATGTGATATCCTCAAGCTATTTTCAAAATATCGATAGGCGTTCGTCTTCATGGTGAGACTTGATATAGTTGCTCCACTTGATATAGCCGTAAGTCGTATTGGTGAAATACCCCAGCTTTAAGATGAGCAGCACATACTGTCCGGAGATGATGTTGATGATCGCTTCCAGCGCTGCGCAGATATACCACGCGATCCATTGTTCTCTGAATCGGAAGAAGATGAACAGACCGTTGGCGATGCCCACTGCTGAAGCGCATGCATCGATATAGATGATCGCGGTCTCTAATGCTTCGTTGTTGTAGAAGTCGGTGGAGATATCCAGGCCGCTGATCAAATAACCGATGACGATCGTCCAGACGACGATGCCGACGATGACCAGCGCTTCCTGCCAGCCTTTCAGCCGTCTGACGACCGTCAGCTCATCTTCCTGTTCATCCTTGTGTCTGGACCAGTTGATGTAGCTGATGATATCGATCGGCAGCCAGAAGAAGAGCGTCGTCGCCAGTGTCGCGAAACGATACATCAACACGATGGAGATCACGATCTCAACGATCTCGACCAGAACGGAAACAAGGAAATTGTACCTGGACTGTTTGGAGATCAGCAATTCGCATAAGATATTTAAGAAGGTATCCAGCAGATACAGCCACATGATGATGATTCCGTTGACGCCGTTGGCACTCTCTTCTGGGAACATCACAGAGAAAATGGTCGCCAGGACCATGATGGACATGAACCATGACTTTTCATATGTGGTGAACTGTCTGGCAAACAGCATCATGATCAACAGCGACAGAACGAGGATCATCGACGCGTTCGCAAAGTTAAAGACCGGCATGGATTCATTGGCCATGATCTGCTCATAGGCATGTTGTGCCTCAGCCTGTGTGACATCCTGATGGTCAAAATACAGCTGTGTGCCATCCGCGGCTTCGAATTCATAAGCAGTGATGGACTCGTTGTCCAGCTGTTCATATTCTTCGTAGGAGTACGTGACGACAAGTTCTTTATCCCCGCTTCGATACGTCACATCACAGACCGTATCTTCCTCACCGTCATAATCCTCCATGCTGAAATCACGCTGCATCTCGATGCTCTGAACAAATTCGAGCTGTCCCACATCCGTTCGTACCGCGGAAAAACCGATCACATACGAGGCGATCGAACCGATGATCAGCAGCACCAAGAGGATCCCTTCCACGATCCTCAGCTTCCTGTTCGGTTCAATGTTCTTTTGAAAAAAACGAATCATAATCTTTTTCCCCCTTAAACATCATAAAAAGCAGAATTATTATAATCAGTTTTTTCCGTTTTGTAAATTTTGAATGAGGGATCAGCGGTGTTTTTCACGGATCTTTTCCATATTTACCGCTTTTCTTCGACGTGCGCTTTGCATCAGTTTTTTAAATCGTTGTTCATCTCCATTATCTTTTGCGTCCTGCAGCAGGAATAGGAAAAAAGATGTCTGGTCGATCTTGCAGCGCTGGATCGCAGATTCGGCAATGCACACCGCTTTTTCGCGATCTGCATCTTTATAGTACTCGATCAAGATCTCATATGGTTCCGCTTCTTTGCCCTGATAGCCCTCATAATATCTTGCGCAATGCTCCAGATCGCCAAATTGACGATACAATTGTGCTGCCTCTTGTCTGATCTCGTCATCATCAATTTGCATCATCAGGTCCGCGCGCTTCAGCTGTTCCTCACGCGTTGAACAGATCGCAGCTGCCAGCTCTTCCATCGGATCTTCTACGCAATAATCCACATAGTAGTTATTCTGATAGATTTCCGACAAGATGTGTTCTTTCACTTCCCATGGTTCTTGCTCAAATTCACCACGTTGAATCAGATCCTCGATGATCAAAAAAATCTCTTCCATTTCCATCTGATCATCCATATATGGTTCATAAGATAATCTTTCGATCAAGCCTTGGATATCTGACCATGCGTCCTTCAATAATGATGGTTCTGATTGCTCTTGTTCCTTTCCGATTTCCTCGAAAAAACTTGTCCACCTGCTGATGTTCAAGATCTGATGTTTATATTGATATACTGCTAAGTAGTCCTCTTCATCTGCTTTTGCCAGCAAAGACAGAAGCTTTTGTCGTTCTTCATGCAGCTTTGTTTTTATCTCGGGCAGAAGCGGATCATCGGTATGAAACAGGTCATGATCGTTTATCTCGCAGTTTTTGAACAAAGGCGCGGATAACGCCGATACGATATAGTTGACAGCTTGCGCGGCATCTTTCAGCGCATGCTTGCAGCTTCTGATATAATCTTCAAGCAGATCATTTCGGTCTATGGAAATCAATCGTTCATCGATGGCCATCTCCAGATCCATAGATGCATCTGCGCAGCAGTCATCTGTATCCGGGTGATCTACGATGACAAAACATAAATTGAGCATTTGATCCAAGAGCTTGAATGCGGTCTCATAGTCGCCTAAGATGATCAGATCATGGCATCCATGTAATACTGACGAAACAAAGTTCATCGCGTGATCAGGGTCATGGAAATCATGTTCCCACTCATCGTGATAATCTCCAAAGTCATCAAATTCGATATAATGCGTCTCGTATTGCATCACGATCTCACCGCGCTCAACACGGTCGCAAAAAGCGGCGATCTCATCGAGACCGGGCATGTTCATCACCACTTTCTTTCCGCAGATGCTTTGATAAAAGTCCTCCTGTTTATGTTCAGGCAAGAGCCTGGCTTGCGTAAGGATCCATTGATCTTTTGCTTCTTCTGTCATATTGTCCAACTGTTCCTGAAGCTTTTTTATAAAGTTTTCCATATCTTTTATCTCCATATTTTTCTATTTTCGCTATCATTTTCATGAAAGATCAGCGTTTTTTTCCAATATGCCAAGGGCCTTCTTCAAGATAGCAAGCGCATCCTTCGTATCGCGAAGCTCACGTTTCAAACGAGCGATTTCCCTGGCTTCATCTGATTGATAATTTCCGCTTCCAGGCGCGTTGATCTTGCCGTCATCAGATTCTCTGGCTTCCTTGAGCCATCTGGATAGTGTGCTTTGGCCGATGCCAAGATCAGCAGCAGCTTGAGCGCGTGACAGCTCAGCATGCGCATTGACATATTGGACGGCATTATTCTTGAATTCATTGTCGATCGTTTTTCTCTTTTTGGACTTGGACATTCTCATACCCTTCTTTCACTTGCTCATCTATTCATGGTGATGTTGTACTTGTTATGTTAGCTCTCTCTATTCTTCCTGTCCACTTTTTATGCTAGCACCACTCGAAACCTGCCAGATTTCCAAGCCCTATTTTCTCAAACTTAGTGTACTGATATTACACAATATGCTTTATATGAATTCATGCCAATATTTCCTTCATTTGCATCAGTTATTTAGAGTTCCCGATTTTTCCGTTGCCTAGATATTTTGCTCATCTTATATTTTCCAATGCAACAGTATCCTTTATTTTGAATAGACTGCATCATTTTTAGAAAGAAGGTAAACACAGTACTGATTCATACTGATTCCCTCCCTTTTAGAATGCTCTGCCAGAGATCTGTGCAAACTCCGGGGAATCCTTAGTTTAAATTGTCCTGAATAATTGTCTAAACTATCCGGTTCATGAATTTCAATTCCTTCTTCCAGTGCAGCTTCGATCCATACCTTCTTTGCGTCTATTGCATTTGCAACCGCAGCTTCAATTGTTTCTCCACAGGTGATGCAACCCGGAAGATCTGGATAAGAAACCACATATCCGCCTTCATCTTTATCTTCTACGATTTCCATTCGATAAGACATTTTCATATAATCATTCAGTGTCTTCATCATTTCTCGCCTCACTTTCTACAACTTGCCTCACTAATTCCACGTAAACCTTTTTAATTGGTTCATGCTTTGGTATCGTAATTGGCTGGCATCCAGATTTTCGAAATGTATAATGACTGCTCCCACCTCTAGGAGCGTTCATTTTATACCCGTAACTCTCTAATACTTTCCGCAACTCGTCAAATCGGAGATCTCTCGATAAAGAGCAGATACGTAATAACAGTTTATCCCATTTCGACATCTGAATACCTCCTATTTATATTGTATGTGGGGTTATATATGGTGTCAACAACATTACACAACATGATCAATTTTTACTTTCATATTTTAAAGCGGCATCTAAAAGGAGCAGCACTGCTAAGGTGCTGTTCTCCTTACAGATACCGCTTTGCCAACAATACTTTTCTGGCGCTGTTTTCATCTGCAATGATAATGCCATTGATTTTTATTATCTCTGATTTCGATATTATATAATTCAATCTCATCACGTACCCTCCTTTGAGCGGCAATAAAGTTTTGCGCCTGTCGTAAACTGCTTCTCTATGCCCCTTATACGTTACAAGATCTCATTTCCCTAATCTGTTATCATCAATTTAAATATCATGTTCATCCATCGGAAATCTTTTCTTCCGGTCACATCTTCTGTATACCACAATTGTTCTAGCTTCACTTGCTCATTTGTCATCAAAATGTTTTCTGCCAGTTGTTCTGTAAACTCCAGAAAATAGCGTCCATCATTTGCTTTCCCTGTAGAAATGCCATTTTTCCCAGAAAGATATATGATTCCATGATCATGTAGAAAACAGTTGATCTTTCCAAAAAAGTCAAGAATTTCTTTTTTTTGCAAATGAAGAAATGAGGCACAGGCCCAGATGCCATCAAACTGCTGCTCTGGCTGATAGTGCTGAATATCAGAATGTATGATCGTTCCTGAGAAAACCTTTCGAATTTCTTTGCAAAGATGCGTTGAAGGCTCTAATGCAGTCACCTGATAGCCCATCTTTTGAAAATGACACGCGTCACGTCCGCTGCCGCTTCCTATATCCAGAATCGTTGTGCCTTCTTTCAACAAAGGAAGAAATCTTTGATATTGTTCTGACATATCTGCAGAAAAAGTTTTTTCTGCATACTGCTTTGCATTGATTTCATAATACTCGCACATATCCTCACACCTTTAGATTCCAATTAGAAAATCCCATGTTTTTGGCCGACTGATAGACCGGAAAGATAACTTCTTCCAGACGCCTTGAGAATTCGCTTTCTGACAGGCCTCGCTGATAAAGCTTGTGTCTGGTTTCTTGATCATTCAAATGCTCTTTGGCGCATTTGTCAAATGATTCGTGGATCTGGGGATATTTCCACATTATCTCATAAGATAAATATTCATTTTTACACAGCATTGGAAAATAAGAATCCCAATCTGGAAGACTGTTGCTTTTGCTGCTGTTTATACTTCGCGTTGTAGGTGTCAGATTCCACAATTCATCATGCGCAACATATGACCAGGGTACGAAATGATCAATAGAGATATCTTTCTCATTCAACAGATTTTCCCCATAGATTTCACAGACTGGTCTTATGGATACGATCATTTTCCAATATTTTTTTACCTTCTCCAGGTTTCGTTCTTTGGGTGGAAACAGCTTATCTACAATTCCTGGAACACTAGGGTTCCTTCTTTGAAGATACTGAATCAAGTTTAATTCTATCCATCCCTGTATAATTTCATGATTTCGTTCAATATAATCTGCCCATTCTTTCTGTATTTGAATCTGGGTGTCCAATCCACGGAAAGGTAAAAAATAATAGATCAAGTTTTGTTCCTGATTGATTCGTTCTGCAAGATTTTTCCCAGACCTGTTCCACTCTTTGCCTTTCATAGACTCCATAAATGGGGCCTGTAATCGATAAGGCACGTTCTGTGATAAAGTCCGCTTCATGACGAGGACCTCTTTATCTTCACATGACATTAAGTATCCCAAAATCACTTCTTTTTTCTCACTAGATTTTATCTGACTGATCTCACTCAATCGATGAACGACCCGTTCCAAGGCATCGTTTGGTCCCAGATTTAAATGATACTCTGATACCATATACCATGCATCTGCAATCATTTCATTGATCAATGCTTCAAATGATATGACTCGATGTCCCTCTTTTATTTCCCGCGCAATAGCCTGAAACCAAAATAATTTATAACATTCGCTTTTATTATCGAACAATCGAGAAAAATGAGCAATGTCCAACACGCCTGAATACGGTAATTGCATATCATTCTCCTAACTCAGTGTACTTTTCTTTATGTCCGTACGCTTTTTCCACTGGATACTTTTCTGCATTCCTCTTGACCTTTTCCTGGATGATTTCATCCATATCCAATCCGCAGGTATCCGCCATCAATATACAATAACTCAATACATCCGCAAGCTCTTCCCTGATCTTATCTTTTTTCTCTTCGCACCAGACATCCTCGGCGCTCCACTGAAAGATCTCCAAAAGCTCCGCCGCCTCCAGACTAATGGAAATGCCCAGATCCTTCGGATTGTGGAATTGTTTCCAGTTCCGCTCATCTCTAAATTTTAATACTTGTTCAATCGTTTCCTTCGTCATCTTGTTCCCTCTTTTTTTGCATGCCCAGACATTTTTTCAGATAAGCAGACAGATGCTGATCTGTGCAATATACATAACAGCCTTTCATGCCTCGTGTCATCAATGTCCGGTAAGTATTTTTTATAATTTCATCTGCTTCTTTCTCCGCTCGATTTGGATCTTCTTTGTATAATTTTTGGCTTAACCAACAGTTTGGTGACTTTTAGATTATGACATAAATAATGTCACAATATGGACTACACTGTAATTGAATACAGGAGGTGCCAAGTGTGAATAAAAATGCGCAAAAAGGGCCGACTTAAAAACAGGTGGTAAAAGATATCGAAAAAATTTATAAGTTGATCGGAATAGAAGAAATATCAATGCCAGATTGTTTTAAAAAGTTCAATGCTTTTTCAACTGTAAGTGAAGGATTGGCGTTTGGTTTTGGATCCATAAAGGATTCATAATCACATGGTTGAAACTCTTCACCTGTAAGGATCATATGGTAGATGCTGACCAGCATCATGCGTGCGATCGCAATGATTGCTTTCTTATGACCTCGTCGTTTCTTGATATTGGAATACTTTCTTCCAAAATAAGATGTCTTATCTTTGATGGCCGATAAAGCACATTGGACAAGCAGAGGTTTGAGATACTGTCCAGCTTTTGAGATACGGACCGACTTTTTCTTGCCGGCACTCTCGTTGTTGGCAGGAGAAAGTCCGGCCCAACTGACAAGCTGTTTATCAGATCCAAACTGAGACATATCGATTCCTATTTCAGAGATGATAAGAATGGCAGATAAAGCACTGATTCCTTTTATTTGTGTGATGTGCTGAAAAGATCTGCGAAAAGGATACGCACGCTTGATCAATTCCACTTCGCATGAATCAATGAGCTGATCTAAATATTCCATATGATCCAAAGATTTTTCCATCTTGAATCGTTGATCGGATTCGATGCGATAACCATGAAGAGAGTCCAGTATCTTATCTTTGTTCTTACAGTTTTTGTGAACGAGCTTTAGGATCTTGTCATCATCGATCACATTGGATTTCATGACTTCTTTCATAATGTTGGAAGCCGTCTTGCCAAAAGGATCTGAAACAACAGAAGCCAGACCGACATTAGAAACGGTCATACAGTTCTGATAACGATTCCGTTCTGAAGAACGCATGCAGACCAGTTTGTATCGGTAACGTGCGATCTCGCGCAGTTCTCGAATCTCTTTTGGAGGGATAAACGAAAACTTGATCAGATCATGTTTGAAGAGATCACAGATCCATTTGGAATCTTTCTTATCCGTTTTCTTGCCTTTGATGGCTTTGACATATTTGGGATGAGTTAAATGGACATTGATCTCATCTTCAAGAATGTTAAAAATAGGGATCCAGTATTTACCGGTAGACTCCATACAGACATCAGAACAGTGATGAGATCGCAGCCAATCCTTTAAACGGTATAGGTCGGAGTTTAAAGTGGAGAAGGATCGTTGGAAGTATTCTGTAACGTTGGTCTTTCGATCGGTGATCCCAATAGTAGCGACAACCAGGTTTTTGTGAACATCCATGCCACAACAGTTGAAGCGAA
>OLIW01003164.1_pt1 | contig 10854 bp, 9 predicted proteins | sample 1601321 | NCBI WGS metagenome assembly OLIW01 (sample SAMEA2452114, study PRJEB22498) | human gut metagenome | reverse complement strand
AGAAATGTTAGATCCGCCGATTGGGAAATCCGGTGTCAACCACCGGCTTCGTAAATTGAGCGGGATCGCAGAAGATATAAGACAACATCAATAAGACAGCCAGGAGGATAAAATTAAAATGATAGTGAAAGACATCGAAGTTCAGGTATCGGATAATGGGGCGCGTTTAATCGCTATGCTGGTGCAGTTAGCGAGCCAGTTTAAGAGCAAGATCAATATCAAAAAGGATGACAAAATGGTAAATGCTAAAAGCATCATGGGAATGATGGCGATTGGCTTGACACCGGGCCAGAGCATCGAAGTAAATATCGAAGGTGAAGATGAGACGGCAGCAGCCGAAAGCATAGAAAATTATCTTCATGGAAGCAAATAGAGACGAAAACAGCCTCTTCCCCGATCGGAGAAGGGGCTATTACTATTATTGAGGAGAATGGAGGGAAAGCATGTCAAAGGTTCCATTTACACATTTACATGTTCATACAGAATACAGTCTGCTTGACGGTGCCAGTAAAATCGACGAACTTGTGGCACGGACAAAAGAATTAGGGATGGACAGCATTGCCATTACGGACCACGGTGTTATGTATGGCGTGGTGGACTTTTATCGTGCTGCCCTGAAAGCCGGGATCAAACCGATCATCGGCTGTGAAGTGTATGTAGCACCGGGCTCTCGTTTTGATCGCGAAATCGGACAGGGAGAGGACCGATACAACCATCTGGTGCTTCTTGCCGAAAATGACAAGGGGTATCATAATCTGATGAAAATTGTCTCCCGCGGTTTTACCGAAGGATTTTACTATAAACCCCGCGTGGACTACGAAGTGCTGGAACGCTATCACGAGGGAATCATTGCGCTCAGCGCGTGTCTTGCCGGTGCAGTAGCGACAAGGCTTGTAAAGGGATTGTATGAAGAGGCAAAAGAAGAGGCACTTCGACTTCAGGAAATATTTGGAAAAGGAAATTTCTTTTTGGAATTACAGGATCATGGATTGCAGCCACAGCAGATCGTTAATCAGGGACTTTTGCGTATGCACGATGAGACGGGCATTGACCTCGTGGCAACCAATGACCTTCATTATATTTATGACACCGACCAGGAAGCGCATGATATCCTTTTGTGCATTCAGACCGGGAAAAAGGTGACGGACGAAAACCGTATGCGGTATGACGGCGGACAGTATTATCTGAAATCGCCGGAAGAAATGGCAGAATTGTTCCCGTATGCGCCGGAGGCCATCACCAATACACATAAGATCGCAGAACGCTGCCATGTGACGATTGAATTTGGACATTACAAACTGCCTCATTTTCAGGTGCCGGAAGGCTACACGTCGGAGAGTTACCTGCGGAAATTGTGCCAGGAAGGACTGGAGCGCAAATACCACGACAGTGAGTACGATAAACAGATGCTTCAAGACCGACTGGATTATGAACTGGATACGATTTCCAGTATGGGATTTGTCGATTATTTCCTGATTGTATGGGATTTTATCAAATATGCCAAAGATCACGGCATTCCGGTTGGCCCGGGGCGAGGTTCGGCAGCCGGAAGTATCGTGGCGTACACACTTCAGATCACGGATATTGTCGATCCGATCAAGTATAATCTGATTTTTGAGCGATTTTTGAATAAAGAGCGTGTCACGATGCCCGATATCGATATTGACTTTTGCGTTGAACGCCGGCAGGAAGTCATTGATTACGTAACGGAAAAATATGGAAAAGAAAAAGTGGTGCAGATCGTTACGTTTGGTACAATGGCAGCGCGCATGGTTATCCGCGATGTCGGACGCGTGCTGGATCTTCCCTATGCGCTGGTGGATTCGGTCGCAAAAGCGGTGCCGATGGAACTTGGCATCACGATTCAAAAAGGTCTGGAGATGAATCCGGAACTGAAGAAAATGTACGAAATGGACGAGGATATCAAGAAACTCCTGGATATGTCGATGCGTCTCGAGGGACTTCCGCGCCATACGTCAATTCATGCCGCGGGTGTCGTCATCAGTCCCGAGGAAGTGGATGAATTTGTACCGCTTTCCCGTGCGGCGGACGGTACGATCACGACACAGTATACGATGGTAACGCTCGAAGAACTCGGCCTTTTGAAAATGGACTTTTTGGGCTTGCGAAACCTTACAGTCATCAAAAATGCGACCGAGGGAAAATTGTCGCTGCAGGACATCAATTACGACGATCCGAACGTTTACGAGATGATCTCTGCCGGAAAGACGGAGGGCGTTTTTCAGCTGGAGAGCGAAGGAATGAAAAACTTCATGAAGGAGTTAAAGCCGGAATGTCTCGAGGATATCATCGCCGGTATCTCCCTTTACCGCCCGGGTCCGATGGACTTTATCCCCAAATATATCGCCGGAAAAAATGACAGACACAATATTGTCTACGACTGCCCGCAGTTAGAGCCGATTTTGAAAAATACGTACGGATGTATCGTATACCAGGAGCAGGTTATGCAGATCGTGCGTGATCTCGCCGGTTACAGTTATGGACAAAGTGACAATGTGCGGCGTGCCATGTCAAAGAAAAAAGCCAAAGAAATGGAACGAAATCGCAACATCTTTATTTATGGTGATGAAAGTGAAAATATCGAAGGATGTATTAAACGCGGCATCTCGGAGGAGACGGCAAGTAAGATTTACGCAGATATGACAGATTTTGCCAAATATGCATTTAACAAATCGCATGCTGCCGCATATGCCGTTGTGTCTTATCAGACAGCATATCTGAAATATTACTATCCGAAGGAATTTATGGCAGCGCTTCTTACTTCGGTTATGGATAATACCGGAAAAATCACGGAATATACGATGAGCTGCCGACAGATGGGCATCGAGATTCTGCCACCGGACATCAATGAAGGAGAGGCGAATTTTACGCCGACCGAAAAGGGAATCCGCTATGGTCTGGCTGCGATCAAGAGTGTCGGCCGGCCGGTCATTGAGGAAATTGTGACAGAACGCCGTGCCGCCGGTCCGTATGCTTCGCTGAAGGATCTGTGCAGCCGTCTGTCCGGAAAATCGATGAATAAGCGTACATTGGAAAGTTTTATCAAGGCGGGGGCGCTTGACTGTCTCGAAGGAACACGCAAGCAGAAAATGAGTGCTTATGCTTCGATTCTGGAAGGCATCAGCCACGAAAAGAAGGCGACGATGCCAGGACAGTTGTCATTGTTTGATTTTGCCAGCGATGAGGACAAGGAAGAACTGGAAACTAAGTTCCCGGATGTCGGTGAATATGATAAAGAAATGATTCTTGTCTTTGAAAAAGAAGTGCTTGGCCTGTATATCAGCGGTCATCCGCTCGAGGACTATGTCGATGTGATGAAGCGAAATATTACGCGTCAGACGATTGATTTTGCAATCGCCGACGGAGAACGTGTACCGCGTGTCAAGGATAATGAGACGGCAGTAATCGGTGGAATTATTGAGAATAAAGTTGTTAAAACAACGAAAACAAACAATATGATGGCATTTATCACGATCGAAGATCTTCTCGGAACGGTGGAAGTGATCATCTTTCCACGTGATTACGAGAATTACCGCCCGCTTTTGGAAAATGACCGGAAGGTGTTTGTCAAAGGGCGTGTTACGGTGGAAGAGGACAAACCAGCGAAAATGATCTGTCAGAAGATTGTGCCATTTGACGAGGTTCCGAATCAGCTCTGGATCCAGTTTACGGACAAGCAGAGTTATTTTGCGGCGGAGCAGTCATTGTTTGATTCTTTGGCAAAATACGATGGTCAGGATAAGGTCATTGTCTATCTGTCCACAGAACGTGCAAAAAAGCAGCTTCCAAACAGTCGTATGACAAAAGTCTGTCCGGAATTGCTGGAGGAACTTTATAAAAAATTTACAAAAGAAAATGTCAAAGTAGTACAAATGAGTATTGAAAAAGTTTTGTAAATATCGTACAATGGAAGAGGATTGGAGGTAAACAGTAATGTCAGAAAAAGCAGTGAAAACGATAGGAGTATTGACAAGTGGTGGGGATGCACCGGGGATGAATGCAGCGATTCGTGCTGTCGTTCGATCGGGATTATCAAGTGGACTGAAAGTAAAAGGTATTCGCCGCGGATATGCGGGCTTATTAGAAGAAGATATTGTAGATATGGATACAATGAGTGTATCTGATATTGTACAAAAAGGAGGAACCATCCTTTACACTTCCCGTTGCCCGGAGATGGTAACACCGGAAGGCCAGAAAAAGGCAGCAGATATCTGCCGTAAACATGGCATCGATGGTATCGTAGTTATCGGAGGAGACGGTTCTTTCCGCGGAGCGCAGAAACTTTCTGCCAACGGAATCAACACGATCGGTGTTCCGGGAACAATCGATCTTGACATCTCTTGTACAGAATATACGATCGGTTTTGACACCGCCTGCAACACGGCGATGGAAGCAATCGACAAAGTACGTGATACATCTACATCACATGAAAGATGCAGTGTTATCGAAGTTATGGGACGTGATGCAGGATACCTTGCACTGTGGTGCGGTATTGCCAATGGAGCAGAGAAGATTCTTCTTCCTGAGGAACATGACTACGATGAAGCAAAGATCATTGCAGACATCAAAGAAAGCAGAAAACGCGGTAAAAAGCATTACATTATCATCAATGCCGAAGGTATCGGTGATTCTATGAATATGGCAAAGAGAATCGAAAAAGAGACAGGTATGGAGACCCGTGCTACGATTCTTGGTCACATGCAGCGTGGTGGAAGCCCGACAGCAAAAGACAGAGTTTATGCATCTATCATGGGATCTCTTGCCGTAGATCTTCTTCTTGAAGGAAAAACAAACCGTGTAGTAGGATACAAACATGGCGAGTATATTGACTTCGATATCAACGAAGCACTGGCAATGCAGAAAGGAATTCCGGAGTACCAGTACGATATCGCAAAACAGCTTGCCATCTAATAACAGACAGATTGGATGACGTGTATGACACAGGATGTATTATTGACGATTTCCGGACTGCATGATATGGCATTTGCAGATCCGGAAGAAAATGAAGAGAATGAGCCGATCGAAGTGATCACTCCGGCGAGCTATTACTGGAAGAACGGAAAGCATTATATTCTTTATGATGAAGTAATGGAAGGGATTCCGGGGGTGGTTAAGAATAAGATCAAGATCACCGGTGAAGATTCGATGGAGATCATGAAGAGCGGAATTACGAATGCACATATGGTATTTGAGAAAAATCAGATGAATGTTACTTATTATGATACACCGTATGGGCAGCTTCATGTTGGAATTCATACACGGAAGCTGGATGTGAATGTGGATGATGAGCGAATTGATATTGCTGTGGAGTATGGGCTTGATGTGAATCATGAAGCGACGGCAGACTGCCGGATCGCAATGAGCATAAGACCGAAAGCACAGGCAGAGGAAGCAATTTCAGGAAAATAAAACAAAAAGGGTAAATGATTCGATCGGCTCAGAATCATTTACCCTGTTTTTCATTATGGGGAATAAAAAAGAACGTACCTTATGGCACATTCTTTTTTAATCTTACTTGTTCCGCAGTCTTGCCCAGAATCCTTTTTTCTTAGGTGGAGTCTCAAGAGAACCTCTGACTCCTTTTACTGCAGTGATGTAAATACCGCTTACGGTTGCTTTTACTTCTTTTTTGACTGGAATAAGATCATAGATGCTTGCATCACACATCAGAGTCATGATCTTTGGTCCGACTTTTGCCTTGACTACCGGTACCTTTGAACGACGAAGATACTTAGGTGTATTCTCAAGAACAACTGACGGGAAACCGGCATCTTTAAGCTTCATCTTACCTTTGTCGATAACCAGGATGTTGACCTGCTGTGCAGCAGCTGCAATCATCTCTTCCTGTTCTGCCTGCTTTTTCTGCGCTTTCTTACCGAGGAAATACAGAACAACCAGGGCGATAAGCAGTACGGCAAGAATTACCAGTAATACGATCGTTATCTTACTCACGGGTTTTCCTCCTCAAATCATATTTACACATAGCTTATTGTAGCATTGTTTGTAGACAAGTGCAAGTAATTTGAAGTTTTTGGCGGCTTTTTGAAAGTAATGGAAAATCTGAAATAAATGTGAATTTTGGGAAATCCCTTTTCAATGACGGATTATGTGTTATAATCATATGTAGCGCTCTGATGTGGGTGATTTGGACAGTCAGAGAGAATGAAGATATAAGAGGTGTAAAATAAAATGAAAAAGAAATTAACAGTACTGGCAGCAGGTATCTGTGCATTGTCATTACTTCTTACCGGATGCTCCGGTGAGATTTCCAATGATTATGTTACGATTACAAAATATAAAGGTGTGGAGATTGATAAAGTAGATGCGGATGCGATATCGGATAATGATGTAGAAACACAGATCAACAGTGTGCTTCAGTCTAAATCAACTACAACAGAAGTTACAGACCGTGCAGCACAAACCGGAGATACAGTAACGATCGACTATGAAGGAAAAAAAGATGGTGTGGCATTTGATGGTGGAACAGCGACAGATGCACAGCTTACATTAGGAAGCGGTCAGTTTATTGACGGATTTGAGGACGGTGTTGTCGGACATAATATCGGTGATACCTTTGATCTGGATCTGACTTTCCCGGAAAACTATGGAAATGAAGAGCTTGCAGGTCAGGCAGTTGTGTTTACCGTTACACTGAAGGGAATCAGCCAGACCGATGTACCGGAGCTTACCGATGAATTTGTACAGAGTGTTTCTGAGACTTCCAAGACGGTGGAAGAGTACAAAAAGGAAATCAAAAAATCTCTGAAAAAAAACAGCAAAGAAAACCAGCAGAATACAATCAAGGAAAATGCATGGAAAGCAGTACTTGAGAACACAACTGTGAACAAGTATCCGAAGAAGGATCTGAAGAATATGATCAGTTCGATCAAGACACAGTATAAGAATATGGCATCTTATTATAACCTTGATTTTGCAGATTTCCTTAAACAGTATATGAATATGGATGAGGAAACTTTTAATTCAAAGGCAACCCAGGCTGCAAAGGATCAGGTAAAGGCCAACCTTGCGGCAGATCTGATCATTGAGAAGGCAAAGATCGATGTGTCAGATAAGACACTTGAGAAGAAGTATAAGGAGTATGCAAAGGCTTACGGATACGAAGATGTAGATGCACTCAAAAAGGCACTGGAAGATGCAGGGAACCTGGAGAATCTGGAAAAGACAGCAAGACTGGATATCGTAGAAGACTGGGTAGCAGACAACTGCAAGCAGGTGAAAAGTACTTCATCTGACAGCAGCAAAAGCGGTTCAAGCAATACAGGAAGTACCGGCAGCACAGAAAGTACAAAATAGATATAAGCAAACAGTCAAAAGGCGGAGAGTAAAATCTTCGTCTTTTTTCTTTCTGAAGGGAATGGTATGATATAGAAAGTAATTGTTTTTACAAAATGAAATATGCTACAGGAGGACAAGATGAAAGCAGTACTTTTTGATATGGATGGCATCCTGATCGATACAGAGAAATATCTGACAGTATACAAACAAAAGGCAATGCGGGAGGCGGGATACCGGCTGGATCTGGAAACGGCCTACAAATTCCGCAGCTGTGCATCCGTATTTGCAAGAGAGCAGATGAAGGAAATTTTTGGAGAGGATTTTCCATACGATGAGCTCAGACGGCGCAGACAGGAACTGATGAGTGATCACATTGCGCGTTTCGGAATCGAGAAGAAGCCGTATGTGGAAGAGACGATCAAGGAGCTGAAAAGACGTGGTTATCAGACAGCGGTTGTGACGGCTACAGCGGAAGACAGGGCTGTGCGTTATCTGGAAATGGTCGGATTTAAAGAGCTGTTTGATGAGATCATCAGTGCATCTATGGTGAAATTGGGAAAACCGAGACCGGATGTGTATCTCTATGCCTGTGAGAAGATCGGGCGGAAGCCTGAAGAGTGCATGGCGGTCGAAGATTCACCGAACGGGGTAAATGCGGCTTATCAGGCGGGCTGCCATGTGACGATGGTTCCGGATCTGACACCTGCAGACGAAGAGGTCAAAAAGATGGCAGATCATGTTGTCCCAGACCTGCGAGGACTTCTGGAATATCTGAAATAACCCCTGAAAATGAGGAGAGCCGATATCCGGTTTCCCGAATATCGGCGTTTATGAAAAAGAAAAATTTTATTATGTGAAAAGGTTTATTTCCTTTTGACAATTATTAGTATACTCATATCTTGTGAAAAAAGTGTGTTTATAATTTGAAAGAATTATGAACGTTTGTGAACATGTTATACATATATTCTGAAGGGACCGCAGAAAGCAGAGTCTGCAGCCCGGCAAAAGGAATTTAATCTGTTCCGGGAAGCATCGACCGGACGAAAAGCGAAAACAATTCCCGCATGCATGGAGAAGTAAAAAACATGGATTCCGGATGCCACTGTACGCCAAGTGCAAAAGGCTGTCCTTCGATTTCGATTGCTTCGACTGTGCCATCAGAAGTGTGTGCACAGGCATGGACATTTTTTCCGAGCAGATGAACGGACTGATGGTGGAAACTATTGGTGTACAGAGTGTCTCCGGTCAGTTCATGAAGATGGCTGCCTTTGGTGATGAAGATCTGATGCCACATATCGCTGCGGTTCTGTGAGGTCTGCATATGCAGAAAAGGATCTCCGGGCTGGCAGGAAAGATCCTGATAGACCGTTCCGCCACAGGCAGCGTTGAGTACCTGCATACCCCGGCAGATGCCGATTACCGGCAGATGACGTTTTAAGATTTCCTCTGCAAAATGAATCTGGAAAAGATCCACAGAAAGATTGGTCTGTCCTACACCGGGAAGTGGATCTTCATTGAAGAGAAACGGTGTAAAATCACCTCCTCCGGGGAGCAGAAATCCATCGCATATGTCAAGATAAGAATCGATCGGGAAGTCCTGAGGAAGAATCGGTATCAGAAGGGGGATTCCTCCGGAAATGCGGACTGCCCTCACATAGGTATCGGTTACAAACTGGTTTTTGCCGTCGAAGCCACAGCATAAGATTCCAACAACTGGTTTCATATTTACAATCCTCCTCTTTATCAGATAAAACAGTTGTTACAAAATATGTGGAGTCTGTATGAAATATGTATTATAATAGAGAAAAAGCAACGTGCCAGATGGCAGGAAAGGAGTTCCTATGAAACTGGTTATTCCGGAGTATAAAACATTAGAACTTGATACGATATTTTTAGATATGAACGGGACGATCGCTGTGGACGGTGTGATCCCGCCGAGTGTGAAGGAACGTCTTATCGCACTTTCAGAGCAGTTCCGAATTTATGTACTGACTGCAGATACGCATGGAAATGCGAAAGCGCAGTGCGAAGGGCTTCCGGTGATCCTGGAGACATTTCCGACAGGTAATGCAAAGGAGTATAAAAGGGAATTGGTAAAAGCAACCGGTGCAAAGCGCTGTGTGGCAATCGGCAATGGCAGAAACGATGAGTGGATGCTGAAAGAGGCGGCACTTTCCATCGCTGTTATGGATCGGGAAGGTGTCTATGGGAAATTATTGAAAAATGCGGATCTCTGTGTCAGATCTATGCAGGATGGACTGGATCTTCTGCTCTATCCAGGCCGGATCATTGCAGGACTCCGTGGATAATATTTGCAGAAGAATACGTAAGAGTATGTGGAAGGAGAAAAAATGCATCAGGCTATAGTGACATTGAAAAAGGGCGAGGGACGTCTGCTGAAATCAGGCGGCGCCTGGATATTCGATAATGAAATTGATTCGATCATGGGAGAATTTGAGAATGGTGACATTGTGATCGTCCATGATTTTGACGGGTACGGAATGGGAAGAGGATTTATCAATATGAATTCTAAGATCCGGATCCGTATGATGACAAGAAAGCAGGATCAGGAGATCGATCATGCATTTCTGGAAATGAGAGTGAGAGATGCGTGGGAATACCGGAAAAAGACAGTAGATACATCAAGCTGCCGTGTGATTTTCGGGGAAGCGGATTTTCTTCCAGGGCTGGTGATCGATAAATTCTCGGATGTGCTGGTTGTAGAGTCTCTTGCACTCGGAATCGACCGGATGAAAGAAGAGATCGTGGACATTTTGAAAGCGGTTCTTTCAGAAGATGGAATTACGATCCGTGGCGTGTATGAACGGAGCGATGCAAAGGTTCGTCAGAATGAAGGCATGGAGAGAGTCAAAGGCTTTATCGGTGAAGAATTTGATACCAAAGTTGAGATTGTGGAAAATGGTGTCAGATACATGGTTGATGTCAAAGACGGACAGAAGACAGGATTTTTCCTGGATCAGAAATACAATCGTCTGGCAATCCAGAGACTTTGCAAGGATGCAGAGGTTCTGGACTGCTTCACGCACACTGGCTCTTTTGCGCTGAATGCAGGGATTGCAGGGGCAAAGCATGTAACAGGTGTAGATGCTTCAGAACTTGGCGTAGAACAGGCAAGAGAGAACGCAAGACTCAATGGATTAGAAGACAGAGTTGAATTTGTCTGTGCAGACGTATTTGACTTGCTTCCAAAGCTGGAAGAAGAAGGAAAGCAGTATGATGTGGTAATCCTGGATCCACCTGCATTTACCAAATCCCGTAAGACGATCAAGAATGCGACAAAGGGATATCGCGAGATCAATATGCGCGGAATGAAGCTGGTAAAACCAGGCGGATATCTGGCAACCTGTTCCTGCTCGCATTTTATGGATAACGAGCTGTTCATTAAGATGGTGCAGTCCGCAGCGCGGGACGCAGACGTTTCCCTGAAGCTCATAGAAGCCCGGAGGCAGTCTCCGGACCACCCTACGCTTATGAACGTACCCGAAACTGATTATCTTAACTTTTACCTGTTCCAGC
>OLIW01003159.1_pt1 | contig 10876 bp, 12 predicted proteins | sample 1601321 | NCBI WGS metagenome assembly OLIW01 (sample SAMEA2452114, study PRJEB22498) | human gut metagenome | reverse complement strand
CATGTAAAGGAAGCCGAGAATGGAGAAATCCTGAAAAAAGGAACTGTTTACATTGCGCCGGGCGGAAAACACATGGAAGTAAAGAAGTGTCCGGATGGCTCACATAAGATCGTATATAACGATATGCCACCGATCGGCGGATTGAAACCATGCGCAAATATCACATATGATTCTTTGAGGACATGTGGATATGATCAGGTAGTGTGCGTTGTGCTTACAGGAATGGGTGCTGATGGAACCAATGGAATCCTGGAATTATCAAAAGTAAAACCAATTTATACGATTGCACAGGATGCGCAGACATGTGTTGTCTATGGCATGCCGAAAGCAATTGCGGAGACGGGACTTGTAAATGAAGTCGTTCCGCTGACAGAAGTAGCAAATTCAATCACAAAGAATGTGGGGGTAAATTAACATGGATGTAAGCCAGTATCTGGAAATATTTATTGATGAATCAGAAGAACATCTGCAGACATTAAGCGATTGTATCATGGTCCTTGAAAAAGAACCGGACAATAAAGATACGATCAATGAAGTGTTCCGTGCGGCACACTCTTTAAAGGGTATGGCAGGTACCATGGGCTTTAAGAGAATGCAGCATCTGACACATGATATGGAAAATGTGTTTCAGGAAGTGCGGAGCGATCACATAAAAGTCACAAGTGGGATGATCGATCTCTTGTTCAAATGTCTGGATGCACTTGAAGGTTATGTTGACAATATTAAGAGTACCTCCGATGAGGGAACAGAAGATAACGAAGTTATCATCAAAGAATTAAATGATTTTATTGCAAAAACAGAGGGTGCGGAAGAAACAGGGAATACTGAGACTTCTGAAGCAAAAGAAGCAGCACCTGAATCCACTCAGGAAGAAAAAGCAGGACAGGAAAAAATCGAACTGACAAATGACGAGAAGAAGGCAATCCGTGAAGCGGAGTCAAATGGACAGCATATTTACGTCATGACAGTTCATATCCAGAAAGACTGTCTTTTGAAGGCAGCCCGTGCATTCCTTGTATTTAAGGCTGTGGAAGATTTTGGACAGATTCTGGTATACCGTCCAAGCTCACAGGATATCGAAGACGAGAAGTTTGAGTTTGAGTTCAGCTTTTTCCTTGCCTCGGAAGAATCTGAGGACAAGATCGTAGCAGTAGCAAAGGCTGTTTCTGAGATTGAAAAAGTAGATGCGGAAGAGATCCATCTTGATGAATATGTAAAAGAGGCAGAAGCACAGGAAGAACAGCAGGCAAAAGAAGCGACAGCGGAACAGAAGGAAGCACCTGCAGAAGCTCCAAAGGCGGCTGAGAAGAAGGCACCGGCTGCAAATGCCAAGAAACAGACCAATGCAAAACCGGTAACCGGAAGAACTGTCCGTGTAGATATTGAAAAACTGGATTCCCTGATGAATCTGGTAAGTGAGCTGATCATTGCCAAGAACTCTCTGGTAGCTGCGTCCAGCAATGACCAGGGCAATAATTCCGCATTCAATGAGCAGATCGAGTATCTGGAAAACGTAACCACGAACCTTCATGAATCTGTAATGAAGGTACGAATGGTACCTATTGAGAGCGTTGTTGTGAAGTTCCCCAGAATGATCCGTGATCTGTCCAAGAAGCTGGACAAGAAGATGGAATTGTATATGAGTGGTGAAGAGACCGAACTGGATCGTACCGTAGTAGACGAGATCGGAGATCCTCTGATGCATCTGCTTCGTAATTCCGCAGACCATGGTCTGGAATCCGCAGAGGTACGTGCACAGCGTGGCAAGCCGGAACAGGGATCTATCTTCCTGGATGCTTATCAGGATGGTAATAACGTAGTCATCGAAGTAAGGGATGATGGTAACGGTATTGATGTAGAAGCTGTTAAGAATAAAGCAATCGAACGTAATCTGGTAACCACGGAGCAGGCTGCTAATATGTCTGAGAAGGATATTATCAACCTGCTGTTCCAGCCTGGATTCTCTACTTCTGAGAAGGTGACCGACGTTTCCGGCAGAGGTGTAGGTCTGGATGTTGTTAAGTCCAAGATCGAATCCTTAAGCGGTGAAGTGGAAGTGAAATCCAAGTGGGGAGAGGGAAGTACCTGGACCATTCGACTGCCTCTGACCCTTGCAATTATCCAGGCACTGATGGTAGTCGTAGGAGGAGAAAAATATGCGATCTCTCTGGGATCCATCCAGACGATCGAAGATATCTCTCCCAACGATATCAAACTGGTAGAGAACAAAGAAGTGATCAACTTGAGAGGAACCGTGATTCCTCTGATCCGTCTGACTGAGGTACTGGATGTAGAGAGTACCAGATCCCCTGAGGACAACCTGATCGTTGTCATTGTCAAGAAGGGCGATAAGATGGCAGGTCTGGTTATCGACGAACTGATCGGACAGCAGGAGATCGTTATAAAGTCTCTTGGCAAATACATCAAGCAGTGCAAATTCATCAGTGGTGCAACGATCCTTGGTGACGGCGAAGTAGCACTGATCCTGGATGCCAACGCATTACTGTAAGGAGGGAGATGACAGTTATGGAAGAACTTAGCATGAAAGAAACTTTAAAGGCCGGAGACGAGCGTAAAGTTGAGGAGGATTTTTTCCAGTATATTGTGATCCGCCTCGGAGATGAGCAGTACGGTATCGATATCCGATACATTGACAATATTGTAAGAATGCAGCATATCACCAGAGTGCCCAAGGTACCCGCATATTTAAAAGGTGTCATCAATCTGCGTGGTGAGGTTCTGCCGGTCATGAGTCTTCGCGTGAAGATGGGACTGGAGGCAGACGAACTGACCCGTGCTACCAGAATCATCATTCTGAAGCAGGAACAGCAGGGCAGTGTAGGAATCATTGTGGATGAAGTAAGAGAAGTAGTGACTCTGGGAAGCAGTGAGATTGAGAAATTATCACAGAATACCGCTGAGAGCAAAAAGAGCTTTATTACAGGTGTAGGCAAACACAATGGGGAACTGATCTCTCTGTTGGATCTGAATTCCATCACATTGGAGGAAAATGCATAAAGGAGACTGATCCATGGGAGATCTGAGTTTAGAGAAAGTTTCGGAAACATATCTGGACGTTTTAAAAGAAATTGGCAACATTGGAGCGGGCAACGCTATGACAGCACTCTCCCAGATGCTGAACTGTAAGGTAGATATGAAGGTACCGCAGGTAAAGCTTTTGGATTTCAACGAAGTAGGAGCATTGATGGGAGGAGAAGAGCAGGTAATGGTCGGTGTCTTCCTGGGAGTGGAAGGAGATATCACCGGCAGCATGATGTTTCTGGTAGAACAGGGCAGCGCCAAGCATCTTCTCCATAAGATCATGGGAGACATGGTACAGCAGGAAGGGTTCTCCGAGATCGAATTTTCTGCCATGCAGGAGATCGGCAACATTATTACGGGAGCTTACCTGAATTCCCTGTCCATGATGACGAATCTGACCATTATTCCTACCCCACCGTCTCTGACACTGGATATGGCAGGAGCTATTCTCAGTGTTCCAGCCATTGAATTCGGAACATTGGGAGACAAGATTCTGCTGATACAATCTCAGTTTTATGACGAAGTTGAGATCGACGGATATTTTATTCTGGTTCCCGATATTGAATCCTACCCGAAGATTCTGACATCTTTGGGAATACCTATAGCATAGATTCAGAAGCGCAGAAGAAGGGGAGCAGAATGAGCGAGATTATTAAAGTAGGGATGGCGGACCTGAAGACCTGTGTAAGCCCAGATGGAGTGACAACTCTGGGACTGGGCTCCTGCGTGGGAATCGCAATCCGCGACCCGGTGACAAAAATAGGCGGTCTGGCACATATTATGCTGCCGGACAGCACTACGATCCGTAACAGCAGTCAGAACATTGCAAAATTTGCAGATACCGGAATCGATGAACTGGTACGACAGATGGAGAAGCTGGGAGCCAAAAAAGCGAGAATGGTTGCCAAGATTGCTGGCGGAGCTACTATGTTCACGTTTCAGGGGAAAAACGACATGATGCAGGTGGGGGACCGTAACGTGGAGGCTGTGAAGAAGAAACTGAAAGAGATCAGTATTCCTATTTTGGCACAGGATACAGGTAAGAATTACGGAAGAACCGTAACTTTTTATCCGGAGACCGGAGAGTTCCATATTCGTGCGGTAGGAAAGAGTGAGTCCATCATTTAAGGATGGATGACCGGATGGGTAAATTATGAACAGAAAGAATATGCCATTGCTTTTGATGCTGATCGCAGGTGCGTGTACCTGGATCGTAACGCTGGTGAGAAGTTATTCGTTACTGGCAAGTCTTGTGGCACTTTTTACTGTTATGCTGCTGTTTTATTGTCTGGGAAGTGTGATCCGGCTGTTGCTGGACCGGTTCGACAGACAGAATGAAGAGAAGGCAAAACAGGAGCAGGAAGAAAAAGAGAAGGCTTTACAAGAGGAAGAAGCTGCTGGGTCACAGGAGGACACAGCGCAGAAGGGTGTAAGCGATTCGAATGGATGAAGCCGGTAAGAAAAGGTTATTAGAAGAATATGCTGCTAATAAACGACCGGAGACCAGAGAACAGTTGATACTGGAGTATGCTCCGCTAGTCAAGGCAGTAGCGGGACGGCTGAGTATGTATCTGGGCTATAATGTGGATTACGAAGACCTGGTCAGTTACGGGATTTTTGGACTGATTGATGCCATTGACAAGTTCGACTGCCTCAAAGAGGTAAAGTTCGAGACTTATGCCAGTCTGAGGATCCGGGGAGCCATTCTGGACCAGATCCGTAAAATGGACTGGATTCCCCGAACGATAAGACAACGGCAGAAGAAGATCGACGCGGTCATCAAGGAAGTGGAACAGACCACGGGACGCAGTGCAACGGATGAAGACATTGCAGCGGGACTGGGAATTTCTTCAGAGGAATATCTGGACTGGCAGTCCCAGATGAAGATCACCGGCCTGATATCCCTGAACGAGTATATGGATCAGGGAAGTGATGTCTCACAGGATTATAGCAGACATATGACAGCACGTTTTGATGGTCCGGAAGAAAGTGTGGAAAAAGAAGAACTGACCAAGGTTCTGGGAGAAGCACTGGAACTTCTGACGGAAAAGGAAAAGAAAGTAGTTACGCTATATTATTATGAGGATCTGACATTGAAGGAAATCAGTAACATTCTGGAGGTGTCGGAGTCCAGGGTATCCCAGCTACATACCCGTGCTTTACAGAAAATGAAGACAAAAATGGGAGACTACATGGGACTTTTGTAGAACCTCGTTGACCCGTAATGGAATGCGGGATGGGAAGGCAGAGGAAAAGGCGTATGCAGAATGGCTATTTTCAAGTGGTGAGAACACCGGGAGGTTATGGATTACAGATCTTCCAACCCAAGGATGGAGGAGAGGACGTAAGACTGCAGGAGGTAATGGATTATCTGGACAGACAATCCATACCTTATGATTCCATGTCCATTAAAAAGGCGATACTCGCAGAAGAAGACGCGGTCTGCTTTCTGGAACGAAAGGATTGTCCGGAAATCGAGGAATCCTGTCGTATAGAAGTCAGTGAGGACAATTTGCAGGCAATCGTACGGTTCTATCCGGCTTCACAGACCGGGAAACGGGCAACAATGGACAGTGTGATCAAAGATCTCCGGTTCCGGAATATTGTCTATGGAATCCAGATGAGTGTTCTGCAGGATCATTTTATGTCTGACGGAATTTATTGCACCGATCTGGTAGTGGCCCGGGGAAAAGAACCCAGACATGGCACAGACGCCTATATCAAATATTATTTTAATACGGATGTCCATGCACAGCCGACGTTAAAAGATGACGGAACGGTGGATTATTTCCATCTGAACATGATCAACCCCTGTAAAAAGGGACAGCTGCTGGCAGAGGTCATTCCGGAGGACGAGGGAGAGTACGGAACTACCGTACAGGGTGCCAAGATCCGGCCCAGACAGGTGAAAAAAGCCCATCTGGAGTTCGGTCATAATATAGAGATTTCCGAAGACCGGAGAAGACTCACTTCCCTGGTAGACGGACATGTTTCCCTGGTAGAGGGAAAGGTGTTTGTATCGGATGTTTACGAAGTGGAAAACGTGGATTTATCTACCGGAAATATTGATTTTGAGGGAAGCGTACAGGTAAATGGCAATGTTTCCTCCAATTTCGTCATCCGGGCAGGCGGCAATGTGATCATAAGCGGTGTCGTGGAAGGTGCCTACATTGAGGCTGGGGGCAATATCATCATTGCCCGCGGAATGAATGGTATGGCAAAGGGTACGCTGAAAGCTGGGGGCAATATTGTGGCAAAATTCCTGGAGAATGCTACAGCCAGTGCCGGAGGCTATGTCAGCACGGAGTCGATCCTGCACAGCAATGTGATAGCGGCAACAGAGATCCAGGTAACCGGCAAGCGAGGATTTATCACCGGCGGTCATGTACGTGCCGGACAGAAGATAGAGGTTAAGACGCTGGGGGCAATGCTGGGAGCGCCGACGGTAGTGGAAGTTGGTGTGGATCCGGAGAAAAAGGCAGAATATATGAAGATGCAGAAGGAAGTCTCCGAGATTGTGAAGAATATCCGCAGTCTGCAGCCGATCCTTGCGAATTTTGCAGAAAAAAAGAGCAAGGGAGTCCGTTTTACACCGGATCAGATCAACTATCTCAGAAACACTGCAGCTTCCATGGAGACACTCAATAAGAGTCTGGAGGAAAAGAACCGGCGTATGCAGGAACTGCAGCTGGAGTTCAATCCGCAGGAGCGGGCCATGGTGCAGGTACGGGGAGAAGTGTACCCGGGTACTACGATCATCATCGGAGATTCTTCCATGCAGGTGAAGAGTACCTATCATTATTGCCGGTTCGAGCGCATTGACGGAGATGTGAAGTCCACACCACTGTAACCGGCAGCAGATTGTTGCAGGAACAGAAAATGGCAGAAAAGAGGAATGTCTTATGTCGTTTGGATCTTTGGAGGTTGCGTCGATCCCGCGAACGCAGGATTACACGACGATGAAGCAGAATGAAGACAATAAGGGTGCATTTCAACAGATGACGCTGGGAGAGCATGCACAGAAACAGAGTGAACAGCGGACCAGAGAAGTGCACAGCAGTGATAATGCAGACTGGTATACGGGGCAGTATGATGCCAAGGAAAAAGGAAAGAATGAGTATGCCGGTAACGGTGGTAAACACCGGAAAAAAGAAAATTCCGAAAAAGATGGTGTGGTGGTGACGAAACAGCATCAGGGATTTGACATTAAGATCTGAGAATACAAAGGAAAAGCAGTATGGGTATATTAGAAGTGGTTCTGCTGATTGCAGGAATCGTAATATTTATAGGAAGTTTTTTATTGCCTTCCGGAAAAGAAAGCGGAATCAATAAAGAAGCAGCAAAAGAAGAGATCAAAGGTCTTATGGAAGAAGAAATGCAGACAGTTCGCAGTCAGATGCAGGATAAAATGGACGAGACCTCGGAAGATGCGCTGGAGAAGGCGGAACGTTCCCTGGAACGTCTGACCAATGAAAAGATCATGGCAGTGAGTGAATATTCCGATACGGTATTGCAGGAGATTCACAAGAACCATGAGGAAGCCATGTTTTTATACGATATGCTGAACAATAAGCATGCCAATATCAAAGATACCGTATCCAAAATGGATAAGGCAGTGAAGGCGGCAGAAGACAAGGCTAAAGTCAAAGCGGAAGAGAACGTGAAGACACAGAAGGAGAATGTGACGGAAGAACAGCTGATAGAAGTACAGGAACCGGCAGAGACGATAGAGCCGTCCGGCTCCCCGGAGATCGGATTCATGGGGGAGACTGCAGAAGAAGGTCAGAACAATAACGAGAAGATTCTGGAAATGCACAGACAGGGCAAATCCACAGTGGCGATTGCCAAGGAACTGGGGCTGGGTGTCGGTGAAGTAAAGCTTGTGATCGACCTGTATAAGGCCTGACAGTAATCGTGTGAATTAAGGACGGAGATATCGATGAAATTAAAATATTATCTGCGAGGTCTCGGAATCGGTATGATCGTGACGGCATTGATCCTGGGAATCAGTTTTTCCAACCGGCAGGATCAGACATCCCAGATCATGACGGATGACCAGATCAGAGAGCGTGCGGCAGAACTTGGAATGGTGGACAGCAGTGAATTGACGCTGGCGGCACTGCAAAACAGTGCAAAACAGCCGACGGAAGGCACACCGGAGGAAACCACACAGACACAGGAACAGAACAATATAGAAGCGGAACCGGAGACCACGGTTCCCGCAGAGACACAGGCTACGGCGGAACCGGAGACAACTCAGGAACCGGAAGCTACAGCAGAGCCAGAGCCTGAGAAGACGGCGGAACCTGAAAAGACGGCGGCACCGGAGACAACCGCAGAGCCGGAAGTAACCGAAGCACCACAGCGGACACAGACCGCCAGCATAACAATCCAGAGAGGCGATGATTCCGGCAGTGCCAGCAGACGGCTCTATGAGGCCGGACTGGTGGAGAATGCAAAGGCATTTGACAATTATTTATGCAACAACGGCTACAGCCGCAGTATCAATCCCGGCACATATGAGATCGCTCCCGGGACTTCCGAAGAGGAAATTGCTAAAATAATCACAGGAAAACATTAAAAACCCCTTGTCATAGGGGTTTTCCTATGTTATAATCGCACTGTTGTGACAAAAAACACGCCTTTCGATTTGACGATGGTGCTCCTGCCAAAATGCAGAGGTCTTCGCCAGAGCTAACCGGGTTCTTAACGCGTCCCGGCAGAAAAGAAATGCGGAAGATTTTAACCAAATGGAGGTAAAGACATGAGCGTTATTTCTATGAAGCAGTTACTTGAAGCAGGTGTTCATTTTGGACATCAGACCAGAAGATGGAACCCTAAGATGGCTCCTTACATCTTCACCGAGAGAAACGGTATCCACATCATCGACCTGCAGAAGTCCGTTGTAAAGGTTGACGAGGCTTACAAGGCAGTATCCGAGATCGCCGCACAGGGTGGCACTATTCTATTCGTTGGTACCAAGAAGCAGGCACAGGACGCTGTAAAGGTTGAGGCTGAGCGTTGTGGTATGTACTATGTAAACGAGAGATGGTTGGGTGGTATGCTGACCAACTTCAGAACCATCCAGTCCCGTATCGCAAGACTGCATGCAATCGAGACCATGTCTCAGGACGGTACTTTCGATGTACTGCCTAAGAAGGAAGTTATTCAGTTAAAGAAAGAATGGGAGAAGCTGGAGAAGAACCTGGGCGGTATCAAGAACATGACCAGAGTTCCCGATGCTATCTTCGTTGTAGATCCCAAGAAGGAGAGAATCTGCGTACAGGAAGCTCATGCACTGGGCATCACTCTGATTGGTATCGGTGATACCAACTGTGATCCTGAAGAACTGGATTACATCATCCCCGGTAATGATGACGCTATCAGAGCCGTTAAGCTGATCGTTTCCAAGATGGCTGATGCTGTGATCGAAGCAAAGCAGGGCGAAGCTGTATACAGTGACGCTGACGTTGCTACCGAGGCTGAGGATATCGAAGAGGTTGCAGCTGACGCTGAATAATCCGATTCCATAAGAAAAGCATAGGAACCCAGATTGCGATGCCTGTCATTACGGTCTGGGTTCTTGAGGATAATATATTAATTAAGAAGAGAGGATAAAAAAATGGCAATTACCGCATCTATGGTAAAAGAGCTCCGTGAAATGACCGGCGCTGGTATGATGGATTGTAAGAAGGCTCTGAACGAGACCAATGGAGATATGGACGCAGCTGTTGAGTTCCTGAGAAAGAACGGACAGGCTAAGGCTGAGAAGAAAGCAAGCCGTATCGCAGCAGAAGGTGTTGCTCGTGCAGCTATCTCCGCAGACGGCAAGACCGCTTGCGTAATCGAAGTAAACTCCGAGACCGACTTCGTTGCAAAGAACGAGACCTTTACTTCTTTCGTAGAGGCTGTTAATGCAGCAGCACTTGCTTCCGATTTACAGGGTGGCAAGGATGGCGAAGATATCGAAGCACTGTTAGCAGTTCCTTTCGAAGGCGCAACCGTTAAGGATGTTCTGGTAGAGAAGACTGCTACCATCGGTGAGAAGCTGTCCATTCGCCGTTTCGAGAAGGTAGCCGGAGATGTAGCAGTATCCTACATCCATGGTGGCGGACGTATCGGTGTTATCGTTGCAGCTAACGGCGCATCTGATGACGCAGCAAGAGAAGCACTGACCAACATCGCTATGCAGGTAGCAGCTATGAATCCTACCTACATCAGCAGAAATGATATTTCCGCAGAAGAGCTGGCTAAGTTACAGGAGATCACTGTTGACGCAGCTCTGAACGATCCTGCATCCCTGCCTAAGCCCATTCTGAACAAGCTGATCGACAAGGCTATGAACAGTTCTGCATGGAGCGATGAGGACAAGGCTATCTACGAAGAGAAGAAGAGCAACATGAATTACCTGTTCAACTTTCTGTCCAAAGAAGCTGCAGCTGCTCTGGCTGAGCTGGCTATGGCTGACAAGGACGCTATCGTATCTGACAAGATCTTCAAGGGTCTGGCAGACGGTCGTGTATCCAAGCAGCTGAAGGAGATCTGCCTGTTAGATCAGACCTACGTTAAGGCTGAGGATGGCAAGCAGACCGTAGCTAAGTATCTGGAGAGCGTTAACAAGGCTCTGACCATCGCTAAGGTTGTTCGCTTCGAAGTTGGCGAAGGCATGGAAAAGAAGAACGAAGACTTCGCAGCAGAAGTTGCCGCTCAGATGAAAGGTTAATTATAGGATTATACGATAGAAAAAGGCATACGCGAGTATGCCTTTTTTGTATGATGAATGGAAAGTTACGCGAGCAATGAGCCGCGCATAGGCATAGTGAAGACAGCGATG
>OLIW01003151.1_pt1 | contig 10920 bp, 8 predicted proteins | sample 1601321 | NCBI WGS metagenome assembly OLIW01 (sample SAMEA2452114, study PRJEB22498) | human gut metagenome | reverse complement strand
GCCTGCGGCCGCTCCGCTGCGGCTTCGCCGCAGGTCCGCGCCGCCCCCCGGGATACAGCTCTCTTTTGCAGGGCTGAACCGCTCCTTTGTGAGCTTTCTTTACAAATATTTTATACAATGATATAATGGATAATAATGAAACGCGCGTTTCAGAATGCGCGTTTTATTTTTTAAATACTGTTATATGCCATTGCGCTTAAATTAATATCTTAAGAGGATAACGGGAAAAATAGCTGTAACGCTGTCCGGCAGGGCATATATAACAGCAGCAGATAGGTGTAATCAAATGCGCTCAGATAAAGCCTTTAGAAATATGCTTTCAAACATCATACTTCAGCTTGTGACCGCCGCCGTGGGAATAATACTCCCCCGGCTATTTATAGGCGTCTACGGCTCAGAAGTAAACGGCCTTATTTCTTCCATAAGTCAGTTTATAACCTATAAGCCGCTTGCGGATAAGGACCACGATAAAATTAACGGAGTGCTTTCAGGCGCAAAGCTGTTTTACGCCAAATCCGGCCTTTTCTTTGTCGGCCTTGTTCTTGCGCTTGTAATTTTTTATCCCCTGCTGACTACCACCACCCTGCCCCATTCAATGGTGCGCCTTATGATACTTATTCTTTCGGGCAGCGGCATGGTAGACTATTTCCTGCTGGGCAAATACCGTGTTTTGCTCATGGCCGACCAGCACAACTACATAATTACTTCGGTTCAGACTCTTGGCACTATTCTTAACGCCGTTGTCAGCGTTATACTTATTCAGGCTCATGCCAGCGCACTGCTTGTAAAGCTGGTTGCAACGGCCGTGTACGCGCTCAGGTTCTTAATAATTTTCTTTTACTGCCGTAAAAACTATACTTATTTGAATTTCAAAGCAGAACCCGACCGCAAAGCCTTTGCCCAGCGCTGGAGCGTATTGATCCATCAGATTACCGGGCTTATAGTAAATAATACTCATATCATTATATTAACTCTCTGTCTGGGAGCTTCCGCCCTTAAAGAAGTAAGCGTTTACGGCGTCTACAATATGATAGCCTATACTCTCTACAGCCTCATGAATTCTTTCAGCACCGGCCTTACTTCGGGTTTTGGGGAAATTATATCCAAGAAAGAATATTCTGCTCTTTATAAAAGCTTTTCCAACTATGAATACATGTTTTTTATTATTCAATCTGTATGCTACTGCTGCATGGCGATACTCTTATTGCCCTTTATAAGCATATATGCCAGAGATTTTGCAGATGCGGCAGACTATTACCGACCCGCTATTGCCGTGCTTTTTACTGTGCTGGGCTATCTTCAGACCATCCGCGTACCCGCGGGTACAATTATTGTCGCGGCAGGTCATTACAGGGAAACTCGCGGCCGGGCCATTATAGAATCCGCCTTGAATTTATTCGTTGCTCTCGCGCTTGTATATCCCCTTGGCATGAGCGGCGTCCTGCTTGGTTCAGTGGTATCCTATGCCTGGAGAAGCGCCGATATGATTTTCTATAACTCCCGTCATTTAGTAACCCAAAGCTTAAAACGCAGCCTCTCCAGAATACTGCGCAATTTAATTGCCGCGGGAATATTTATTGCAGCCGGTCTTTATCTGGTGCCCTCTGTTATGGATTCCTTCTGGACGTGGATTTCATATGCCCTGGCAACCGGAGCTTCGGCTGTCGTCTTATTTGCCGGCATTAATTTAATATTTGAGAAAAATGAATTTATCCTGCTTATAACACGTCTTAAAAACGTACTCAAAAGAAAATTCAGCCGTCAGTAATTAAAAAACGGCTGAATTTAATAATATTACCTGGCTTTGTATTTGCGCATTAAAACTTTTTATTTAACAAAAGGCGTTTATCTGTCATCTCCAATAAGGAATTATTTCTGTAAAGCAAGCCGGGAATTTGCCGTATAAATCCCCTGCCTGCCGCTGCGGTATAAGACAAAACCACCCGAAGAAGAACTAAAGAATTCTTTTCGAGCGGTATCTTATTTTGAAAAGTTGTAATAAATTACAGTGCAGCATTTATCGAATGTGAAGTTAAGTTTGCCCCAAGGCCACTAAGGAACAAGCTTCACTGCCGTAAAATAACTTAACTTGCCCGTCAGGGCAAGCGCTGTTTAGGCACATTGCGGTGAATTATATAAACTACTGCCTTTATGTGTCTGTGCCTATTATCCTCCGGCCTTTATTATTTCCATTCCCTCAAGGGCTTCATTTATAAGCTTTTCTTCCTCCAGAACCTGTTCGGCCTCAATTACCTTCTCTAAACCCGGCTTTGTCGCCGGATGTCTTGGGGTGAAAACTGTACAGCAATCCTCATACGGCAGTATGGAGGTATCATAAGTACCTATTTTACGAGCAATGTCCATTATTTCAAGCTTATCCATGCCAATTAAAGGACGGAATACAGGCATATTAACCGCCGCGTCAGTGCAGTAAAGAGCGTTAAGCGTCTGGCTGGCCACCTGTCCTATGCTTTCACCCGTTATTAAAGCGCCCGCGCCGCTGCGCCGCGCCGCCTGCTCTGCGATTTTCATCATATAGCGGCGCATAATTACCGTAAGATATTTATCGGGACACTTTTCATATATCTCTTCCTGAATTTTAGTAAAAGGAACGACGTTCAGCCGTATTTCGCCGCAATATCTGCTCAGCAGCCCTGCCAGGCTGATAACCTTTTCCTTGGCCCGCTCAGACGTATGCGGGAAGCTGTGGAAATGCACTGCGTCTATCACCACACCGCGCCGTGCTATCATATATCCAGCCACAGGACTGTCTATTCCTCCCGAAAGGAGCAGCGCCGCCCGGCCCCCTGTACCGACGGGCATCCCGCCGGCACAGGGAATTTCCCGCACATAAACGTATGCTGCGCTTTCCCTGACCTCTATCTGCACTAAGTGTTCCGGATTGACTACGTCCACAGTCAAATCGGTATGTTCCAAAATATATTCTCCTGTCATTACGGCAATTTCAGGGGATTGGATTGGAAAATGCTTGTCCGCGCGGCGCGCTTTAACCTTAAAGGTGCCTTTTTCAATTCGGGCATCCATAAGCATTTTTACCGCCGTGCGCATTATTTCTTCCATATTTTTTTCCACTTGCAGCGCAGGAGAAACTGCATGTATGCCAAAAACTCTTGTAAGCCTGTCTAAAGCTTCGTCCAAAAAATCATCTGATATATTTTTAACATATATCCTGCTCTGGGCTATGCTTACCTGCGCTTCGCTCCCGTATAACGCATTTCGGATATTATCCATAAGCCTGCGTTCAAAATAAGGGCGGTTTTGGCCCTTTAAATGTATTTCCCCTACTTTTACCAATATCACATGCATGCTGACAAACTCCTTTATTTCCTTTTAAACCGGCGCAGATAGTTGAGAGATTCTTTTAAAGCCCCGGCAGCTTGGGAACATTCCTCCATAGTGTTAAGCGCGCCTATGCTTATTCGGATTGCGCCGCCTGCATATTTAGCAGGGACCTTCATGGCCAAAAGCACTTCGCTAACTTTGTTTTTCCTTGAAGAACATGCGCTTCCCTTGCCTACTATCACTCCTCGCGCTTCCAGCGCGCTTTGCAGGCTGGCTGCCTGCACGCCCTCAAAAGCCGCGCATATTATATGAGGAGCCGTATGTGTTCCTATAATACATACGCCCTCTATTTCAGAAAGCAGTTTTAAATATTCCTGCTTTATTTTGCTTATTCTTTCAAGCGCCCGGCTTTCTTCAAATATTTCAAGAGCGCTTGCATAACCCGCAATGCCGGGCATATTCAGCGTGCCCGGCCTGAAATTATCCTGCTGGCCCCCGCCATAAATCAAGGGCGCAAGCTTCGCATTTTTTCCGACGGCTATAGCGCCCATTCCCTTTGGGCCGTGCAGTTTATGAGCGCTTGTTGTATAAATGTCGGCGCCCTGGGGCGTTTCAAGCCGCATATGCCCCTGCACTCCGTCAGAATGCACTAAACAATCAGGATTTTTCTCTTTAACTGCGGCGGCTATGGCGTCAATATCATTTATTGCGCCCGTTTCATTATTTACATGCATAATGCTGACCAGCGCGGTTTTAGCCGTCACCATATCTTTAACGCGCTCAGGGTCTATATTGCCCGCAGGCTCAACCGGCGCCAGCAGCACCTTTACCCCTCTTCTGCGCAGAGAAAAAGCCGCCTGCATAACGGCCGGATGCTCTATTTCTGAAATTATTACTTCTGTTTCGCCGCTCTTAGAGCTTCCTTCAACAGCACCTATTACCGCAGTATTCGCGCCTTCTGTGCCGCCTGAAGTAAAATAAACCGTTCTGCCGCCCGTCAGCCTGCTAACGGTTTCCCTGCACTTTAAAAATTCCTTTTCTTCGGGAAGAGCGGCTGCATACGACGCCGAAGGATTAAAATAATCCTCAAGCATATATTTTTTTACTGTTTCCGCCGCCTGAGTAAAGGCTTTTGTAGAAGCGCTGTTGTCCAGATAAATCATAGCCGCACCGCCCTGGGCTTCTGGCTCCTAACCGCTTTTAGAAGCGCTTCGGAAGGCTCCCATAGAACGCAGGTGCGCGATTTATTATACACGCAGTCAATAAAATATGCATGCTCAGAACCGTTGAGGGTGGCATTTATAACCTTAAGGCCGCTTATATTCTTAAGCGGCTTGAACCTATCGTCATATACCGGAGCTATGCATTCTATTTCCGGCAGTTCTACGCGTATCAGCTCTTTGCGCCGGCGCTGGTTGGAAACGCGGGCTATGGTTATAACGTCCTCATAAAAAGCATAGTCATATTCCAGAATGGAATTTTCCTTGCGGAAATAAGCAAATATAGCTATACCGCCAAAGATAACGGTGTCAACAACTCCTAGAATAGTATTATAGAACAGCGTCAGAACCCCGATAAACGCTCCGGCAGCCGCTATTACCATAACTACAAACCAGATTTTATATTTTATTTCATCCGCCTTGGTATCTTTTTTTCTGAGGCATTCCTCTATACTGGCCATGTTTAATCTCGCCTTTCCTAAAGATATACCTGAATTTTAACACAAATATAACGCTTTATCAACAGATTACACTATACTTATAGTTATTTTTATTAAATATTTATTACTATTTTGCTTTGTGTTAAAAATTACTGGAAATAGGCTATCTGTTATGATATAATAAGCGAACAGATGGAATCATTTTAATTATAACCAAATATCATCAAAAGGAGAGAAGCACATGATTTGTCCTAATTGTCTGGCTAATAATAAAAATAACGCGACAGTATGCCAAAATTGCGGCTACAGCCTTATTGAAGAAGATTTGGATTTAGAGCAGGCCGTAAGCACAGAGCAGGAGGACGAACAGAATATTGAAGATGAATTTGCCGATGATATGCCGTTGGAGGACGAGGAAGCCGCGGACGCTGACGATACTGCCGGCATTTTCTCTGACGAAGCGCCCCAGGAAGCGGAGGAAAAAACTATAAGCATACCCCCGCTGCGTGAGCGCACATCGGCCCGCCGCATACCGCAGGTGGTTTATGAAGCAGATTCAGAAGAAAAGGATTATTTTTCAGACAACAGCGAGCGTAAAAGGCAGTCCCCCCTGCGCACGGCCGTTACCGTGCTTTTATGGGTGCTGATAATAGCCGCGGTTGTCTTTATAGGATTTATGCTGTACGACCGTTTCTGGGGCGGGGATAATCCCTCGGATATAAACAATACAGGCAGCAATACATCCACTACCCAGGGAAGCGGCTCTGTCAGCGCGCAGGCTCCGACGGTAAACCTCAGGCAGGACGAAAGCGGAGCCGACTATTATGAATGCATATTTTACGGCCAGCCGGGCGACAGCGTTTATCTGGCGGTAAAAAATCAATATTACTCCTTTGACGAAAGCGGACAGTATGCCGTCTCGTTATATCTTTCGGATTTTGTAGACGCCGCTGCGTCCCTGGAAAACACCTACAGCGCAACCCTGACTTACAGATACCGCCAGTCCAGCGGCCAGGAAACCGAGCTTACCCTCGAAAATCCGCTGGTATTCACTATACCCGCCACGCAGATTAAATTAATTTCCCCCGAAGTGGAGAGCCAGGAGATATATGAGGAGAATTATTCTGTAATTTTTAAAGTAAATGCCGGATCTACGGTACTGGTGAACGGCCGGGACGTTTCTTCCAGCGTCAACAGCCAGGGCAGAGCCACATATAACGTCACCCTTGGGCCGGGTTCCTCTGAAGAATTAACTATACAGGCCACTGCGCCCTATCACAGCACCGCGACGCAGACTATCACCATAAACCGTTCGCCGCTGAATGTCAACTTTACCATTTCGGCTAATACTCCGCGTTCGGTCAGCTCCCCGACCGTTGAAATTTCGGGAGTTGTGGATACAGGCGCAACATTGAGCTGCGCAGATTATACCCTTTCCAACCCTGAAATCAATCCTCTGACAGGCGCGTACCGCGTTACCGTACAGCTTCCCAATTACGGCAATCACAGGATAATCCTTACGGCTACAAACGCAGACGGGCAAACCTCAACTCTGGCTCATACCGTACTGTATCTGCCTAATGAGGACCAGTATACCCGCGATGTCTGGGTATATGACCCTGCGATTGTATCCAATCCCTCTCGGTATATAGGCCGCAATTACCTGCTGGACGGAGTGGACGTCGTGGAAATACTGGACAGCCCCGGCACTATCTTTACCGTCAACATGGGAACGGATGAATCGCCTGAATACCTCGCCGTGGAATACTATGGCTCGCGCAATATCCAGCCCGGCGATACCTACCGCATCTTTGGACAGGTAATAGGCTCATATCAGGGAATGACCCTTATAGGCGGATATTTTATCTATGTAAATTAAGGCTTGCTTTGGGAAAAAACGCCGCTGCAAAGCCGGTGTTTAAACGCTTGCCAGAGTAAGGCAGAGCTAAAAGCATATTGAACCAGCTTAAAGTCCGGCTTTGTCCGGACTTTTAAGTTTGGGTACATGCCGGCAGTAATTTAAGCCTCTGGACTTTTGCACAAAAATATATTATAATATGGTTAAAATTAACGCTGCTGCCGATAATCAGGCCGTAATTTTTATATTATGCCGTGAGCGGAAAAGCATTATTTGATTTTTATAGCGGGCAGAGGATACTGGCCAGCCCCGCCATACAAATAAAGAAAGGGAGTTATATTATGAAATGCACTTACTGCGGTTATCCCGAAAGCAAGGTGCTGGACAGCCGGCCCACTGAGGAAGGCACTGTAATCCGCCGCAGGCGCGAATGCATAAAGTGCCAGCGCCGGTTCACTACATATGAAAAAGTGGAAACCATGCCCCTGATGGTTATAAAAAGAGATGGACGAAGACAGCTATTTGATATAGAGAAAGTGCGCAGCGGAATTATAAAAGCGTGTGAAAAATGCAAGGTTTCGGCTAACGATATTGATAAGCTGGTACAGGACATTGAGCGCCGGGCAAGCGACAGCCCGGAGCACGAAATAAGCTCTATTGATCTTGGGGAAATGATTATGAAGGGACTTTTGGATTTAGATCCTGTGGCATATATCCGCTTTGCTTCTGTTTACAGGGAATTAAACGACCTTAACAAGCTTATGGACGAAATGAATAAGCTGCTGGGAAAGGAGAAACATGAGTGACAGCTTTTACACTCAGCAGATTAACGGGCTGACTCTGCTTAAATCCCGTCTGCTGGAGGATATTCCCGGCATTAAGCATGCCTTTTCCTGCCGGACGGGCGGTATAAGCACCGAAGAATGCCAAAGCCTTAACCTGGCTTGGAAACGCAGGGATTCAGCGGAAAATGTAAAAGAAAATCACCGCCGCTTTGCACTGGCTATGGGAATAAGTCCGGAAAACTTCGTTTTTATTGAGCTGAAGCACAGCGATAAGGTTATTGTATTAAACTCACAGGCGCGCAATAACGGCCGCTGGTGGGACAATATTCCCACAGATTACGACGCCATGATAACGCGGGATAAAAACACAGCGCTTTTAGTGCGCACGGCCGACTGCGGCACGGTACTGCTGGCCGACAAAGCCAAAGGGGTCATTGCAGCCGTTCACAGCGGCTGGCGGGGCACGGCGGCCGGAATAATAATCAATACCATTGAGCGCATGCGGACTGAATTTGCTTGCAGGCCGGAAGATATTTTGGCTGCGGCTGGTCCCTCCATATGCGCTGAATGCTTTCTGGCTCATCAGCCGGTATATTCCCAGTTCCCGCAAAAGTATCTTACTTTTTATCCTGACGGACGGGCAGGAGTGGATTTAAGAGGCAAAATAAAGGAGGATATGCTCTCCTGCGGCCTGCTCAGAGAAAATATAGACTTTTGCTCATTATGCACCTGCGAGCGTCCCGACCTGTTCTTTTCCCACCGCCGCGAGCATGGACGCACCGGCATTATGGCGGCCTCAATACAGCTTATATAATTTTATACTCTGTTTTTCCGTGTTACATACAAATGAAGGTAATTTATGCAGCTTTCCTCCCTTAAAGGGTTGGGGCCCAAGCGGCTTCAAGCCCTGCAAAAAATGAATATAAATTCGCCAGAAGAGCTTATAAAGCTTGCTCCGTCCGATTACATGGATATGAGCAGAATTGTAAAAATAGCGGATATGCCTGATAACGGCTATGCGCTTATTTTTGCGCGCATAACCAGCGCGCCTTACTGCGGACGCGCTAAGACTGTTTTCAGCGCATGCTCGGATGACAGCGCATGCGCCGATTTAATATGGTTCAACGCCCCCTACATTGCAAAGAACCTTAAAAAGGGGGAAATGTACCGTATTTTCGGCCGAGCTTCAAGGCGCGGAAAAAAAGTGGTCATTGTCAATCCCAAATTTGAGCATGAAAGCAAAAATTCAATGCAGGGGATTATCCCCGTTTACCCTATCCCCAAAGGCTCGCAGATAAATCAAAAGGCGCTTAGGAGCGCCATACGGCAGGCGCTGGATGCCCTGGCTAATCAGCCTGAAATTTATCCCGAACAATTCAGGCGGAAATTTATGCTGCCTGAAATTAATTACGCATTGGAAAACATTCATTTTCCCCTCTCTTTCACTCAGCTTGCACTGGCTAAGAGACGCATGGTATTTGACGAATTAATGCTTATGCTTTCAATAATAAACGAGCATAAACGCTCCCAGGGCCGGCTGCGCGGCGAGATACTGTCAAGTACCCCCGAACTGGCAAAGGCTTTTAGTTCTTCCCTGCATTTTGAGCTTACCGGCGCGCAAAAGAGATGCATACGGCAAATTGAAGAGGATACCTCCTCCGGCCGGGTAATGAACAGGCTGCTCCAGGGGGACGTCGGCTCTGGAAAAACCGCCGTAGCTTTTTATGCGCTGCTCCTGGGCGTATATAACGGCGGCAAGCGGCATTAATGGCGCCTACCGAAGTGCTGGCCCGGCAGCATTTTCAGGATTTTACGGCGCAGTTCCCGCAAATCAGCGCCGCTCTGCTCTGCGGCAGCACTAAGAAAAGCGAAAAGGAAAAAATTAAGAGCGGTCTTAAGGACGGAAGCATTAAAGTTGTGATAGGAACGCACGCAATAATCCAGGAGGATGTGCAGTTTTCGCTGTGTAAACTTATTGTTACCGACGAACAGCACCGCTTCGGCGTATCCCACCGCGCTCTGCTGGGCGCCAAAAGCCAGGGGGTGCATACGCTGGTTATGTCGGCCACCCCCATTCCCCGCACCCTATCGCTGGTGCTTTACAGCGACCTGGATTTTTCAGTGCTGGACGAAATGCCGCCGGGCAGGCAGAAAATCAGCACTCATATAATTCCGCCCCAAAGAGAAAAGGCCATGTACGAATATATAGCCCAATGCGCCTCCCAGGGAAAGCAAACCTATATCGTATGTCCGGTTATAGAAGAATCAGATACCCTTCCTGTAATGTCCGCTGAGGAATTATATCAAAAGCTGGCCTCTGGATATTTAAAGAATGTGCCCATCGGCCTGCTGCACGGCAGAATGTCCTCTAAAGACAAGAATGCGGTAATAGAAAAGTTTGCTTCAGGCGAAATAAAAGTCTTGGTATCCACTACCGTTATAGAGGTAGGGGTCAACGTCCCCAGCGCAGTGAATATGGTCATAGAAAATGCCGCCCGCTTTGGTCTTGCTCAGCTGCACCAGTTAAGGGGCCGGGTGGGCAGAGGCAGTGCAAAATCCTATTGCTTCCTTCTGGATGCGGACGGGCAAAACCCGCGTCTGCAAACCATGATTCAAACCTCAGACGGTTTTGAAATCGCAGAAAAGGATTTAGAGCTGCGGGGGCCGGGCGAATATTTCGGAACCCGCCAAAGCGGCCTGCCTTCGGCAATGTTTGCAAGCGCCTTTTCCAATAAGGAGCTTTTGGAGCTGGCCAGACAGGCGTATGCTTTTCTCACCGCGGATAAAGAATACAAATCAGTTTTAGATACGCTTAATATTTTGGCAAAGGAAAAATTGGAGCGGGAAAACGGGCACATAGTATATAATTAATGTGTTCACGCGCCATTTTAGCAAAATTTTACACTTATTTTCTATCTAATAAAAGGATCAGCATTAGTGTACACTAAGAGACTTGTCAAGGGGGTGCCTAAAAGAACACATCTAAAAAACAGAGGCTTAAGCCCTTATCCAATACAGCGTTGCTGCATAACTTTTGTCCAGCCTTTTGGGGTCACTTCAATGCGAAGCCGTTTCCTTGACAGTTTCCCCATTTTGCGCTGTCAGACGGAGGGCTAAAACCGAAAGCGTATACCCGCCGTCAGGCAGTTTCACCGCCCGCTTGCAGGCGGTAAGCGCGCCCTTAAAGAAGTCAAGGGCTTGTGGAAATTTTTGAAATATGATATGCTTAATGAAAACGGCAAATTTATATTCATATTGATATACCCTAAATTGACAAGGGCATATACGGTCAGGACAGGGCTGTTTGAGTGTCC
>OLIW01003144.1_pt1 | contig 10939 bp, 9 predicted proteins | sample 1601321 | NCBI WGS metagenome assembly OLIW01 (sample SAMEA2452114, study PRJEB22498) | human gut metagenome | reverse complement strand
GTTGCTTTCTAAAGTTGAAAAAGGTATGAGAAAGGCGGATAAGAGATGATAAAGGTTACCGGTTTAAAAAAGCATTTTGGAGATTTAGAAGTATTAAAGGGAATTGACCAGCACATAAAACAAGGCGAAAAGGTTGTTGTTAAAGCCAAAGCCGTCATTCTGGCGACCGGTGGTTTCCCTGGAAATCAGGAAATGCTGAAGAAATACGTTCCGGACATCGGCAAGGAAGGGATGGCAAGAATCATGCTTCGAGGCCCCGGCATTGAAGGCCGTACAGGCCAGCGGATGCAACTGCATGGCCTTGCCCTCGATGAGCTTGGGCTGGAAGGCCTGGATACCCAGACGGTGCAGCGTCGGGGCACGGTTCATCAGCACCGGATGCCCCTTGATGACGTTTTCCAGAATACCCCAGATGACGGGATCCTTGCGGTCGATGATCTTCTTGGCCGACTTTACGGTTTTGACGATACCGCGCTCGATGAGCTTGCGGATGATGAACGGCTTGTACAACTCGGCCGCCATATCCTTCGGGATACCCATTTCGTGCATTTTCAGCTCGGGGCCGACGACGATGACCGAACGCGCCGAGTAGTCGACACGCTTACCCAGCAGATTCTGGCGGAAACGGCCCTGCTTGCCTTTGAGCGAATCCGACAGCGATTTGAGCGGACGGTTCGACTCGTTCTTCACGGCGTTGCTCTTGCGCGAGTTGTCGAACAGCGAGTCGACGGCCTCCTGCAACATGCGCTTCTCGTTGCGCAGAATCACCTCCGGCGCCTTGATCTCGATCAGGCGTTTGAGACGGTTGTTGCGGATGATGACGCGGCGGTAGAGGTCGTTCAGATCCGACGTGGCGAAACGGCCGCCGTCGAGCGGAACGAGCGGGCGCAACTCGGGCGGGATGACGGGGATCACCTTCAACACCATCCACTCGGGTTTGTTCAACCCGTTCGAAGCGCGGAACGACTCGATGACGTTCAGGCACTTCAACGCCTCGCTCTTACGCTGCTGCGAGGTCTCGGTCGAAGCCTTGTGACGCAGGGCGTAGGACATCGAATCGAGGTCGACCTGCTGCAAGAGCGTGTAGATCGCCTCGGCACCCATCTGGGCGACGAACTTGTTGGGGTCCGAATCGTCGAGCGACTGGTTGCCCTTCGGCAGCGCGGCCAGCACGTCGAGGTACTCCTTCTCGGCGAGCGTCTGCAAACGCTCGATGCCCTGCTCGGCCGCAGCGCCGGGGTTGATGACCACGTAACGTTCGTAGTAGATGATCGCTTCGAGTTTCTTCGAAGGGATACCCAGCAGGTAGCCGATCTTCGAAGGAAGCGAACGGAAATACCAGATATGCACCACCGGAACGACCAGCGAGATATGGCCCATGCGCTCGCGGCGCACCTTCTTCTCGGTCACCTCCACGCCGCAGCGGTCGCAGACGATGCCCTTGTAGCGGATACGCTTGTACTTGCCGCAGTGGCACTCGTAGTCCTTCACCGGGCCGAAGATACGCTCGCAGAACAGACCGTCGCGTTCGGGCTTGTACGTTCGGTAGTTGATCGTTTCCGGTTTGAGCACCTCGCCGCTCGACTGGGCGAGAATCTCCTCGGGAGATGCCAGTCCGATCGAAATGCGATTGTAGCCGCCAGCCGGTTTGTTATCTTTGTTGAATGGCATAATGATTCAGTTTTTCTTTCTCGTTTTACTACCCTTTACTCCAGTTTGACCGAAAGCGCCAGACCGCGCAGCTCGTGCAGCAGGACGTTCATCGCCTCCGGAATGCCCGGCTTGGGCAGGTTGTCGCCCTTGACGATCGCCTCGTAGGCCTTGGCGCGGCCCGTCACGTCGTCCGACTTGATCGTCAGAATCTCTTGCAGGATGTTGGCGGCGCCGAAGCCTTCGAGCGCCCAGACCTCCATCTCACCGAAACGCTGACCGCCGAACTGCGCCTTACCGCCCAACGGCTGCTGCGTGATGAGCGAGTAGGGACCGATCGAACGGGCGTGCATCTTGTCGTCGATCATGTGGCCCAGTTTGAGCATGTAGGTCACGCCGACGGTGGCCGGCTGGTCGAAACGCTCGCCCGTCTCGCCGTTGTAGAGGTAGGTGCGGCCGCTGCGCGGGATACCCGCCTCGGCGGTATACTCGTTGATCTGGTCGAGCGAAGCGCCGTCGAAGATCGGCGTGGCGAACTTCACGCCCAGCTCGCGGCCCGCCCAACCGAGCACGGCCTCGTAGATCTGGCCGAGGTTCATTCGCGAAGGTACGCCCAGCGGGTTCAGACAGATGTCGACGATCGTACCGTCTTCCAGGAAGGGCATGTCCTCGTCGCGCACGATACGCGCCACGATACCCTTGTTGCCGTGACGGCCGGCCATCTTGTCGCCCACCTTCAACTTGCGCTTCTTGGCGATGTAGACCTTGGCCATCTGGATGACGCCCGTCTGCGGCAGCTCGTCGCCGTTGGTGAGGTTGTACTTCTCGCGCTTGATCGCGGCGTCGGCCTTCTTCCACTCGATCGTATAGTTGTTGATCGTAGCCTCGATCAGGGCGTTGACATGCTCGTCCGACGTCCAGCCGCACGATCCGAGATTGAGGAAACCCGTCGGGACGCCCGTGCGCTCGTCGGTCGTCTGACGCGACAGCTCTTCAAGCATCTTCTGCGTGAATTTCGTACCGGCGGCGTAAAGCTCCGCACCGAAATAGTCGGTGACGCCCGTCGTGGTCTTGCCTTGCACGAGCGACCAGAGCTTCTGCACGAGCAGTTTGGTCAGATCGGCGATCTCGGCGGCGAATTTCTCGTCGAGCTTTTCGAGCATCGCCTTCTCGGCGGCCTTCGACTTCTTGGCCTCCTTGCCGGCGCGACTGTAAAGTTTGGTGTCGATCACCACGCCGTGCAGCGAGGGCTGCGCTTTGAGCGAAGCGTCCTTCACGTCGCCCGCCTTGTCGCCGAAGATGGCGCGCAGCAGCTTCTCCTCCGGCGAAGGATCGCTCTCGCCCTTGGGCGTGATCTTGCCGATGAGGATGTCGCCCGGGTGGACGTTGGCGCCGATGCGGATGATACCGTTGGCGTCCAGATCCTTCGTGGCGTCTTCGCTCACGTTGGGAATGTCGGAGGTCAGCTCCTCGACACCGCGCTTGGTGTCGCGCACCTCCATGATGTACTCGTCGACGTGCACCGAGGTGAAGATGTCCTCGCGCTGGATACGCTCCGAGATCACGATCGCGTCCTCGAAATTGTATCCCTTCCACGGCATGTAGGCCACTTTCAGGTTGCGGCCGAGCGCCAGCTCGCCGCCCTGCGTCGAGTAGCCTTCGGTCAGGATCTGCCCCTTCGTCACGCGGTCGCCCGTCAGCACGACCGGTTTGAGGGTAATCGACGTATTCTGGTTGGTACGGCGGTAGCGCGGCAGCTCGTAGGTGGTCACCTCGGGAGCGAACGAGCAGACGACTTCGTCCGGCGTACGTTCGTATTTGATGCGGATCTGCGTGGCATCGGCGAAAACCACCTCGCCGTCGCCCTCGGCGACGATCTGGATGCGGCTGTCGGAGATCATGTCCTTCTCGATGCCCGTGCCGACGATCGGCGCTTCGCACGTGACGAGCGGAACGGCCTGGCGCATCATGTTCGATCCCATCAGCGCACGGTTGGCGTCGTCGTGCTCCAAGAAGGGGATCAGGCTGGCGGCGATCGAAGCGATCTGGTTCGGAGCCACGTCCATCAGGTCGACCTCCTTGTCCGTCACCACGGGGAAATCGGCGCCTTTACGCGCCTTGATACGGTTCGGTTGGAGGAAATGGCCCTCGTCGTCGATCGGAACGTTCGACTGGGCGACCACCTTTCCCTCCTCCTCTTCGGCGGAGTAGTAGCGGATATGGCTGTTGTCCAGATCGATCACGCCGTCGTTCACCGAACGGTAGGGCGTCTCGATGAAGCCCATGTCCGAAATCTTGGCATAGACGCACAGCGACGAGATCAGACCGATGTTGGGACCTTCCGGCGACTCGATAGGACAGAGACGGCCGTAATGCGTGTAGTGCACGTCGCGCACCTCGAAACCGGCGCGGTCGCGCGACAGACCGCCGGGACCGAGCGCCGACAGACGGCGTTTGTGCGTAATTTCGGCCAGCGGATTGATCTGGTCCATGAACTGCGACAGCTGGCTGGTGCCGAAGAACGAGTTGATGACGCTCGACAGCGTCTTGGCGTTGATCAGGTCGACGGGCGTGAAGACCTCGTTGTCGCGCACGTTCATGCGCTCGCGGATCGTACGCGCCATACGCACGAAGCCCACCGAGAACTGATTCGACAGCTGCTCGCCGACGGTGCGCACACGGCGGTTCGACAAGTGGTCGATGTCGTCCACCTCGGCGCGCGAGTTGATGAGCTGGATGAGGTACTTGATAATGGCGATGATGTCCTCGCGCGTAAGCGTGCGGATTTCGGGATCGATCTCCAACCCCAGCTTCTTGTTGATACGGAAACGGCCCACGTCGCCCAGATCGTAACGCTTGTCCGAGAAGAAGAGCTTCTCGATCACGTCGCGCGCCGTAGCCTCATCGGGCGGTTCGGAAGCGCGCAGCTGCCGGTAGATGTAGACGACAGCCTCCTTTTCGGAGTTGCACGGGTCTTTCTGCAACGTATTATATATAATGGAGAAATCGATGCCCGACGGATTCTCCTTGTGCAGCAGGATCGTCTTGGCACCGCTCTCGATGATCTGTTCGATGTGCTCCTCCTGCAAGACGGTCTCGCGGTCGACGATGACGTTGTTACGCTCGATGGAGACCACCTCGCCCGTATCCTCGTCGACGAAATCCTCGACCCACGTCGAGAGCACGCGCGCGGCCAGCATCCGGCCGACGGCCTTTTTCAGATTGGCCTTGGTGACCTTCACCTCGTCGGCGAGATCGAATATTTCGAGGATCTGCTGATCCGCCTCGAAACCGATGGCCCGCAAAAGGGTCGTGACGGGCAGCTTCTTCTTGCGGTCGATGTAGGCGTACATCACGTTGTTGATGTCCGTGGCGAACTCGATCCACGACCCCTTGAAGGGGATGATACGCGCCGAATAGAGTTTCGTACCGTTGGTATGCATGCTCTGTCCGAAGAAGACACCCGGCGAGCGGTGCAGTTGCGACACGATGACGCGCTCCGCACCGTTGATGACGAACGTACCCCGTTCGGTCATATAGGGAATCGTACCGAAATAGACGTCCTGAACGACGACACCGAAATCTTCGTGCTCCGTATCGGTGCAATAGAGCTTCAACTTGGCCTTCAAGGGCACGCTGTACGTCAGACCGCGCTCCAAGCACTCCTCAATCGAGTAACGGGGCGGATCAACGTAGTAGTCGATAAACTCGAGAACGAAATTGTTTCTGGTATCCGTAATTGGGAAATTCTCCTGAAACACCTTGTAGAGGCCCTCGTTCTTGCGATTCTCGGCCGTGGTGTCCATCTGGAAAAAATCTCGGAATGATTTCAGCTGTACCTCGAGCAGATCCGGATAGGGAACCCGGTTTTTCACTGTCGAGAAGCTAATTCTTTGTTGTGTTGTATTTGTGGACATCGGTAAATCCAAATTAAGTTGAAGTTTGTTCTTTCAATCGGGTACCTTCCTTTCCGACAGGTCTCCATAACCTGCGGCAATGCTCTCAGCGTAAACACATTATACCCTCAGAGCATTCCAAAATCCAAGAAAAGGGCACAGCTCCGACGGCACTCCCTTTTCTTAGACGAGAAAAGGCATAGAGCTTACTTTGGGGGTAAACTCTACACCTGAGTTGTCTGAAACTACGAAAGTAGTGACGAAACTACTTGACTTCAACTTCAGCACCTGCCTCCTCGAGCTGGCCCTTGATCGACTCAGCCTCCTCCTTGGAGACACCCTCCTTAACGGCCTTGGGAGCACCGTCGACCAGCGCCTTGGCATCGCCCAGCGACAGACCTGCGATCTCCTTAACGACCTTGATCACCTGGAGTTTCGACTGACCTGCGTTTTTCAGGATGACATCGAACGACGTCTTCTCGGCGGCGGCAGCCTCGCCGGCACCGGCTGCGGGAGCAGCAACCGCAACAGCTGCAGCAGCGGGTTCAATGCCGTACTCCTCTTTGAGGACGGTAGCCAATTCGTTTACTTCCTTAACAGTCAAATTTACCAATTCTTCTGCCAGTTTCTTTACATCTGCCATAGTTGTAATTTTTATTAAATTCTTGTTTTTGTTCGTAATTAGTTTCTTTCTTCGAGCGTCTTCACGAGGCCCGCAATCTTTTGGCCTGCATTAGCTTGCAATGCAGAGATAACATTCTTCGCAGGCGACTGCAGGAGCGAAACGATCTCTCCGATGAGTTCTTCCTTGCTCTTAATGTTGCACAGGGCATCCAACTGGTTGTCGCCGACATAGACGCACTCCTCCACGAACGCTGCCTTCAAGACGGGTTTCTCGCTCTTCTTGCGGAACTCCTTGATGACAACGGCAGGGGCCTTCGCCGTCGTTGCAAACATTACCGAGGTCGAACCCTCTAAAACCTTCATCAGATCAGCATCCGCCTTCTCGGCCTTTTCGAGCGCCTTGCCGAAAAGGGTGTTCTTCACGACGACGAGTTTGATCTCGTTCTCGAAGCACTTTCTGCGCAACTGAGCGGTCTGCTCGGCGTTGAGCGTTTCGATGTCGGTCAGATAGAAGTGAGGATACTCGTTGAGCTGCTCGGCGAGGTTGTTGATTACAACCGCTTTTTCTTCCTTGGTCATCTCTTAAATCCTCCTTCGTTATTTGGTTTCAACTGATTTCGCATCGATCTGCAAACCGGGGCTCATCGTCGACGAGAGATAGATACTCTTCACGTAAGAGCCCTTGGCGGCAGACGGTTTGAGTTTCATGATCATCGAGAGGAACTCGTTGGCATTGTCGACGATCTGCTCCGGCGAGAACGAAACTTTACCGATCGATGTGTGAACAATACCGAACTTGTCGACCTTGAAGTCGATCTTGCCGGCTTTAACTTCGCTTACAGCTTTGGCAACGTCCATCGTCACCGTACCCGTCTTGGGGTTCGGCATCAGGCCGCGGGGACCCAGAATGCGGCCCAGCGCACCCACCTTGCCCATGACGTTCGGCGTGGTGATGATGACATCCACGTCGGTCCAGCCGCCTTTGATCTTCTCGACGTATTCGTCCAGACCGACGTAATCGGCACCGGCGGCCTTGGCCTCCTCCTCCTTTTCAGGAGTGCAGAGCACCAGCACGCGCACCGTCTTACCCGTACCATGGGGCAGCGTCACGACGCCGCGCACCATCTGATTCGCCTTGCGGGGATCGACGCCCAGACGGACGTCGATGTCGACCGAAGCATCGAATTTCGTAAAGGTAATTTCCTTCAGAAGAGCTGCGGCCTCAGCGAGCTTGTACGCCTTGTTGGGCTCGACCTTCGCGTAGGCATTTTTCTGATTTTTCGTTAACTTGCTCATGCTACGTTACTTTTTAGGAAATTCGCCTTTTACGTTGATGCCCATACTGCGAGCAGTACCGGCGACCATACGCATGGCAGCTTCGACGGTGAAGCAGTTCAGGTCGGGCATCTTGTCCCTGGCGATCGCCTCGATCTGTTCCCACGTGACCTCACCGACCTTGTCGCGGTTGGGCTGCGCGGAACCGCTCTTGACCTTCGCGGCTTCTTTGAGCTGGATGGCTACGGGCGGCTGTTTAACAACAAAGTCGAACGACTTATCGCTATAAACCGTGATGATGACTGGAAGGACCTTCCCCGCCTTGTCCTGGGTACGTGCATTGAACTGTTTACAGAAGTCCATGATATTGACTCCCTTGGAACCCAACGCAGGACCCACTGGGGGTGAAGGATTGGCAGCACCACCTTTAATCTGCAATTTGATAAATGCAGCGACCTCTTTTGCCATAATTTTCCTTGGTTAATTATTCTTTTTCTACTTGTGTAAAGCTCAACTCCATAGGAGTCTTGCGACCGAAAATCTTCACGGAGACCGTCAGTTTCTTGCGTTCGTTGTCGACTGCCTCGATGGTACCTTGGAAGCTCGAGAAAGGACCGTCCGTAACCTTGACGGTCTCGCCGACAAAGAAGGGAACCTCGTTCTCTTCCTCCATTTCGCTGAGTTCGTCGACCCGGCCCAGAATGCGGCTCACCTCCTGTGGACGTAAGGGAGTCGCAATCATCTTCCGGCTCTCCTCCTTGGTATCGCCCAGGAAGCCCAGCACATTGGGAGTGTTGCGAATGATGATCGGAATTTGCCCTACGAAGGCCGCCTCGATGAGGACGTAGCCCGGATAGGACACTTTTTCTTTCGAAATCTTCTTACCGTTGCGGATAGTATAGACTTTTTCGGTAGGAATCAGTATCTGAGAGATGTAATCTTCGAGGTGGTTGTGGCGAATTTCGGATTCGATGTACTCCTTCACCTTATTCTCCTTACCGCCCACGGCGCGGATCACATACCATTGTTTCTTAATCTCGCTCATAGCCAGTCAGTCGCATTGAAGATTAGTGACCGATATTGCCGAGGAAACTGTATATGCCTTTCATAAGGTTCTCGAACGAAATGTCCATGACCAGCACGACCAAAGCAAAAATCAACGACGCCACCATGACGACGATCGTTGAACTCTGCAATTGTGCGAAGGTAGGCCAGGACACCTTCTCGACGAGCTCCTTGTACGATTCTTTGATGTAGTTAAGCATATTGCGAACTTTTATCTTTTAGCAGGAGCAGAGAGATTCGAACTCCCATCAACGGTTTTGGAGACCGCTATTCTACCCTTGAACTATGCTCCTAAAAAGGGGTGCGGAACCGGAATTCCGCACCTGTTATCGGTCGTATTACTCAAGAATCTTGATAATCTGACCCGCACCTACCGTACGGCCGCCCTCGCGGATAGCGAAACGCAGACCCTCGTTCAGTGCAACCGGGTAGATGAGCGTTACGGTAATGGTAACGTGGTCGCCCGGCATCACCATATCTACACCCTCCGGCAGAGCGATCTCGCCGGTTACGTCCATCGTACGCAGGTAGAACTGGGGACGGTATTTGTTGTGGAACGGCGTGTGACGGCCACCCTCCTCCTTTTTCAGGATATAGACCTCAGCCTCGAACTTGGTGTGGGGAGTGATCGAACCCGGCTTGGCAACGACCATACCGCGCTTTACCTCCTTCTTGTCGATACCGCGCATGAGCAGACCCACGTTGTCGCCGGCCTCGCCCTCGTCGAGCAGCTTGCGGAACATCTCCACGCCCGTGCAGGTCGAGGTGAGCACCTTCTCCTCCAGACCGATGATCTCTACGGGATCGCCGACCTTGATGACACCGGTCTCGATACGGCCGGTAACCACCGTACCGCGGCCCGTGATCGAGAACACGTCCTCGACAGGCATCAGGAAGGGCTTCTCGTTCTCACGCAGCGGCAGCGGAATGTACTCGTCCACGGCATTCATCAGCTCCATGACCTTCTCCTCCCACTTCGGCTCGCCGTTGAGGGCACCCAGAGCGGAACCGCGGATGATGGGAGCGTTGTCGCCGTCGTACTCGTACTTGTTGAGCAGGTCGCGTACCTCCATCTCGACGAGGTCGAGCATTTCGGGATCGTCGACCATGTCGCACTTGTTCAGGAAAACGACGATCTTCGGCACGTTCACCTGACGGGCGAGCAGCACGTGCTCGTTGGTCTGAGGCATAGGACCGTCCGTAGCGGCAACTACGAGGATGGCACCGTCCATCTGAGCGGCACCCGTAACCATGTTCTTCACATAGTCGGCGTGTCCGGGGCAGTCCACGTGAGCGTAGTGACGGTTAGCGGTCTGATACTCGACGTGCGACGTGTTGATCGTGATACCGCGCTCCTTCTCTTCGGGTGCGTTGTCGATCGAGTCGAACGAGCGAAGCTCCGACAGACCCGCTTTTGCAAGTACGGTGGTAATTGCGGCGGTCAGCGTCGTCTTACCGTGGTCTACGTGTCCGATGGTACCGATGTTCACATGCGGTTTCGAACGGTCAAATTTCTCTTTTGCCATAGTTGTAATGTATTAGAATTCAAAAAATCTCTTAACAGCCGTTTTCTTCGCAGAACAACGGTGCGACGCATGCCGCACGACGGCTACATCACCCGTTTTCTGAATCTTGGAGCGGAAGACGAGGCTCAAACTCGCGACCCTTAGCTTGGAAGGCTAATGCTCTATCAACTGAGCTACTTCCGCAAAAATATACCGTATCAGAGTCCACCCTCCCTCCTCGCGACGAGCGCCCTGAGCCCTGCGTCGCACCGAGGTTTTGCATCCTCCAACCGGCACGCTCTTTTTAAAAGTGGGAAGTGATGGATTCGAACCACCGAAGGCGTAAGCCAGCAGATTTACAGTCTGCCCCATTTGGCCACTCTGGTAACTTCCCCTGTTGGTTTGCGATGTAGAGCCGATGGAGGGATTCGAACCCACGACCTGCTGATTACAAATCAGCTGCTCTGACCGGCTGAGCTACATCGGCATGAACCGTTTTGGACTGCAAAGATAAGAATAATATTCCGAACCGCCAAATATCGGCGCAGGATTTTCCATTCCTATCTGTCTCAAAGAACCTTGCGTCAACCGATTCCGCTTATTCGGCGAAATCGAGTGCAAAGATAGAATAGTTTTGCGAATTAAAAAATAGTCGGGCTCTTTTTTTCAAAAAATAAATGGTTTTTACCACCTCCGGCACCCGAACGGGAAGAATCGCTCCTTTTTCCGCACAGCCGATACGGAAGAGAGGATGGGTTTTAACTTGATCCGGAAGACAGGCACCCATCGCGTCGGAAGACCAGAGGCCTGCCACGTGCGGACGCAAACAAATAATCACAGTTGCGCGCAGCGCACAATAATCTCCGCATTGCACCGGAGGAGGAAACAGATCGGAGGTGCCCTACGGACACTTTTGGCACCACC
>OLIW01003142.1_pt1 | contig 10949 bp, 10 predicted proteins | sample 1601321 | NCBI WGS metagenome assembly OLIW01 (sample SAMEA2452114, study PRJEB22498) | human gut metagenome | reverse complement strand
CGCTATGATGCAGTCGCTGCGAGGGATAGCAATGAGGTTGGTCAGATTCTCGCAGCTGTACGAAAAAAGAATGGCTATTCTGTAGAAACCATAGAGGGATTCGCCGGCGCCGATTTATTATCCGGAGCAACCGTATTTACAAGCTGTCCGTTAAAATAGAATCTAAAGGAACAGCCTAAGAATTTTGCAGCCTCTTCCGCAAACAGCATACGGGACAGGTAAATCTGAAAAAAGTCGGTCAGAGAGGAAGAGTCATCCATATGGACGTCATATTTTATTATGCGCTCCTGCTTGTCTACAAACAGATTATTCTGCTTAATCGCATAATTTACCCTGTCGTGGATATCGTTATAATCATATTTGCCCCTGCGCACCCGTGTTCTGTGGGCGTCAATCTTATCAGCTATTATAAGAGCGGCGCTTATAGAGCTTATAGGCTTGCCCACCTGCTCTTCATGATTGCCTATCGCACCCGCTATCTGCACTATTTCATTCATAGGCATTCCCATATCGGATAAAATCGGGATGAGCAGCGCCGCGCCCGTTATGCCGTGATTGACGCGGTTTATTAAGTTCCCCACATCATGCAGCCATCCTGTTATGGCCGCCAACAGCACCAGCCCGCTCACATACCCGCTGTCCACCGCCTGACGGCGGCCGTGCGGCTGACAAAGCCCACATGCCGGGGGCCGTGTTCGGTATAGCCCATAACCTCCAAGGCGCGGTTGGCGCCGTTTACGAGGTCCGAAATATCCGGATTAGCACATATATCCTTCAATGTTATTACTTTTTTCTCCATCAGGTGTCCTGTTTCAGCCTTTGTTTAAAGCCGACCTTTCTGCATAAAACTTTTTATGCTGTGAATTAAGGCAATAAAAATCAATTAAGCGGCATATCAGGAGATTTCATCATCTCATAATACGGGTCTCCATCGAATTGCCTGTCCCGCGCAGTCTCGCCGCCCAGAGCTTCAATCGCGTTGCATATTTCCACATAGTCAATATAATTTATATCCCTGCTGTATTCCAGAGCCTTAAGGTCGTCTAAGCAGCGCTCAATGCCGCTCTCGGCCATCATGGCCGCAACAAACGCGGTATTTTCAGACGACTCCAATAATTGATGCAGTCCGTCATACAGGCGTGCGTCCGCCTTTATATGCACGAGCGCATTCATAAGCAGTTCTTTAGCCCATACGCTTCGGGCATTTTCAAACGCGGAAAGTATTTTGTCAAAATACTCTCTGGGAGCTTCGGAAAGCGCCTCTGCCGCTGCCTCCGCTATCTCGTTTTCTTCCCGGCTCTGAGAAAGCATATCCATATAATCATCATAGGGCAGCCTGGATTGCATTTCGGCAAGAAGATTAATAATGGTAATAACCGCAGGCGTTCCCAGCATACCCGAACGGTATAATTCATAAAGCCCCTTTTCCCCGGCGGCGCCTCTTTTGACAATGGCCTCGCATATCAAATCGGGAATTTCGCCGCATTCAGCATACTGAATAAACAGGCGGTTCAATTCCTCGGCGTCCATTTTATCCAGCTGCTCTCTTTCGCCGCCGGCCCATTCGTCATAAAGGGCATGCAGTTTCTCCTCTATCTGCTCAGGCTTTTTATACTTTTCCTTATTCTGTTCATACCAATTATCAAAATATTCCTTAAACTCCGCATCGTAATCAATCAGTCTGCTCATTTTTCATCATTGCTCCCATCCAACAGAGAAATTATTTCTTTTATTTTTTCCCCGCTTATATTATATACCTTTGAAAGCTCGCCGATATCAAATTTTTCATCATGCTCCCGGCAAAGCAGGATTTCCAGGGCCGCGTTTATTTCGTTAATATCATTTACAGGCCGTCCCTGCATAAGCTTATATATCATAGCCATATTCATCTGCACTTCAGCTTCGCTGTACTTTGAGGTTATTCTTCTGCTGACTGTGAACACCACAGGATATCTGTAAAGCGCTCTGAAGCTTTCCCCGTTTATAAGCTCTCCTCCATTGCTGACCGGCAAACCCCTTAAATCCAGACCCGCGTCAAATAAAGCGTCAAGAGCCTCTTTTTTGCGTATAATGTCCATTTTTTCACCGCAGAGGCATATGGCTATAACGCTTAAAACGCCCGGAGAATCAAACGGAAGCCTGGCAACAAGGCTTTTAAGCGAGTCAAGCGGCCCGTAAAGCATCGCATATCTGATTAAATCAAACGGCGGTTCAGGAAGAACGCCGCTCTCCAGCGTCTTTAAAAGGAAAGCGTCCCCTTCCTCCTGCATACCCGGCGGGAGCGCATAAATATAAGAGAGGCTCTCAGGCCGGAAGGTTTGGGAAAGCATTTCCCTAAAGCCAGCCGCTTCGGGGCTGCCGCCGTCCAAAAGATACAGGCGTCCGAACATTTCAAACGCGCCCTTAATATCATGATTATTATAATAGGCCGCTCCTAGTGCGTAAACAAGCTGTATATTATAATCATCACCGTTATACAGATTAAATAATACCCTTACGGCAAGGGGAGGATTGTTGGCCCAGTCGAAGAAGCGATACAAAAGTTCCAGCTCCCTGGGATAGCATTCGTTAATGTCCTCTATCAGGCCTTCAAAATAACTTTCTTTTACGCTGTCGCTAAGCTGTGCGGCGGCTATATAGCCGTACACCATAGCAAAAACCGAGCCGGCATCCATATTGAGCAGCTTATAGGCGTAATCAAGAAGCAGCTCCCATTCGTTCTGGTAATATAAAACGAGAATCATGGTCTCTAAAGAAGGAATGGTTTCGCCGTATTTTTCGGTATATTGCTTGAGCAGTTCCAGAGACATATGTTCCCTGCCGACGGTAACAGACATTAAACGGGCCTGTTCCAGCATCTGCTCCGCTTCAAAATCCTGGATATCCGCTTCTTCAGGCTGTTCCTGCTCCTCTTCGCCCGATTCGTTCAGTTCGGTTAAATAATTCAGCGCATCGTTTGAATACTGGCCGTCCGGACTGCTTTGAATGCTTGCGCGCAGCAGCTTTGCCGCACTGAGATAATCCCCAAGGCCTATATAGGCTTCGCCCATTATGTAATACAGTATCCCTTCCTGGCCCGGCTCCAGCTTTAAAACTGCTCCTGAGGCTGCATATTGAATGGCCTCAGAATATCTGCCCACTTCATTGAGGGCAAAGGCAAGATCGGTAATGTAAAAAGGATTGTCCGGCTTTTTCTTTACCGCTTCCTTAAGATAATAAACGGCGTTAAGGTAATCTCCCGAATAGGCTGCCTTGCTTCCGCGCTCATACATTCTTTCAGCGCTGTTTTTTACGCTGACTATATCTCCCATAATATCACCTGAAAATTACTCCAGCTCATCAGCTTTGATTATATATTTACTGCCGCAGAACTGACAGCACATTTCAATTTCCTCCTGCGCGGCCAGTTCCTCCCTGTCTGACTTCGGAAGAGCAAAAAGCGCTTCCAGCATGCGTTCGCGTGAACAATCGCAATTATAAAAAACTTCTTTTTCTTCAAGAGAACGCGCGCCTATCTCCCAGAAGGAATCATGCAGAAATTCCTCCAGGCTCTGATAATATCCTGCCAGCTCGCTTACCGGCCTGAGCCTGGAAAGGGTTGTTTCTATCTGCTCTAGTGCACTTTGAGTGCAGCCGGGCAGCGGCGTAATTAAAATTCCGCCCGCTGAAACAACCTGGGCGCGTTCAAAACCCACTCCCAGCAATACGGCAGAAGGCTGCTGCTCGCTTATATAATAATATCTCGCAATATCTTCTGCGATTTCTCCCGAAACTAATTCGGATACGCCCACATACGGCTCTCCCGTTCCCGAATCGCGGGCAACAGTCAAAGTGCCGTTCTTTCCTACTGCTCCCCCTACGTTCAGCTTGCCGTCCTGCCGAAAACCCGCACGCGCGCCGGGATTCGCGGCATAGCCCTTTAACACCCCGCTGCTGCCCGCTACCGCTATTATGCTGCCGGCCGGGCCGTCTCCCTTAAATGTAAGGGAAAGCCTTTCCTTTTCTCCTTTAAGCCTGCCGCACATAAGGCTCGCGCCCATTAAGGCTCTGCCCAGCGCGGCCGTTACCTCAGGCGAAGCGTTATGTATTTCCCCCGCGCGGGCGACTGTGTCCCGCGCGCTTATTATTTCAACTGCCGCCTGCCCGTCGCAAAGCAGCCCGTGTAATATTCCGTCTTTCATATTTCCCTCTTTTTATCTTAATGCGGGGCGCATGTCATTTATATGCTATAAAAAGCATCCTCCCGCTGTTTTCATTTGCCGGCTGATTATTATATCCGTCCCAGCTTTCTATTCTTGTAAAACCGCTTTTTTCAAGCATGCCTTTTATTTCAGACAGGCTGTAGGCCCGCTGGGTATGAATTTCATCAAAGCGCTCATAAAGGCCGTTGGGCTGCTTTACAAAAAAGGTCAGTTCCATACTGCACAGCTTGTCCTTATAGCTGCTCTGCCAGAAATATGTAATTTCTTCATCATCCTCATAATACAGGTTGCCGGGCAGTATTTTTTCCAGCTTATGCCGGCCGCTTACATCAAAGGCCAGCGCTCCCCTCTCGTTTAAAAAGCGGTAAGCGCAGTTGAAAAAGCTTTGCGCTTCCTGCGGATTAATAAGATAATTAACTCCGTCGCAGACGCAGGTTATAAGGCTTACAGGCCTGTGCAGACTGAAATGGGCGATATTGCCCTGGACAAGGCGCGCCCTTTTCCCAGCCGATTGAATGCGCTCGGAGGCAATTTGGAGCATATCCTCAGATATATCCATAGCCGTCCCTTTCAAGCCGCGCTTCAGCAGTTCCAAAAGGGCGCTTCCCGTGCCGCAGGCGGCGTCAAATGCCTCCGCCCCTTTAGGCACCGCGGTTCTGTCCAATATAAAGCCTATCCACTGCTCATACGGGACGTCCTTCATAAGCGCATCGTATACACGCGCAAACTTAGCATACTGCATCAGTTATCGTCCTTTTTATCCTTGGACTTTTCCGGAGCCATTCCCCGCCTTGAAGGTACGTCGTCATTAGTAAGGTTCTTTTGGAATTTATCAAAGATACTGCCGCAGTATATGGTTTTAGCCAGGAAAAACAGACTGAAGCCCATAATCAGTACTATAACGGATGATATCTGATATATCAGAGCCACCACAATTATAACCGCCGCCATACAGAGCAGCACCAGTATATTGCGGGGAACCAGCATTAATCCGAAAATAGCTGAATTCTTTAAGATTTTGCTCAATGGCAGATCATAAGTAACCATAATGGGGTAAATATATATGGAAGTCAGGAAATAGAGAAAAGCTATAAGGCTTATGCCTATCATAAATACATATCTAAGACCCGACTGCTCGTTTTCCACAAAATTATGGAACCAGAACCATATAGCGTAAATGAGTACGCCCACTAAAAGATTGACAACCAGGCCCTTTTTCCAGCTCCGTTTAAATTCCTTAAAAAAATCCTTTACAGGGGACGCCTGTTCTCCCCATGACCAGTTTCTTATGACGTAATGCACGCCTGCCTTAGCCGGCCCTGCTATTGCATAGAGAGGTATAAACATCAATAGATAGGTATTAAAGTAGCTTAAAAGCAGGTTGCCGTCTATGCTGCCGTCCATAGCCGTTTGCTGCACTATTGCAAAATAGGAGAACAATGTAAAAATTATCAGCGGGAGCAAAAACACGACATAAAGCAGATTGACTGTTATAAGCCCTGTAAACCTTACCTTTACAACGTCTATAAACAAATCAACACGGTTCTTGGGCAAATCGGCAGTTGTAAAATCCTTTTTGTCCGGTTTGCCGTTTATCAATCTATCAAACAACTTACCCATTCTTTTAAATACCGCCTCTCAATATTATTAATTCTCAATAATCCGGATATACATTTCCAAGCCATATAAAAGCGCCCGCTCGTCAAAGTTAAACTGCGCGCTGTGGAGAGGCTGATTCCCTGAACAGCCCAAAAACATGAACAGCGCGTCCCTCACTCCCTGATAAAATGAAAAATCCTCCGCTATCATAAGAGGGGGCATCATTGCCAGCGCATCCGCTTCCAGCAGCCTGGAGGCGCTCTTGGCAAGCGCGGCGGGATTAACAACGGCAGGATAGCGCACATGCTCAATAAACTGCGCTTCTGCGCCGCTGGAGGAAGCCGCGGCTGTTATTTTATCAATAATTCTTTTTTTAAGCCGAGCATATGTATCCTCTTCAAAAGTGCGCATGGTGCATTCCATTAAAGCTTCCCCTGCAACTATATTGCGCCTTGTGCCCGCTTCCAGCCTGCCCACGGTTATAAGGGCGCATACATCAGGAGGAAGAGTGCGCGTAAGAATATTCTGGATACCCAGATAGCACTCGGAAGCTACGGCCAAAGCGTCTATCCCTTTATACGGGGCGGCGCCATGAGCCGCGCGGCCTGTAATTTTTATATCAAATTCACAGGCTCCCGCCATAAGAGGCCCCGGAACAACTGCAATTTTGCCCATTTCCAATTCGGGCATAAGATGAAAGCCATAAAGCCTGTCCACATGCGGGTTCTCCAAAACCCCGGCTTCAATCATGCGCCTGGCTCCTCCGTTGCCCTCCTCGCCCGGCTGAAATATAAATACCAGATTATACTTTAAGCTGTCCCTGTGCTCCGAACACCATTTGGCAAACCCCATGAGCAGAGCCATGTGCCCGTCATGCCCGCAGGCATGCATTACGCCTTCTCTCTTAGAAGCAAAAGCAAGATCATTCTGCTCTGTTATCAAAAGCGCGTCCATATCAGCGCGGAAGCCTATTGTCTCGTATGCACCCGGAGCAAGAATAACTCCCTTGACGCCCGTATCAGCCAAGCACTGCACTTTATCCAAACGCAGTCCTTCTAAAAATCTTACTATAAAGGCCTGAGTATCATATTCACAGTCGCTAAGTTCAGGCTGCATATGGAGCTGCCTGCGCAGCGAGCGCATAAGCTCTTCGTAGCCCGCTGTGTCCTTCCTTACTTTTACCATTTTTCACTCCCTGATATTTCTTTGCTCGTATTTTGTTATTTTAACTTATTTCGCAGAAAATATCAATTAAAATCTATCATTTCCCTTCAGCTTAATCTCCGTCAGGTATAAGGTTGAGCATTTTGTCCGTTTCGTCCACATTAACGTAATTATTGGGCACAGTACCTACTATAATGGTTTCTGAAACGGTAATCTGAGTGCTGACAGTAACCGAAGAGCTGGCAGTGGGCAGTATAATTATAACCTCGGTACTAATATTAAGCACTATTTTGTGGCGCGTTTGGTTAATGCCGGCAGCTGCAAATTCGCTTTTATACTGCGTGCTGACATTGCCGGCAGGCTGTATGCGCACATTGACCATAGGGCCTGTGCCCGAAAACAAATCGCTGCCCAAAACAGAGCCTAACGGAATGGAGATATCATGTTCCTGGGTCTTTTCCAACTCTTCCTGAATAGCAAGAGACGCATTATACGCTATGCCGTTCATTCTGATTGAATCGGCCGAAAGATATGTAACGTGGCCTTCGTCGTCTGTTGTAAGCGTAACTAAATCCGAATATTCAGAGGAACTGCCCATAACGCCAAGCACGCATTCATTGGCCAGCTGGGAAACCCATTCCTTGACTTCAGCGCTCGCCACATTCATTAAAAGCGGAGATACCTGGCTGTCTATAACAAAAAAGGCTACGGCGATCACTAAAATAATTACGCCAATAATGATACTTGTCCTTTTAAGCTTACGTTTCATAAGCATACCTCCTGTTTCGGATTTATGAACAATGAAAGAATTTTTTTGGCTTTTAACCTCTGAAAGATTGTGATATACTATTATTGTATGCTATAATGACTATAAACTTTAATCCCTAAAAGGAGAGAATACGCTGATGCCTCGAAAAAAAGGCGGTTCAAATAGATACCCCCATTTAAATAAAAACAACGGTCAGAACGAATATGAATTTCAGCCCGGCCAGGACGCGTTTATAGAGGATGATTTTTCCGAAAAAGAGGAAGAGATTTTTATTGAGCATAATCTTCCTCATTCCTCTTCCGCCAAAAAAAGCGAACGGCGTCCCTCTATAGCTGACGAAGAAATACCTGACGAAGTGCCGGTGGACGCTGAAAAAATAACAATACGCCCTCATAGCTCTCTTGAAGATTCGGGCAGTATTTATATCCAGGACGAGCAAGGCGGCACTTTTATCCAGGAGCAGCCCGCGCATGACGCTGCTTCTAACAGCATTTCAACAAAGCACCGCAGGGAGAAAAAGCCAAAAGAAAAAAAAGAGCGCTCCAAGGATGAAATATCCATAGGCGACCTTTTCAGCAAACGCACAAAGCCCCGCAATTACTTTATAAACTTGATTTTTAAAACGGGGAAGTATTTTGTGATTCTGCTCCTGGTATGCGGGTTCAGCGGTCTCGGAGCCGTTCTCGGACTGGCCAGAGGATACGTTGAATCCCTGCCCGATATTGATTTTGGCAGCATAACCGATTTAGACCAAACTACTTATATCTATGATATCAACGGCGAACTGCTGACCAGCCGCTACGGCAGCGAGAACCGCGAATGGGCAGATATAGAAGAAATTCCCGAAATGCTCCAGAACGCCTTTATCGCCATTGAGGACGTCCGTTTCAGGCGGCACATAGGGGTTGACTTTAAGCGGCTTATAGGCTCTTTTATACTCAATATGTCCAGCGACTCCATTCAGGGCGGCAGCACCATAACCCAGCAGCTTATAAAAAACACCCTGCTTTCTACCGAGCAGACCTATAAGCGCAAAATACGCGAAGCCTATCTGGCTATTCAGCTTGAACAGCAATATACAAAAGACGAAATACTGGAGGCTTACTTAAATACCATTCCTCTGGGGGGAAGTATTTACGGCGTTAAAACGGCGGCGATGGACTACTTCGGGAAGGAGCTTTCCGAGCTGACCTTGAGAGAATGCGCAACTCTGGCCGGATTGACGCAGAATCCCTCCAGATATAACCCGCGCCTTAATTATTATTCCCGCAATACTCCAGAGCGCACGGACGACCGCGCCAACAACGTGCTCAACGAAATGTATGAAAACGGGTTTATAACACTGGCCGAATACGACGCAGCTATGGCAGACCAGCTGGTAGTATTAGAGGAATCTCCCCTCAAGGATCAGAACGAAATGCTGGCCTTTGTGGAATACTGCATCTATGACGTCATTACCCAGCTCCTTAAGCAGGAAGGATTAGAGGATACCAGCGCCAACCGGAGCGCAATGGAATCCAAAATACGCACCGAAGGGTACCATATATATACCACCATAGACCCTGAAAAACAAAAGGCGGCCGAACAGGCAGTATATAATTACACAAATTATCCCTCCATGCGCTATGATGAGGATAAATATACCATTCAAGGGCGCAATCCGGACGGCACAATTATAACCCTTGTCCAGCCTCAGGCCTCCTCGGTTGTCATTGATTACCGTACAGGGTATATAGTTGCAATGGTAGGAGGCAGGACGGCCCCAGTAAATCAAAAGGAATATAACCGTGCGTACCAATCCACAATGCCGGTAGGCTCGTCCATAAAGCCCATAACAGTATACGGACCCGCGCTTGACTTGGGCAAATCGGCGGGCACCATTTATTATGACACGCGTGCGCCTATTGAAAACTGGGGAACGGAAAAAGGATATCCCTCTAATAACGGCGAAACCGGATATACCGGCTCGGTGACAATGCGGTATGCAGTCCATCGCTCTCTTAACACAGTGGCGGCGCAGGCTTTAATGTATGACGTGGGAATTGACACGGCCGTAAGCTATTTAGAAGCAATGAATGTAGACCCCGACCATATCAACGCGGACGGGCCGGGGCTGGCTCTTGGAACCAGCGGGCTCACCCCTCTCGAAATGGCCGCATGCTTTGCCACCATCGCTAATATGGGCACCTATTTGCAGCCCATAAGCTTTACAAAGATAACAGACAGTCAGGGAAATGTTATTCTGGACATGGTGGCTGAACAGGAAACAAAGCAGATATATAAGCCCTCTTCAGCCTATCAGCTCATAGATATGCTCTATACAGCCCTCAACGGCGGAGGCTCTGCGCAGGGCGCGCTTATGGACGGGCAGACAGTCTGCGGCAAAACGGGTACCAACAGCGATTACCGCGGCGTTTATTTTGCAGGCTTTACAGGATATTATGTAGGCTCGGTATGGATAGGCAGCGATGCATATAAGCCGCTCAGGAACGCTCAGGGCGGAACATATGCCGCTCCGTTATGGAAGGATATAATGGAGCCGCTGCATGAGGGGCTGCCTAATAAGGCCGTAACTGAAGTTACTATGGAAGAATTGGGTATTGAAGAGTTTAAATTTTGCAGATATTCCGGAAAGCTGGCTACAAGCGCTTGTCCGGATACCGTTACCGATATTGGCGTAGCCGCCGACGTACTGGCTGATCCGTGCGACTGCCACAGGTCTGTTACAATATGCCTGGATACCAACTGCATAGCTACAGATTACTGCCCCAATACCCGGACAACTTCGGCGTTAATACCTCCCACTTCCGGGCAGCTGGCCAATATATATTATAACTATCCTGAAATATACCGGAGGTATTACTCGGACAACGTGCTTACCATCAACACGGAATGCTCAGTCCATACGGCGCAGTGGCAAGGCGAGCAGGAACTTAAGGAACAGCTTCACTTCAATGCCCAAAGACTGCTCCAGAGAAGCGAACAGTATGCGCCGCAGGTAGAGGATCCTGCCAGCTATCAGCAGCTGCTGGCACTGACTGAATCGTTAAGAAACGCTTATAACAATTATGATACAGTAAGCTATGATTACTACAGAAGCTGCTATAACGACTTATACAATCTGATTATATCCCTGGGATTCCCGCTGGACTTCTGAGCTGGCAAGCTTAACAAGGCGAGCATAATAAATAACCGCGGCGTTTGGCAGGCTTTGG
>OLIW01003134.1_pt1 | contig 10969 bp, 10 predicted proteins | sample 1601321 | NCBI WGS metagenome assembly OLIW01 (sample SAMEA2452114, study PRJEB22498) | human gut metagenome | reverse complement strand
GGCCTTACCTGCCGTACCTTTGAACAGCGGTATTTTAACTCCATCCGATAGCGTACAGCAATGCGCGGTAGGCAGCTTTGCAATCTGCAACGGCGGACAAAACTTTCTCTTTCTCGTCGGGGTAGAAGTAGCAATTCCTCACCGCCTGATTCAGGTTATTGCCCTGCCTTTTGAGTTCCGCGAGTATTTCATTCCCGCCGTCTATCACCACGACGGGTTTGTCCGTCAAGGTTCTAATAAGGAAGTCTGTTCGGCTCAATCCGCTTGTCTTTACCTTGTCATCTATGAGTTGCCGTTCTTCTTCCGACAGTCTGATAGAGTAGGTAATTGGTCTGTTTCTGTTTGCTTTTTTCTTTTCGATAGTCGTACCTCCAAAAATTTTCAAGGGCGGATTCATTTCGCCCATTAAGAAAATTACGACAATAGCAACCTCACGGAAAATTTGCTTTGGCAAATTTTCGTGAATAGGAAGTGGGGTCTTAGGGGAAGTCCGTTCCCCTAACGAGGCGCGGTGAAAACGCGGCAAGTGGCTTGCCACTTGCGTACCTCGCTATGCTCAAAAACCGAAATTTCCTGTAAATTTTTGCTCCCTGAAAAACAGCGTTAATTACGCTATATGTAGGCACTAACTTCACCTTTTTAAGGCGGTCGGATTGCTGGTTGTTTATTCATAATTCACCTCCAAGTTTGATTTATTTTTATCTTTACCCACGCCGAAGGAGCGAGGTTGATTTGCTGTTGTATAATGGTTGCCCTCACTTTAACAAGGACATAGGATTTAAGAAGTTGACGGCCTACAAAAAACTTCTCACCTATATACACCCGAAAACACCGAAATTATTCCGCAGCATAAAAGTCCTTTCATAAATAACAAGGACACGAGATTTCAAAAGTTCGGGGTGTAGTTGTAATTTCCTTAAAGTTTTCATCTACATACAAACCCCTCCATATTAACAAGGACATAAGGTTTGTATAGTTGACGGTCTGCAAGGAATATTTCAATCAACTTTCATTGCGATCGATTAGTAACGATACCATTCACTTATTAGAGAAAAATTGCTCGTACTACACCCACCTTTGAAGAAAAATTGTAAAAGTTGCACAACACATTCCTTCACCTATTAGAAAAAAATCGTTGCATACTTGAGTAGTTTTATAAAAACTTTATGCAACTTGACCAATAAGTCGCTATGCCTTCCATATTAACAAGGATACGAGATTGCAAAATATAAACGACTGCAAAATATTTCATAGCCTTTTCATTTGCTAACGCTCCAAACCTCTACAAGTGGTAGGCAATTCAAAGCCCATTTTTATACAGTTCCACGAAAAAATTTTTAGGCTTTCTGATAGACGTGGCACACCCCTACAAGAGGTAGCTCAATAAAAGGGCTAAAAGTCTACCTGTTTCCGATAATTTCATTCACATTTCATTTAAGCCCGTACGAAACTTCTCACTTAACAGCTACGGAAAATGGACTTTTTGGGGGTTTTGAATTTAAGTTTCTCAAACATTTTCCTTGCGAGGCACATAACCTCTCACTTAGTAGCCACGGAAGAGGACTTTTTTCAACGTGCGTAATTAAAATTTTCTAACAATTCGCATCTACCCGCTCTCTTTGGCGCAGCCAACAAACAAAGCCTTTCACTTAGTAGCCACGAGAATGGCAAAATCGGAGCCCCTGTATTGAAAATTTCATTTGATTTTTATAAAACAAGGCAAACAAAAAAACAGCCCCTTACAAGTAGTAGCCAAGTAAGGAGCTGTTTTATATGTTTTTTATTAAATTATTATAAAATCTATTTCCGCAAAGTAAAAACTCGTTTTACTGTATAAGAATTTAAGTATAAAGATGTGATGAGATAGGATATACATTCATCAAAGGCAAGTAGTTGAAAGCGTCATATAATAACTGCTAAGATTGATTGCCGTTATTAAGCATGGTTACATAAAAATTTTAGAGCAGGACATAATCACTGCGAGTTATTTAGTCAATGTCATAAATTGGACATTTCTTGCATTTTTCTAGTTGCGTGCGATGTTTCGTGAACAATGGATTTTTATTCCAAATTTCTTGTAAAGACATATTATGTAGATTGCTACCAGAATCTTTATAAAAAGAGCAAGGAGAAACTTCCAATTTCTCATTAATATAAGCTGACTTTCGAGAAGCTTCACAATAATCAAACAGAGAAGTATCTATAGTGGTATATCTTTTGATAAAGCCATAAGAGCAAGTATCAAATCCAATAGAACACAATCGAAACGAAGTTGCTAGTTTAAAAAAAAGTTCAAGATCGTTTTTGTTCGCATATTTAAGGAGCTTTTCATTTTCACCATTAGCTGGTTTAAAGTTAAGGAAAATTATGGCATTAAGATATTGAAACCATGTAGGGGGCGATTTCAATAAGGATATAAGATAACTTAAATTTTCGTCGGTTAAAATAAAATGAAAATTTACAAGAATATTGCTTGATTTTAAGAGTTTTACTAGCGACTCATATTTTTCAATCTCATTATATATGCTGATTGCAATAGCTCCGCAATAATTTTTTGTGGCGTCTATTATATCCTTAGTCAAACAATCTCCATTTGTTGAGTAATTTGGAATTATTCCGAATTCTCTTGTGGTTTTAAGGATCTCTACAAATTTTGGATGTAATGTTGGTTCTCCGCCGCCTATTGCTATTTGAGTAACGCCGCATTTTGTAGCTTGATCTAAAACTATAATGTAATCGTTTAATGAAATATCTTGCCCGCTGGGTTGGGCCTTTCTATAACAAAACGAGCATCCTCTAAAACAACGATTTGTTATTGAAACATCCAGCAGTAAAGGACCTTTTTCCCTAAAAGACATATCGTTAAGCGATATACTCTCGCCGTTAGAAAAGTTAAAGATATAAATCCCGTAACTACTCTTTTCAAACCTTAGTTTCATTTAATATGCACAATCCTTAGCATTAAAATATAAGTCATCGCCAATTACAATAACACTTTCAAGCGCATAAAAAGCTTCAATCATTCCGCCGTAAGCACCGCAATCTTCTAGCTTTCCATAATAAACTTTTTCTCCAGAATTGTACCTTTTTTCTATCTCGGATAAATCGGCGGTATCTTCAATATCAATCCTGTGTTGTTGAAAATATTCTTTTAAATTTACACCTGTTGGAATTTCTGTTTTTTCCTTTTGTATAACATAATACAATTTTTCGTAGAAGGATTTTAAAAGAGAATCTTCATGAATCCCAAAAGCGCTGAGAAATTTTTCTTTGGATATACCGTTTTTTGTGCAGACGACAAAGGACGTCGAAGAACTATTCGTAACATAACCATTATTAATTTTCATTGTTTTGTTCCTCTAAAGCTTCATTTAGAATTGAAATAATATTGTCATCTTCCCAATGATTAATATCAAACAGATTTACAAAGTTATATCCTTCATAATTGGATACTTTTACCTGCCAAATATATTCTCCAGCTTTCAGTTTATCGTTTATTTCTTTAATAAGTTCATCCTTTAATCCTTCTTCATATTCCAAAAACTTATTAATATTATCGTATTCTTCAGCAAAAAACTTTTCATATATATTGTTCAAGTTTCTACCAGCATTAAATAAAATAAAAATTATTTTATTGACTACGCGAGCATATTCTGAATCTTTTTGAGCATTAAATTTATTTAACAAGCGATTCTTAATATGTTCTGAATTTATAGGGCGAAGAACAAACAAGATAAGATTGATATCGTCTTCTTTTGTTGCGATTATATACATATTTATTCCAATAATCCTCGTAATAAATCTATTTTGTTTGATAATACAGGGTACATAGTTTCTATACGATTTAAAGCATCTACAACTTCATTATGATAATCTTTAAAAAGCTTTTCCACATATAAATCTTCGGCTTCACATGCCCAGGAATTAAACGTTGATAGCAGTAATAAAATCCCAAAAACCTCTTCTTTCGTAGTATCGTTCATCTTGGTGTGTAATAAGTCTGGTAAAATGCCTGATTCATTATAATCAAAATCGGAATATTGAACAAATAAATCATCCCATATTTGTTCAATATCTGGTCCGGCGTTTACTCGATAATCTACTAGGGTAATAACAGATAGATTTTTAAAGTGAGTTACATTTAATCTTATGCATAAATTATATATAACCCATTTATTATGTTGAGATAAAGCATATTCAACATTTTTAATATCGTCCTGTGTAATAAACTTATCTTCTAAGGAGAACAAATTACTAGAATATATATTATTGTAAATTTTGCTTGTTTCTAATATGCGTAATTTATTGTTTGTGCTGCTTTTCAAAATTAAAAATAAGTATTTGAGCACACCTTCATAACTTTCTTTATTATCCTCCATATAATGAAGCTCATTTGTAAATGTACTGTTATCAAAACTAATGCATCTTTGAGCGATTAAATAATCTCTAAACTCATCATACGTAAAAGAATAATTAATTTTTGGCAAGTATAATTGATCTGAATCCTCTTCATATGTTTTTATTAATATATCTTCGTTTACAATTACATCTAGCAAATCTTTCTCTTTTTCAAGAAGTGTTGAATTGGAGAAATAACTCAGTTGCCGATTATTTATCATAAGATCCGCCAATTTAAAAAGTAATTGAAAAATATCTTCTGTTCTTTTTATTTTTCCTGCTTGATACAACTCACTTGATCTTTTTTCAATATATTTAAAAAACAATCTGTATAAAAATATATCGCTTATAACTGAATCTGAGTTGTTCTGGTATACTTCAGAAAATATACGTAACAATAAAGTGTCGCTTGTAAGTTTATCTTTAGCAATTTTTGATACGCTGCATCCAAAATTAAAGTAATCGCGATATTTTTTGTATATTTGCTTTTTAAAAGATTCTTGATTATGAATGTTGTAGTGTTGTCGTTTTATTTCACAGTAAATCTTGTCTCCGAAAGATTCCTCATTAAACGATTCAAAAAATGTTTCATACGCAACATAACGACTTGTAGCAATGACTTTAAATAAATCATATTCTTCAATGAAATGGAAAAATTCAAGCAATTCTTTTCTAAATTCAGGCAAATTATTCTTTTCGTTTAAGCCATCCATAATGACGATAACTTTTTTGTTTAAACATAAGAAATATTGTTCAAGGAAAGTAATGCCGTCAATAAAGTTTCTTTTTAAAACAAGTTCAATGCGTTCTTTAAATGTGTCCAAAAGAGATTTTGTTAATTCGTTGATATTAATGAATATGACAGGTATTTTTCTTTTTTGTAATACGCTCGAAAAGAAGTTACATAAAAAATTTGTTTTACCTTGCCCGGCATCTTTTACTATCAAAAAGAACTGTTTTGAAGATATTGAATATAAATTTAGAATTTCATCAATTGTAAAATAAAGACCACTATATGAATTACTAAATGCAGTATTAAAATCAATTTTTGAATCTGAAGTGTCGTAGTAATTTACTCCATTAGTACGTCCCTTAGATATGTCTCTATAGTTTTTTAACTTACTTAACAGCGTGGTTATATTTCTGTCGTTTATATCTTCATTTAATTCTTTTGTGGCATCACAATCAGCATTGAACGTAAGCCATTTGCCATCATGTAATTTTGCTTTTTTATCTTTAAACCAATTATAAATATCTCCTTGATATATCGTGTTGCATTCATAGAATAAAAGTTGGTTCGCAAAATATTTATCAGAGAAAACCCTACATTTTTTCTTTAATTCAATCTCAGGTATATAGATTTCGGGTATGTACTTTTTAGAGTTTATATTAGCAGAAACTTTTTTATAAGCATCATTATTAAAAAGATCAATAATATCAACGTTATAATCTTCTATGCCATCTATCCATAGTTTACATAATTCTGTATATTCTTTTGCTTTTGAAGGATTTGTTTCTGCATCTACAAATATATCATGCAAAGATTTAACTTCCCAGTGGGATACGGAAGGTTTAAAATCAAGCTTTGCTTTAATATTTTTTTCTATTGTGTCAACTTTAGCATGATTGAAAAAGAAAACAGTTAAAGTAAAAATATTTTTAGAATTACGTATACTATCGATCGCTTTCTGAGAATTATTTTTCTCATGCGTAACTTGTATGCCATGGCTACCATTTTCAGAAAGCAAGTCATATCCGGCAGTATTATGACTTGAGTAGTTTATATTAGCATATTCCCCCCCATAGTAAACGCCCATTAATTGTGCGGAAAAATTTTCTAAATAAAGAGTTAATATTGTTGGACCTCTGGAAGCTTGAGCATTGATAAAATTTTCAAAATTTATCAACTTATCATATATATACTGAATCTTTTGAAATTGCTTCATAGAAATTTACTCCGCTTAATAAATAGTGAAGAATTATAAAGAATCAAAGTTTTGATAGATTACCTATTCCCTTTTGCTCTATTATGCGTTTTGCATAGCATCTGGCAATTAGCGATATCTGTTGCGCCGCCCTTGCTCCATGCAGTTACATGGTCAGCATCCATCTCATTAAGCTTCCATATTTTTGTGTGATTGTTGTCTGTGCCCAAAGCGCAGAGGGGGCAGTTAGAAAGATGATTTTTCTTAGCCGATTCCGTTTGTTTGGCATATACGCTTTGTTTTACGGGGTCATCAAATATGCGGACTTCAAGCAGTTTTGTATCAACGCATCCGCCTAAAATATATTCAAAGATTCCTTTTTTATCTTTAACGTAATAATCTGCATCAAATTTATTGACTAATTCTGACACCTTTTGAGGGTCATATGCCTTCGTATGATATTCCTCATAAAGTTTTCCCCATTCAAGCCCACGCATTTTAGGAAGGACGTCAAGGAATACAGTTGAAACCCAATCTATAACACTGTTGAAGTAAGCTGCTAATTCATTGATATTAGTGTCGAAGCGATGTAAACTCATATATCTGCTCACATTACCTTTGCTTACCCATTCTAAAGCGGTATGTAAAAAATCCTGCCTGTTCACGGCTCCATTGATATAGGCACTCCATTTTTGCACATTAGAGTTTTGAGTGTTGCTAAACATTTCCTTTGCCTTTGTAACAAAGGGACCGGAATAAATTGCATTTAATCTTTCTTGCTCGTTTAATGGTATGCCTACGATATTTATAGTATCAAACCATTCCTTTATTTCACTTTCTTCACCTTCACAGATATAGATTGTCAGTTTTGTATTCTTAATTTTATTCTGCAAATCTTCTGCAAGCCCGGAAAAATTTTGTTCCATGCCGTTTTTGTCTTTAATGGCGAATTTATTAGTTAAATAACGACCAAAGCTTGTAATACGTTGTTGGCCGTCAAGTACCTCATACATTCCGTCTGCAGTTTGAGTAAAATAAATTAAGCCAAGAGGATAGCCCTTTAAAAGTGAATTGATTACAGCAACGTCTTTTTTACCATCAGCGTAAATATAATTGCGTTGATATTCAGGTTGTATAACTAGCTTACCAGAAAGCCCGAATAAGCCTTTGCCTTCTAGTTCATTATATACAAACCCTTTACAAATATCTTCGACGGTCATGTCAGTTCTAAGTGTTGTTTTCATAAATATCACCTCTTAAAACGGATAAAAATTCTTTGATAGGCCGATTGAATAATGTGACCTTCATTATTTATAAAATAATTATGTTTTCCGTCATTCTGTTCTAAATTTGCATTTTCATTAGTTTTGCCACCCGAAGATCCTGTTTTCAGCCCTTTTTGTGTAACTTCCCAGTAATTATCATATTTCTTTGTATCTGGAACTTTATCATGGCAACCTCTCTGGGTTGCTCCTAAAATTTCAAATTGTTCTGGGCAAAATTTTTCCAAAAAAGAAATAGGCACGCCCATAATGCCGTCATAATCACTAGGGATAGCGTCAGTATAAGGAACTTCAATGGCATCATAATTATCGTAATGCGGATATCCTTTTTCCCTTATTTCTTTATGTTTACTATATTTAATATTGTCTGCAATTGTCATAAGTTGAAGGGGTTGATGGCGACGACCATGTTCCATGTTTGTAAACCAAGCCGATGAAACATTTTTCATGTGCATCCCGTCAATAACCTTATCAACGTCAAGAAGATTTTTTGTTTCAAACCATAGTCCTCCGCTCCATTCAGTTCTACCCGACCATAGTTTGTTTCCCATAATCAAGGGGAAAACTTCTTTATATGTAACACAGTTCTTATTGCCAATAATAAGAAACTTTTTATTTGAAGTTATCAACCAATCCAAAAATTCTCTAAATAAAGAGAAGGGAGGGTTAGTTACTATAATATCTGCTTCGTCACGAAGTTTTTTGACCTCTTCGCTCCGAAAATCTCCATCGCCTTTAAGATAATTCCATTCAAGGTCATCGATATCTATCTTGCCTGAATTGTTTAAATCCCGTGTTAAAGTAAATATTTTACCGTGCGACTTTGTCTTACTTTTGTCATATTTCGGTGATTTTTCTTCAAAAAAAGAAAGCTGATAAGGACCTTTTACTCTTTTTTTATCGTAGGCATAACTTGTACTGATAAGCTTTTTAATGCCAAAATTTTCAAAATTTTGAGCGAAGAATTTTGTAAAATTGCTCCATTCAGGATCATCGCAGGGTAGCAAAATGGTCTTATCTCTGAACACATCTGGATCATATTCTATATAAGCATTTACTTCTTTCTGAATATCTGCATATTGAGTATAAAACTCATCATTTTTAGCATTTTTAGCCTCTGAAAGATTGGTGTTTGCCATTATTTAACTCCTAATGTTGTTTATATAAAATATTATAACAAAAATGGTATAATAAAGCAAGAGTGGTGGAGATATTTTATCACTATGAGTGTGTAAAAACAGAGTACATAACGGCGTATGCTCTGTTTTAATATATTTTATGTATTTGAATTTTCGGCTACCTTGGTTCGATAATTATTTTTTAGTTTCTATTTTGAGCGCACTCTTTAGTGCTTTCTATTCTATATAAATATTATTTCCATTCCTCTTCTCTTTGCATATTCCAATGTTCTGCCGGCGCCGCCCCAACTGAATTTTACATGGGCTATCAAAAGTTCGCTGTTGTCAACCATCCATTCATTTCGGCGGATGATAGCAAACTTAGGCGGCACGTCTTCAAGTGGAGGATAGATTATTTCGTTAAATTTTTCTTTGTGAATTTTAATTCTGTCAAGATAGGAGACGGTAATGTATGGAATAATAAGGCAATTCCTTATATTTTTGGCTAACGTCTGCGCTTTTCTTATGCAGGAGGCGGCAAACCAGTCGAAAGCGCCGTATCCGCCCGTGTAACAGATAACTTCTTGTTCTGTTTCAGCATATTTTAATAGGAGATCTATTATAGTTTTTTCTTTCTCTGCATCCGGAGTAAACTCCCGATGCCCGCAAAATGAGATTACCATATCATTGGATATGATAACATTTATTAGGTTAAATAGCAAATATGCTACACATAGCAGTAAATAAAATATTAAAAATTTTATACTACTAACTATAAACACGTAGTGTAGAGGTTAGCAGTATGCTTTTGGAGGATGCAATAGCTTTAAGAATAGAACAGCTCTGTATTGAGAGAAATATGACAAAATATGCTCTGTTTGAAAAGAGTGGAGTGCCGCAGTCAACTCTGACGTCGATTAAGAAAAAGCGTAGCCGCTCAGTCAAGATGAAAACACTCTACGCCATTTGTGAAGGCTTCGATATAAGCTTGGCGGAGTTCTTTACCTCGCCGCTGTTCGATAGAGGGACATTGCATGACTAAATTTTAAAGCTGGCTGAGCAATAAAAGCTCAGCCAGCTTAATTTTATAAAAAATACAGTAACCTTTTGTCTCAAATTTATAAAGCTGTTGATTCGATTTTTTTCATTGAATTTCGGCTGCTTTGACGCGATAAATATTTTTAGGTTTCCATTTTGAACGCACTCTTTACCTCTTGTGCGAGAACAGCCCGTGTTTTTCATACGGTTGCGTTTCAATTCTTCCCACGCCGTAGCCCTGCTTTGCGATCGCCTCTTTGATGAGCGCGGTATTCACGCTATCCTCGGCAACAACTTCCGTCCTGCCCTTTGCGTGCGAAGATTTTACTTTCTTCACGCCATCCACGCGGCGAACGACGTCGTTGACGTGCGTTTCGCACATGCCGCAATGCATGCCTTCTACTTCTAAAACTATCTTTAACATAGCTTATTCTCCTTATAGTTCGCATATGCGAACATGCTTATATTATATCTTCTTTATCTGCAAAAAGCAAGCAATTAACGACGGTTTCAAAAAAGCGGCCGCAATAGCGACCGCTTTCCTGTTACCCGTTTTCCGCAAGGCGTTGCCTTTCTCGCAGATGTATGAAATTGTTGTAGATACCGCCACGCTTTAAGAGCTGTTCGTGCGTGCCCTGTTCGGCGATTTTCCCCTCGGACACGACGACAATTTTATCCGCCGCGCGGATGGTGTTCAGGCGGTGCGCGATGACGAGCAAGGTTTTGCCCCGCACAAGTTCGGTGATCGCCTCCTGAATGTGCCGCTCGTTGTCGAGATCGACGCTCGCCGTCGCCTCGTCCAGAATGACGATGGGCGCGTCCTTTAAGATACACCGCGCAATGGAAATGCGCTGTTTTTCACCACCCGAAAGGGAGGCTCCGCCTTCGCCGATGACGGTATCGAACCCCTGCGGCAAGCTCATAATGAAGTCGTAACAGCGCGCCTTCTTTGCTGCCTCCTCCACCTCTTCTTTTGTGGCGGTCGGCCTGCCCATGGCGATGTTGTTATAGACGGTATCCTGGAATAAGTAGACCCGCTGGAACACCATAGAGATCTGATCCATCAGATCAGAAAGAGGAATATCGCGGATATCCCTGCCCCGCACTAAGATTTGGCCCTGTTTGACATCCCAAAACCGGGAGAGCAGGTTGGCTACCGTACTTTTACCGCCGCCGGAGGGGCCCACCAGGGCCAGCATCCGATTTT
>OLIW01003132.1_pt1 | contig 10971 bp, 10 predicted proteins | sample 1601321 | NCBI WGS metagenome assembly OLIW01 (sample SAMEA2452114, study PRJEB22498) | human gut metagenome | reverse complement strand
ATTGCGAGCTTGAGCTTTGTGCCGACACCTGTGCCGCGCCATTCCTTGCCGCCCGCGCCGAAGGCGTTCTCGTCAGCCGCAATCTGCACATCATGAGCATGGGCGAAGCCGAGGTGGAGCAGGTGCTCCGTCCGCTGATGGAGTCGTCCGCCAACCCGACGCTCGCCCCCTACTGTCAGGCGGGGGAGGTGCGCCTGCGCATCACGGCGCGTGCCGCCGACAGGGCGGAAGCCTCTGCTCTGTGCGACGGTCTGGAGAAGGCGATCCGGAGCTCATCTGTCGGCGCCTGCATTTACGGCGCCGACATACCGGACGTGGAAACCGGACTTGTCCGCGTCCTGCGGGAGCGCGGCTTGACTGTTTCCTGCGCGGAATCCTGCACGGGCGGCATGATCGGGGAGCGCATCACAGCTGTCCCCGGCGCATCCGCCGTGTTCGCCGGCGGGGGTATCACCTACACCAATCAGGTCAAGCAGAACCTTCTTGGCGTTGATCCTGCCGTCATTGCCGCGCACACGGAGGTATCCGCAGAGGTTGCCGCCGCCATGGCGTGCGGCGTGCGGACGCGGCTGGATACGGACATTGCACTGTCCGCCACCGGCTACGCCGGTCCCGGCGGCGGCACGGCAGAAAATCCGGTCGGAACCGTGTATATCGGGCTGGCAACGCGCACCGGCGTACAAACATTCCGCCTGTCGTGGACGGCAAACAAAACGCGCGGCTTTATCCGGGAGGCTTCGGCTTCCTTTGCCCTGCGTGAGGCGCTCCGCGCGGCACTGCAGTTGACGCCCGCATCACAGTCGGGCGACAGAAAAAACTGATAGCGAAAGCAATACACAAACCGCCCCGTGCGGGCGGCAGGAGGTTAAAATTATGCAGAAATTCAGAAAAATCGGTATCCTGTCCTCCGGCGGCGACGCGCCGGGTATGAATGCCGCCATCCGTGCCGTCACCCGACGGGCACTGAGTCAGGGGATAGAGGTCGTGGGAATCCTGGGCGGCTACGCCGGTCTTTTGGGTGCCGCCGATGAGAGCGATCCTGACGTCATCCGCGAGAAGCACCTGCGCCCGCTGGACGCGCACAGCGTCTCCAACATCGTGACGCGCGGCGGCACCATCCTGTACTCCAGCCGTTGCCCGGAGTTCAAGACCGAGGCGGGCATGGCGAAGGCACTCCGCGTCTGCCACGAGCAGAGCATTGACGCCATCATCGCCATCGGCGGCGACGGAACCTTCCGGGGCGCGACCGACCTGACCAACCACGGCATTCCCTCCATCGGTATCCCCGGAACCATCGACAACGATATTACAGCCACCGAGCTGACCATCGGCTTTGACACGGCGCTGAACACCTGCCTGCGCATGATTGATGACCTGCGCGACACGGCGGAATCCCACGCCCGCTGTATCATTACCGAGATCATGGGCAACGGTTGCGGACTGCTGGCGCTGTACACCGGCATTGCCTCCGGGGCGATTTCCATTGCTATCCCCGAGATTCCCTTTGACCTCGACTATGCCTGCCAGAAGATCGCCAACGCCCGCGCCGTCGGCAAGCGGGGCATGATCGCCATTTGCAGCGAAAAGCTGCCCGAGCTCGACGGGGTTCCCTTCACCGACAGCTATGCCGCCGAAATCCAGCAGAGAACTGACGTATGCACCCGCATCAACAGGCTGGGGCACATCATCCGGGGCGGAAATCCCACGCTGCGTGACCGCATGACCGCATCGCAGATGGGCGTGGAGGCTGTCAACAGCCTGCTGGAGGGGCGCTCCAACGTGGTCATGTGCGTCAACGAAAGCCGCATCTCCGCCGTTGATATCAACTTTGCTCTGGCGCTGGACAGGATGTACAAGGGCAAGCTGAAGGATGGGGATCTGGAAGGCTTCACCTCCTATCAGATCGCGCAGATGAAGGCACGCTGCGAGTTCCGCCGCGCCAAGATCGCACGCCTCTACCAGATGTCCTACGACATCTGTATGTGACAGCCGCCCTCCCGGACGGCAACCAAGGTCGATTTGACGGCAATCTTCCGTTGCCGTCAAACCGACCTTTTGCTTTTCTGCCGTCCCATCACACAAAATTTACTTTTAAGACTTGCTTTTGACATGAAAATGTGGTAGGATTGTGTACACTGAGTCAGCGATGCATCCGGCACGCTGACGCAGGGTGCCGGCGGATTCCGCATACGGGATCCGGCAGGTGCCCTGTACAACAAACAGCTTTCAGGAGGTACACGCATGCAATGTAAGAGAATTCTGTGCTCCCTGCTGGCGTCCCTGATGATCCTGCCGCTCGCCGCTTGCGGCAACACGGAAGAGGACACCGGCACGTCGACAAGCGCGACCAACGCCACTACCGATGCGGAAACCGGTGAAGAGACAAAGGCAACGCTCGATCTGCCCGAGAAGCGGTTCGACGACTTTGAACTGACTTTCATCACCCGCGACGAGGCAGAGTGGTCCACCGTGGAAATTATCCCGGACACGACTTCCGATTTCGTCAACATAGCCGAAGCCGTGACCGAGCGGAATGAGATCCTCAAGTCGCAGTACGGCGTCACGCTCAAGGAGCTCAAGACCAATCCCTCGGAATACCCGACCAAGGTGAACAAGGAAACCATGAGCCCCTCGGGAGATTTTCAGGCGATCATCTCGCGGATGGATACCGCCGCAGGACTGGTTCAGCAGGGTTCCCTGATTGATCTGTCCGCCGAGGAATGCACGCAGTACATCAACTTCAACAAGCCGTGGTGGGACGGCAAGATGGTAAAGGACCTTACCATTGACGGCAAGGTGTACTTCGCCACCGGTGATATCCTCACCAGCGACAACGACGGCACCTTCGCCCTGCTGTTCAACAAGAAGATTGCCACCGAGGTCAAGATGCCCGACCTGTACAAGATGGTCGATAACGGCACCTGGACGATGGATCAGATGTACACGTTTGAGGGCCTCGCTATCAACGACAAGGACGGTGACGGCAAGCTCTCCTATGACACCGATGTCTGCGGCTTCGCCTACACCGGCGACTCGCCTTACTGCATCACGTATGCCGGCGGTCTGCAGATTATCCGGCTGGAGGATGGTGAGCTTGTTTACAACCTCGATGTCACCCGTGGCTCGAATGTTGCCGACAAGGCAGTCCGCCTGTTCGCAAAGGATCTGACCGTGGATATGAACGCCCCCGGCACCAACGTCGTGGAGATCGGTCAGAAGTGCTTCGGCGAGAACCATGCCCTGTTCTTCGGCGAGTGCATGCAGTGCGTCAGCCGGATGCGTAACTACGATGTGGATTTCGGCATCCTGCCCTTCCCCAAGTACGACGAGGGGCAGACCAGCTACTACAGCATGATGCACCTGGTCGGCGGCGTCGTCTCGGTTCCCCGGTCTGTGCAGGGCGAGGCACGCGAGCGCGTGGCTTACCTGCTGGAAGCCATCTCCTACCACTCCGTGAGCACGCTGACTCACCTCTACTATGAGCTGAACCTCAAGACCAAGAACGCCAAGGATGCCGAGTCCGGTCCTATGATCGACCTGATCCTTGCCAACCGCGTGTACGATGTGGCGTACACGTACCAGCTGGGCGGTGTTGTGGCTAACGTTGCCAGCGCCATGCTCCCCGACTCGAAGAGGAGTGTCGCCGTTGTGGGAAAGACTGCCGAGTCGTCCATCAATAGAGGACTGAAAAACCTCCGCAAGAGCATTGCGAAGGCGGAAAAGAAGTCTGCTTGATACCATTCCACACACATCCGGGGGACTGCCGCGTGCGGCAGTCCCCCGTTTTGCATTACGCGAAGCACGCAGAGAGAGCCCCCCGTTCCGCCGGAAAGCGGAACGGGGGGCTCTTAAGAAACCGCTGATTTATGATGCGGCAGTTGCTGTATATCCGGAGTATCCGGGCTTACTTCTTGAGCGCTTCCTCAACAGCCACGGCAACGGCGACCGTTGCGCCGACCATGGGGTTGTTGCCCATACCGATCAGTCCCATCATCTCCACGTGTGCGGGGACGGAGGAGGAGCCGGCGAACTGGGCGTCGGAATGCATTCTGCCCATGGTATCGGTCATACCGTAGGAGGAAGGACCGGCTGCCATGTTATCCGGGTGCAGGGTGCGGCCTGTGCCGCCACCGGATGCAACAGAGAAGTACTTGACACCGTTCTCGATGCACCACTTCTTGTAGGTGCCTGCAACGGGGTGCTGGAATCGGGTCGGGTTGGTGGAGTTACCCGTGATGGACACGCCGACATTCTCCAGCCGCATGATGGACACGCCCTCCGGCACGTTGTCTGCGCCGTAGCACCGGACAGCCGCACGGGGTCCGTTGGAGTACGCGTGCTCGCCCACGACACTGACCGTCTCGGTATACGGATCAAACACGGTCTTGACGTAGGTAAAGCCGTTGATACGGGAGATAATCATGGCGGCGTCCTTGCCGAGACCGTTCAGGATCACGCGCAGGGGCTTGACACGAACCTTGTTGGCATTCAGCGCGATCTTGATAGCGCCCTCTGCGGCGGCAAAGGACTCGTGACCGGCGAGGAAGCAGAAGCACTCTGTCTCCTCGGACAGCAGCATCTTGCCGAGGTTTCCGTGTCCCAGACCGACCTTGCGGTTCTCTGCGACCGAACCGGGCACGCAGAACGACTGCAGACCGATACCGATATTGGCAGCGGCGGTGGCAGCGGACTTGTCGCCGGTTTTCTCAGCCTGCTTCAGCGCAATGGCGGCACCGACGGTGTACGCCCACTTGGCGTTCTCAAAGCAGATGGGCTGAGTCTCGGTCACAATGGTGTAGGGATCGACGCCCTTGGCATCGCAGATAGACTTGCATTCTTCGATGGAGGAGATACCGTATTCCTTCAGAACGCCGAGGATCTTCGCCTCGCGTCTCTCAATTCCTTCAAACTGTACCATTCTGATATATCCTCCTTCTCATTCCTTGCGGGGATCGATGTACTTGACGGCGCCGTCCTCGGGGTTGAACCGCCCGTAGTGACCCTTCGCCTTCTCATACGCCTCGTTCGGCTCCATGCCCTTCTTGATGAAGTCCGTCATCTTGCCAAGCGACACGAACTCGTAGCCGATGACCTGATCGTCCTCATCCAGTGCCATGCGGGTGCAGTAGCCCTCGGTCATCTCCAGGTAACGGACGCCCTTCTCACGGGTACCGTACATGGTGCCGACCATGGAGCGTGCGCCCTTGCCCAGATCCTCCATGCCGGCGCCGATAACCAGACCGCCCTCAGAGAAGGCAGACTGTGTGCGACCGTAGACGATCTGAAGGAACAGCTCACGCATGGCGGTGTTGATGGCGTCGCACACAAGGTCGGTGTTCAGCGCCTCCAGGATGGTCTTGCCGGGCAGGATCTCGGCTGCCATTGCGGCAGAGTGAGTCATGCCGGAGCAACCGATGGTCTCAATCAGCGCCTCCTCAATGACACCGTTCTTGACGTTCAGCGACAGCTTGCAGGCTCCCTGCTGGGGCGCGCACCAGCCCACACCGTGGGTATATCCGGAAATATCCGTAATCTGCCGCGCCTGAATCCACTTGCCCTCTTCGGGCAGCGGAGCAGGTCCATGATTGGGTCCCTGTGCCACGGTGCACATATGCTGAACTTCCTGGCTCATGGCATATGCGCAGGGCTTCGTGTTCTCATTGCTCATGTTTATTATCTCCTCCAGTTAATAGTGTACGGAAAAACTTACGGCAATACCGCGCCATGCACGGCTAAAGCCCCGGCGGTGCATTATACCGCCGGCAAGGTGCGGTGCTGCCTTACGGGAAAACGGTAAGGGGAAAGCCGGATGCAGAGGTCAGTCGCGTTCTCCGTCCGCCTCGCACGCCTCGATCAGCGGGGCGACGGCGCGCAGGTACGCCTCCCCGATCAGCATCGCGCCGTCCGGGGTGGGATGGATCCCGTCTGCCGCGTATTCGGCAGGATTCTCCAAGTGCGCCTCCCGCAGGATATCGTCCATCGGCAGGTATGCATCGGCATATGTCTCCGCCAGCCGCGCAAAAATCGCCTGCTTGCGCTTCAGCTCCTGCCTCATTTCGTCCGTGCCCCCGAACAGGAGCACCGGCTGGATGAGCAGGATGCGGGCATGTGTGCGCTCGCGGAGCGCCGTCAGGATCAGCCGCAGGTTTGCCTCAAACTCGGCGTCGGTGGTCTCGATGTAGGTGAACGCATAGTGGTGCCAGACGTCATTGATGCCGATCATGACCGACACGATATCCGGCTGGACGTCAACAAAATCACTCTCCAGGCGGCTGACCAGATCAGCGGTACGGTTTCCGCTGATGCCGAGATTGACAAATTCAAACCCGGTATCCGGATAGCTGTCCTGAATCATAGCCGACGCATACCGCGGGTACCCTTCCCCCATATCGTGGGGGTTAGATCGGTCCCGCCCGGCGTCGGTCACGCTGTCACCCTGAAACAGAATCTTCATGGCGCTTGCCTGTTCCCTTCCCTTTCTCTCTTTGCTTTTTTGTTCTTGCGGTTTTACGGTCTTTCTGTCGGTCTGCTGTCCTTACGGAACCAGCTCGCCGTACACCGTGCCGAATGCGGCGGCGGCGTTGCATTCATCGGTGTCGATGTGCATGGCGAGAGCGTAGTTCGGGCTGACGCGGACGACCACATCGTCAAAGATGGTGGTGCGGGCAGACCGGATCAGAACCTTGACGATCTGTCCGTTGGTCACGTTGAACGCCTCGGCATCTGCGGGGGTCATATGGATGTGGCGCTTGGCGATGATAACGCCCTCCGCAATATCCAACTCACCGGCGGGGCCGATCAGCCGCAGTCCGGGGGTGCCGGCAACATCGCCGCTCTCACGGACAGGGACATCCTTCAGTCCCAGCGCGCGTGCATCGGTGAAGGACAGCTCAACCTGATTCTTCGACCGGGTGGGACCCAGCACACTGACTGCCATCTCCCCCTTGGGACCGACCAGACGGATCTTCTCGTTGGCGGAGGCAAACTGCCCGGGCTGACTGAGCATCTTTTTGACGGTCAATGTCGCGCCCTCGCCGTACAGAACCCGGACGGCTTCGTCGGTCAGATGGATGTGGCGTGCCGACGTCTCGACAAGAAATTTGTTTTCCATTTCTCTTCCGTTCCTCTTTCCTGACAGAATAGTACATTTATCGGTGCGAACCAGTCTCCCCTATCGGAAAAAGACAAAATCCGCATACGTAGGTTATTATAGCATACTTTCATTCGCTTGTAAAGGTGGAAAATGAAAATCTTTTTGCGCAGAAGTATAAAAATTCCCCGCGCGGCAAAGCGTCACGCAGGGCAATACATAAAAACGCAGCCGCCGGACAAACTAAGGGCGGACGGTACGGATCCTCCGCGGCGCGCCGGAAGCGCGTGTACAGGCGGCAGGCTTTCCGCCGCCCGTATGTGCGTCCGCCGTGGCGGACAGGAAAGGACTGGTTGTTACCATGATCATGGATCGTATCGCGCTGATTATTTCCATCATTGGCGCGCTGAACTGGGGCAGCATCGGGCTGTTCCGCTTCGACATCGTGGCATGGATATGCGGCGGCTCCGCGTCGGTGTGGGCACGGATTGTGTACACCGTCGTGGCGCTGGCGGGTATCTGGTGCATCTCGCTTCTGTTCCGGACAAGGGAAACCTTTGAAGGTCTGGAGGAAGGCGACACAACTGCCGGAAAGTAAGGACGGCTCTGCCCGTACAGCACGCATCCGGAAAAGCAGACCGGGGATACCACGCTCCTTCTCAACGGACGCGGTGTCCCCGGTCTTTGCAGTGGGCAGTCACCGGACATCACGGCTTCGGCTTGCCCTTGATCGCATTCCAGTACGCCGCCGCCGCCTGCTCGGTCTTGTTTCCGCCCGGAACGTAGTAGCGGCGCCCCAACAGGTCATCCGGCAGATACTGCTGCTCCACATAGTGATTCTCATAATCGTGCGGGTATTTGTAGCCCTTGAACAGCGGGCTTTGCAGATGGACGGGAATGCGCACGCCCCGCCCGGCGGTCACGTCCTCCGAGGCGGCGTGCAGTGCCATATACGCGGAATTGGATTTCGGCGCGGTCGCCAGCAGCAGGGCGGCGTGTATCAGCGGAATCTGCGCCTCCGGCATTCCCAACTCACGCGCCGACTCACAGCAGGCACGCACGATGGCTGCCGCCTGCGGATAGGCAAGCCCGATATCCTCACTGGCAATAACCTGCAGGCGGCGGCAGAGAGAGAACATCTCCCCCAGTGCCAGCATTTTTGCCACATAGAACGCTGTCGCGTCCGGATCGGATCCGCGGATGGACTTCTGGAGGCATCCCAGCAGATCGTAGTGTACATCGTCGCTGAAGTTGCCGATGCCGGCGTCAAAAGCGGCAACGTGCTCCCGCGTGATAACGGCGTCCGGCTCCAGCCCAGCGGCGAAGTAAGCGTTTTCCAGCAGTCCGACTGCCCTTCGGACATCGCCCTCCACACCGCCAGCCAGCAGCAGTCCTACATCGTCCGGCAGAGTCGTTGAGGTGGCATTCTGCGTGTTGAGCCAGTCCAGTGCCCTGTGCAGGACAGGGAGGCAGGCACGCGGCGCAACCGGCTTGAACTCGAACAGGGAGGAGCGCGAAATCAGCGCGTTATAGACGTAGAAATGCGGGTTTTCCGTGGTGGAGGCGATCAGGGTTATGCGCCCGTCCTCCATGTATTCCAGCAGGCTCTGCTGCTGCTTGCGGTTGAAGTACTGTATCTCGTCCAGGTACAGCAGGATGCCGGACGCCCCGAACATCCCGCCCGTCTCGGCAAGGATTGCCTTGACATCCGCCAGCGAGGCGGTGGTGGCATTGAGTTTGTGGAACGCCATGCCGGACGCGGCGGCAATGACCGAAGCGGCGGTCGTTTTACCGGTTCCGGGCGGTCCGTAAAAAATCATATTGGTCAGGCGCCCTGCCCCGATCATGCGGCGCAGTACGCCGCTTTTCCCGAACAGATGCTCCTGCCCGACAATCTCATCCATGGTACGCGGACGGATAGCGTCCGCCAGTGGTGTCTGAATCATGCGTGTACCCTCCCCGCCAGCCGGCGGCGCCCTTTTCTCTGTCGCTATTGTACTACACGCGGCAGGATTTGTCAAGGGCAGGCATGCGGGTGAAGGTATCTTTTACCGGGGGTGGTCCTTCGTAAGGAAACAGCCTGCCCGCCGGAAGCCACCCAATCACAGAAGCCGCACACCCGCCGCCTCACAAACGGCAACCGTTTCGGTATCCCACAGGGAGGACTGCACCTCGCCGATGTGCGCCTTGTTCAGCAGCAGCAGACAGATGCGGGACTGCCCGATGCCCCCGCCCATCGTCAGCGGCAGCTCGCCGGCAAGCAGCGCCTTGTGGAAAGGCAGCGCGATGCGGTCCATGCATCCGCTCTTCTCCAGCTGGGAGAGCAGCGACATCGAATCGACGCGGATGCCCATGCTGGAGATCTCCACCGCCTGATCGATCACCGGATAATAGATCAAGATATCGCCGTTGAGCGCCCAGTCATCATAGTCCGGTGCCCGTCCATCATGCGGCATGCCGCTGTTCAGCTTATCGCCGATCTGCATGATGCAGGCGCTGCCATGCAGCTTGGTAAACTCATATTCCCGCTCCTTCGGCGTCAGATGCGGATAGCGGTCCTCCAGTTCCTGGGAAGTGATGAACGTGATCTCTTCCTTGATGAACGGCTCCAGATTCTCAAACACCTTGCACAGCTGCTGTTCCGTCTCCTTCAGCGCCTTCATGATCTTCTTCACGGTCTCCTGCAGATGATCCAGCGTGCGGTTTTCCGCACTGATGATCTTTTCCCAGTCCCACTGGTCGACATAGACAGAATGCAGGTTGTCGACGATCTCATCGCGACGGATGGCGTTCATATCCGTGTAGATGCCTTTGTTCACTTCAAAGCCATAGCGCTTCAGCGCCATGCGCTTCCATTTGGCCAGCGAATGCACGATCTCCACATCGCCTTCGATATCCCGGATATCGAAAGTGACCGGACGCTCCACGCCGTTGAGGTTATCGTTGAGCCCGCTGTCCTTGCGGACGAACAGCGGCGCAGATACACGCATCAGGTTCAGATGATAGGCCAGCCTGCGTTCAAACAGATCCTTCACATATTTGATGGCGATCTCCGTCGAGACATAATCCAGTTTATTCTCATAGTCATGCGGGAGGATCAATTTTCCTTCATTCATGGTTTCATCCCCTTTTTTCTTCACACCATGCCTTCATTATAAGCGAAAACCGCATGGCGAACAAGAAAAAACTTCCAGAGTTTCTGAAAGTTTTTTCATCCCATTATTCCACTGACTTCAGCGACTCGACCATCTGCACCTTCTTCAGCTTGCGGTACATGAACAAGTTGACCACAAAGGAGAAGAGCATCGTGATCAGGAAGGAGATCACGAAAGAGATCCAGTCGATGTTTCGGCCGAACATGACGCTTTCCATCTCTGCCAGGCTCATGATCAGACTGTGCAGTCCGATGCCCAGCACCAGTCCCGCCAGCGCGCCGATGATGGTCAGAAAGATCGTCTCGCGGAACACATATGAGCCGACCTCCGGATCATAGAAGCCGAGCACCTTGATGGTCGCGATCTCACGGATCCGCTCAGAGATGTTCACATTCGTCAGGTTGTATAAGACGACGAAGGCGAGCAGCCGGCGGCGATGACCAGTACGACGACGACGAAGCTCAGTGATGAGATCGTATCTTGGAACGTATCGGCCAATCCGGAATAGAAGGAGACAGAAGAGATGAACTCGTCCTGCATCAGCTGCTGGCCCAGGGCGGATTCATCCTGCAGACCCGCTTCGCTCAGCTTCAGATACGCGGCGGTATCTGTCTGCCGTTCCTCAAAGACCGTGCGGTAATAAGAAGGAGACATGTACAGATAATGACCGACATAGTTTTCCACCACATCCGCGATCTTCACTTCCCGCTCTATGCCATCGCCATC
>OLIW01003118.1_pt1 | contig 11021 bp, 10 predicted proteins | sample 1601321 | NCBI WGS metagenome assembly OLIW01 (sample SAMEA2452114, study PRJEB22498) | human gut metagenome | reverse complement strand
GACTTTTCCCGCCCAGTTCGAGCGTGACGGGCGTCAGGCGTTCGGCCGCACGCACCATGATCTCGCGGCCGAAAGTCCCTCCGCCCGTGTAGAAGATATGGTCGAACCGCTGCGTCAGCAACTCTTCCACAGCCTGCGGTGCGTGCGGCACCAGAGCGACCAGCTCCTCCGGAAAGCACTCGCCGACGATCTCCGACAGAACGGCTGCCGTGGCCGGAGCGCCCGGCGAAGGTTTCAGCACCACGCAGTTCCCTGCGGCCAATGCCCCGACGAGCGGCAGCAGCGTCAGTTGCAGCGGGTAATTCCACGGCGCGACGACGAGCACCACGCCCAGCGGTTCGTAGCGCACACGGCTTCGCGCCGGCCAGGCGAAGAGCGGCGTCGGGACGCGGCGAGGCCGCATCCAGCGTTTCAGGTTACGCAATGCGAAACGGATTTCGCCCGCGACGATGCCGATTTCGGTCATGTAACTCTCGACAACCGATTTGCCCAGATCGGCGCGCAACGCACTGCACAGCACCTCTTCGTGCCGCCGCACCGACGCCTGCAACGCTTGCAGCGCCCGACGCCGCACCGCGATGTCGCGCGTGGCGCCCGTCTCGAAATAGGCCCGCTGGGCGGCTATCAACTTCGGAATATCCATAACAGTGTGGGATTATCGATTTTCAACCGACTCGATGCCGAGGCCGGCGATACACGAAAATACGCCCCCTCGATTGCAAGCGGCACGCCCCGGCGCACCGCGGAGGGATCGGCAGGGATACGAACGGGAGGAGACAGTCGCCTGTCGCCTCCCGCAAAATTTACCGAAAAAGGGCACTCCCCTACTTCTTCGCCTCGTTGATCTTGCTCAGCTCCTCGAGCAATGCCTCGAACGACCGGACGATATCGGCACGCAGCGCAGCATAGTATTTGCGGACCAGCGATTTGTTGTGCGGTTCGGTGGGATTGCTGACCTTTGCGATCAACTCGTTGCGAAGGGCGACGGCCTTCTGCATCAGCTCGAAAATTTCCTGCTCCTTCGACGGCTGGAAGGCAATGGCCATATCGCAGTCGAAAACCACCTCTTCCAGACGATAGTCGATCTCCTTCTTCAGCTCTCTTAAATTTGCCATAATAATCCTGATAGTTTGATATTTGGCGTAAAGATAATAAAAACCTCCGACAATCGCCACTTCGCCCGATGATTTTTCCGCACGAAACCGCCGGATCCGCCCGCAGGCGATCCGGCGACTCCGTCCGATCGGAGCTCGCCGTCGACGAGCAAGGGCGGAAAACGCCCGCCTGAAACGGACGGGCTACATCGTGCAGGTGCAATCGAACTCGTCCATATCGATAATCAGACCGTCGGGCTGATCGTCGACAAGGATGTAGGTCGCATGGATGACCGGCTCCACTTCGGGCAGCGGAATGGGCGTGCGCTCGGTGACGACGCTGCTCTTGTCGTAGGTGAAGGCCATCTCTACATGGCGCATCGGCGGCAGGATATGCTGGCGCATGTAATTCCACGCCGCAGGCAGCCGTTTGAGTCGCATCTCCTTGACCGTCGCCTTGTCGCTGCCGTTCAGGATTTGCAGCACCTCCTGCTTGGAGGGTATCGACGAAGCCTCCACGGCCGGAACCGCCGCCCGCCACTCGTCGACTACGGCCGATACGGTGACCGGATAGCTGGCCGAAAGGCGGTAGCGGGAATCGACGTAGTTCCGGAAATCGGTCGCGCGTTTGCGCGCCAGCCGCTCGTTGGGAGCATAGGGTCCGTCGGGCGAAGCGTAGCCGGTGATCGTCACGCCCGTCACCCGCAACGACTTATCCTGCGAAACCTTGTCGATAAAAGCCTGCAAATCGTCCAGCTGCCGCGCATTTCCGGCCAGCGTCGACGAGAGCTGCGCCACATCGACCTGATAACGCACCGCATAGTCGGAGTTGCGGTCGGCGTGTTGTTTCACCAGATACTTGCGCACCAGATAAGTACCGTCGACATCGGCCGACAGCAAAACGGTATCGGCCTGCGGACACGATGCCGGAGCCCCGCTTCGCTGCTGGGCATCGGCCGCAGCGCATACCGCAAAGGCACATACGAAAGTGGTAAAGATCCTTTTCACGTCATTAACGATTTATGAGTGGATAGTATGATTTCGCACCAATCCATTCAACAATCGCGCCGAAACGACGAAAAACGGCCCCTGAGCAGAGTCGAGGGCCGTCGATACGTTCTTTGCCGGCTGCACAGGCAGGCTGTCCGCCGCAGGCTACATCCGTTCGGGAACGTCGATCCCCAGCAGGCGCATCGCCAGCCGGATCACGCGCGCCACCTGCTCCGACAAACGCAGCCGCATGGCACGCACCGCAGCGTCTTCCTCGCGCAGGATCGAGTGATCGTGGTAGTAGGCGTTGTATTGTTTGGCCAACTCATAGGCGTATGCCGCGACGATCGAAGGAGCGAAATTCTCGGCAGCGGCCTTCACCACGTTGGGATAGTCCGCCAACTGCTTGACGAGCGCCACCTCTTCGGGCAGATAGGCCGCGGCCGACGCTTCGCCGCAGGCAATCCCCGCCTCCTGCGCCTTGCGCAGCACCGAACGGATGCGGGCGTGCGTATACTGGATGAAGGGACCGGTATTGCCGTTGAAATCGATCGATTCGCGCGGATCGAAGAGCATTGTCTTTTTAGGATCGACTTTGAGAATGAAATATTTGAGTGCACCCAGACCGACCATCCGCGAAATCGCAGCCGCCTCGTCCTCCGTGCAGTCGTCCAGCTTGCCCAGTTCGTCCGACATTTCGCGTGCCGTGCGCACCATGTCGTCGATCAGGTCGTCGGCGTCGACGACCGTCCCCTCGCGCGACTTCATCTTGCCGTTGGGCAGCTCCACCATCCCGTAGGAGAGGTGGGTGATATGGTCGCTCCAATCGTATCCCAGCTTTTTGAGCACCAGTTTCAATACCTGGAAATGGTAGTTCTGTTCGTTGCCCACCACGTAGATCATGTCGTCGAGATCATTCTCCTCGAAACGGCGGTAGGCCGTCCCCAGATCCTGCGTCATGTAGACCGACGTTCCGTCGCCGCGCAGCAACAATTTCTGATCCAGGCCGTCGGCCGTAAGATCGATCCAGACCGAACCGTCCTCGCGGCGGTAGAAAATCCCCATGTCCAGCCCCTTCTGCACGATGTCCTTGCCCAGCAGGTAGGTCTGCGACTCGTAGTAGACCTTGTCGAAATCGACGCCCAGCGCCTTGTAGGTAACGTCGAAACCGTCGTACACCCAGCCGTTCATCATCTCCCACAGTCCGTAGACCTCGGGATCCCTGGCCTCCCAGCGGCGCAGCATCTCCTGCGCTTCGAGCATCAGCGGCGCCCGCTTCTTCGCCTCCTCCTCCGACATGCCCGAGGCCGTCAGCTCCTTGACCTGGACCTTGTAGTGCTTGTCGAACTCGACGTAGTATTTACCGACCAGATGGTCGCCCTTCATTCCCGACGAAGCGGGCGTTTCGCCTCCGCCGTAGCGCTTCCACGCCAGCATCGACTTGCAGATGTGGATGCCGCGGTCGTTGACCAGGTTGACCTTGATGACATTATGGCCGACGGCACGCAATATCTGCGCGACCGAATAGCCCAGCAGGTTGTTGCGGATATGCCCCAGATGGAGCGGCTTGTTGGTATTGGGCGACGAATATTCGATCATGACCGTGCGCCCGGTGGCCGGGGCCTGCCCGAAATCGGCACCGGCAGCGACCTCGTCAAAACGCGCCGCCCAGAAAGCGCCGTCGAGCACGAGGTTCAGGAAACCCTTGATGACATTGAAAGACTTGATTTCGGGGACGTTGGCCGTCATATAACCGCCGATCTCGGTCGCAGTGGCTTCGGGCGACTTGCGGCTGGCTTTGAGCAGGGGGAACACCACGAGCGTATAGTCGCCCTCGAACTCTTTGCGGGTTTTCTGAATCTGCAACGGAGCTCCGGCATTCCCGTAGAGGGTGCTTACCGCCGCTGCGACTTTATCCGTAAGAAACTGTTCAATATTCATCGTATGTCGAATTTGGGTGCGAATTTACGCTTTTTATCCGAATAATCCGCGTCGTCGCCTCTCAATAATGCGTCGGATAGCGAATTGCATCCGTCGATTTTCGGAAAATTGCAAACTATTGTTATATTTGCAAACCGTATAGGCTGTCCCCGCAGCGTCCGAATGGTTCGGCGTTGTTGCGTCGTGCGATTCCCTGTCCGAAAACAATCCGGGCCGGATTCGTCCGCCGGGGTCGAAGGCCGGAGCCATCCGGCCCGGCTTTCGGTATGGACCGCCTTTCGTTTTTTTATTTTTTCATAGCATGGAAATATTCATAATCCTCCTGCTGATCCTGCTCAACGGTCTGTTCGCCATGTCGGAGATCGCCCTGATCTCGGCTCGCAAATCGAACCTCACGGCGCAGGCCAAGCAGGGCAACAAACGGGCTCGCCAGGCCCTCAAGCTGGCGGAAGATCCCAACAAATTTCTTTCGACCGTCCAGATCGGTATTACTCTGATCGGTATTTTGACCGGTATTTATTCGGGGGCGGCCATCGCCGACGACCTGCGGGAAGTCTTCGTCCGCTGGGGAGTTCCCTATGCGGCTCCCGTAGCGCAGACGCTCATCGTGATCGTGGTGACCTATCTGACTATCGTGTTCGGAGAGTTGATTCCCAAGCGTATCGGTATGACGGCCGCCGAGCCGGTCGCCAAACTCGTGGCCGGCCCTATGAAGGTGCTGTCGGTCGTCGCCTCCCCTTTCGCATGGCTCCTTTCGAAGAGCATCGAGGGCATTTCCCATCTGTTCGGGCTGCGCGATACCGACAGTCCCGTAACGGAGGCCGAGATCAAGTCGATCGTGCAGGAAGGCGCCGAGGACGGAGCTGTGCAGGCTGTCGAGCAGAAGATCGTCGGCCGTGTCTTCTCGTTGGGTGACCGCAGCGTGGAGTCGATCATGACCCACCGCAGCGACATCGCATGGCTCGATGTGAATATGTCTGTGGATGAGATCCGCGACCTCGTTCGTCGGGAGCCTCACGGACGCTATCCCGTCGGTGAAGGATCGCTCGACCGGCTGGTCGGCGTCGTCTATCTGAAGGATCTTTTCTCGCATATCGGGGACCCTGGATTCTCGCTGCAGCAGATTCTCTCTCCTGTCAAGCTGTTCCACGAGGGAGCGGAGGTGTATATGGCGCTGGAACAGTTGCGGACCGAGCAACTGGGTTATGGCATCGTTTGCGACGAGTTCGGCGTCACGCAGGGTATCGTGACTCTGAAAGATATTTTCGAAGCCCTTGTGGGCGAGCTGCTCGAAGATCGTGAAGAGCCGTATATCGTCGTGCGCGAGGACGGCAGCGTGCTGGTGGACGGACAGTGTTCGTTTTACGATTTTCTGGCCCATTTCGGATTGGAGGATGTCTATTCTTCGGCCGAATACAATACGATCAGCGGTTTGATTCTGGATGAGTTGGAACATATTCCGCACAGCGGGGAATACCTTCAATGGGAGTGTTTCCGGCTCGAAGTCGTGGATATGGACGGAGCACGTATAGACAAGGTACTGGCGACGATGATCGACACGTCCGATAATAAAACTAAATAAGGTCTTTCCGTGCGGAGTTTGTTTTTGATGCCATGAAGATTGCCGACATAGAATTGGGTGACCGCCCGCTGTTCCTGGCTCCGATGGAGGATGTGACCGATCCTTCGTTCCGCTATATGTGCAAGCGGTTCGGTGCCGACGTGGTATATACCGAGTTTATCTCTTCGGACGGGTTGATCCGCGATGCGGGCAAGTCGCTTGCCAAATTGCGCATCGCCGAATCCGAACGGCCCGTGGGTATCCAGCTTTACGGTCATCTGGTGGAACCGATGGTCGAGGCGGCTCGGATCGCCGAGGCGGCCGATCCCGATATCATCGATATCAACTTCGGTTGTCCGGTGAAGAAGATCGCCGGTCGGGGCGCCGGATCGGGTATGATGCGCGATGTCCCCCTGATGGTCGAGATGACCCGCCGCATCGTCGAAGCCGTGAAGAAACCCGTGACGGTCAAAACCCGTCTGGGATGGGATGAAGAGTCGAAGAACATCGAAGAGATCGCTCTGCGCCTGCAGGACGTGGGTATCGCCGCACTGACGATCCACGGCCGCACGCGGGCCCAAATGTATCGCGGCGAAGCGGACTGGACGCTCATCGGCAAGGTGAAGAACAATCCGGCGATCCGGATTCCGATCATCGGTAACGGAGATATCGACTCCGGTCCTAAAGCCCGCGAAATGTTCGACCGCTACGGAGTGGACGGGGTGATGATCGGGCGGGCGACCTACGGGCGGCCCTGGATCTTCCGCGAAGTGAAACACTTTCTTGAAACCGGCGAGGTGATGCCGCAGCCGTCGGTGGCGGAGCGGGTCGAAATCGCCAAAGAACATCTGGCCAAATCCCTGGAGATCAAAGGTGGCCGGGTTGGAATCCTGGAGATGCGCCGCCACCTGTCGAACTATTTCAAGGGACTTCCCAATTTCAAGGAAACCCGCCTGAAGCTGGTGACTCTGTTCGATCCGAACGAACTGTATGCCACGCTCGATTCGATCGCCGATCGTTGGGGCGATTTCGACGTGAGCGGGGTCATCCCTGCTCCGCTTTCGCATGATGTGTAGCTTTGTTCTGCACGAGAATCGCTTGCCTGTCGATTCCTAAGCGTATATTTTCAACAAGGGCGACCAAATCTTTCTGCCCGCCCGAAAAGTCCCGGCAGCGTACCGGTGCCGAATTTCGTGGAGCCGGAAAATTGTCGCTTCGTGCGTAAGGATCTCCTTTTATTCGTTATTCGATTCCCCGTCATTTGTTTATTCGATAACTCTGTAAAAACGAAGCGCCGCGAGAGAAGTCGCGGCACTTTTTATTATCAACGTCCGGGGTTATTTCAGGCTGCGTTGGATATAGTCGGTGTAATCCTTGACTACGGGCGTGTAATCTTCCTCTTCGAACAGCGGGGAGGAGATCAGGAAGTCGGCCGTTGAGCGGTTTACAGCCGTGGGTACGTTGTAAAGCGTTGCCAGGCGCAACAGCGCTTTCACATCCACGTCGTGCGGTTGCGCCGACATGGGGTCCCAGAAGAAAATCAGGGCACTGATCCGTTCGTCCGCGATCAGGGCGCCCAGTTGCTGGTCGCCGCCCAGAGGACCCGATTTCAGCCGCGTGATGTCGAGTGCCGGTTGCTCGTAGTGGTGGGATGCCGAGTGATTGAGCAGGGTTTCTTCGACGATCTTGCCTGTCGTACCCGTACAGACGATCCGGTGTTTGCTCAATTTTTCACAGTTCCAGTCCACCCATTCCGCCAGGTCGTGTTTCATGTTGTCGTGCGCGACGAGCGCCATCATTTTCTGTCTGTTCATTTCTTTCATCCGTTTTTTTGAAAGCCGCGTTTCGGCTTTCGGTTGTTTTATACTCGATTTACGGCCCCAAGATGCGAATAAGCCGAGTACAAAAGCAAATTTATTTGCATTTTGCCGAGGCGAAGTATTTAAGACGAAGTCAAAGATACGAAAAGGAGGGAGCAATCGTGCGGGTTTGTACGCAAGAATTGCCGAACCGCTTCCTATTTTCTGCAAAGATAATATGCAGCGGCATCTTCCGACCACTCCCGGCGCAGGTTTCATCGAATTGTAATGTCGGGAAAGTTCGGTATTCCGCCCGGAAACCGTTACCCGTTGTTGCTTGCCTTGAGCCCTCGGATCACCGCCGAAGTGAATCCGGCGTGTTCCATTTCGTTCAGCCCTTTGATCGTGATTCCTCCGGCTGTGGTTACCCTATCCACCTCCTGTTCGGGGTGCGAGCCGTTGGATTCGAGCAAGGCGATCGCCCCGCGCAGGGTTTGCAGAACGCCTTCTTGAGCCTTTTGCGGGTAAAGGCCCAGCTCTACCCAGCCCTCCATCGCTGATATAACGGAAGGCGAAGGCGATACCGCAGGAGCAGAGCGTCGTGGCCGGACCGAGTAGCCGCTCTTCCACCAATTCCGCTTTGCCCAATGCACCGAAAATATTCAAAACCAGTCTGTTCTGATCTTCGGTCGCATTCAGCCCCGTGATGAACGTCATGCTTTGCTTTACTTCGATGGCCGTATTGGGAATTGCGCAATAAAGGGCTCTGTCTTTTCCGGCCCATGTTTGCAGCTGTTCCAGGGAAATGCCCGCAGCTACCGAAATGACGATCTGTCTATCGGGCCGCTTCCCTGTCAGATGCTCTTTTATCAGTGCCTCCACCATCCAGGGTTTCACGGCGATTACCACGATGTCGGCCGTAGCCAGAGAGCTGTAGTCGCCCGTAACGGCCTGCAATTCCGGATTGAACCCCTGTATTTCGGCGGTTTTGCTCGCGCGGCGGTTGATGACCGTAATGTCCTGTGGTCGGAACAGGTCGCAGGTGGATAGTCCGCGAGCGATTGCTCCGCCCATATTGCCTCCTCCGACAATCGATATTTTCATGGGTCGCATGGTTTTTTATTTATAAAAATGCTCCGTCCGTCAGGTGCGGAATCGGAGCTGTATTGTCTATTCGGGCAAAGGTTTGGCAGCGGTGCATACCTGTCGAAAGGGAGCACCGGCGAATCTTTATGCTTCCTGCTCTGCGGGCAGTTTGAATTCGGTGAACCCGGCACCCACGAGGGTATTGAACCAGGAGAAAACCTTCTTCATGTCCGATACGTGGACCCGGTCGCGGTCGTATTCGGGCAATACTTCTGCGAAATATGCTTTGAGTTTTTCCGGAGCCTCCTTGTGGCTGATGGCTGGCTGTCCCTGCGTATGTTCGTAAATTTTGGTGAAAACCTCTGCGAGCGGGATGTCCTCGCCCTCGGTGAAGATGGATATTTCGGTCAGTGCGCTCACTTTGGAGTTGCTTGCGGCATTCATGCGTTTGCCGTCCGACAACGACTCGACGATGACGCCGCGCGACGATTGTGCGACGTATTTGTACAAACCGGGTTGGCCGGAAATGGCCAGAATCTCTTTCAATTCCATAATTTTTTCTGTTCGATAATATGTTTGAGTTTGGTTCTTCACTGTCCGTGCGGGCCGTGCGGGGTGAATCCGCTCCGGCTCGTACCGTTCGAAAATGCGGTTTCAGATGGCATATACGCTGTATTGCTGGGCTTCGGTTACGGAAGAAAGGCCGTTCTCGTTGGTCACGACGATCAGCCAATATACCGTACTGCCGGCTTTCTGTGCAGGAATGATTGCTTCGTAAAAGACCGTGTCGGAAGTCGCCTTGAAATAGTAGGCATTGGTCGATTTCTGCTCCGTGTGCTCTACTCCGTTCTTATCGGTCCATTTGACGTCGTATTTCACCTGAGCGTAGAATGCACCGTACTGGTTCGATATATTGGCCTGCACATAAACTTTCTGAACCGAAGATACCCGGCCTCCGTCTTCGATGGTGGCTCCTTCGTCCGTGATGACCGGGAACGTCGTTTGTTCGGGTCCTACTTCTTTCAGTTCGCACGAAGGAATCGCGCAGGCGATGAAAATCAGAAATAAAAACCACTTTTTCATAATGGATGCGGATTGGCTGTGTGTGGTTACTCTTTGGTCAGGTGAACGTCCATCTGCGGGAACGGGAAGTTGATTCCCTTTTCAGGTAATGTTTTGTAATACAGCTCGTTCATTGCGAAGAAAACGTCCCAGTAATCTTCGTTTTTCGTCCAGGCCCGAACGGTCAGATTGACCGAATTATCGGCCAGGGCAGCGATATATACCGCAGGCGCCGGATCCTGAAGCACCCGTGCGTCTTTGGACAGCAGTTCCAGGATAGCCTCCCGTGCCGTTGCGAAATCGTCGCCGTAAGAGATGCCGATCACCCACTCCACGCGACGTGTTTCGGAGGTGGAATAGTTGTTGATGATCGCGGTAGCGATCGAGCTGTTCGGGATATAGATGGTCTGCTTGTCGGCTGTGGTGATCTTGGTCGAGAAGAGCATGATCTCCTGCACGGTACCCGACTGTCCCTGGGCCGAGATGTAATCGCCTATGCGGTAGGGCTTGAGCAGCAGGATCATCACGCCACCGGCGAAATTCTGCAATGTGCCGCTCAGGGCCATACCGATAGCCAGACCGGCCGAAGCGAGCAGCGCGACGATCGAAGTGGTGTTGATACCCATGACTTGAATGATCAGGAGAATCAGCACGATGTAGGAGATGGTCTTGATCAGGTTGCGCAGGAAGATTTGCAGCGAACGATCCACCTTGCGCTTTTCGAAAGCCGTCGAAAGCAGTTTTATGAGGCGGCCGATAAGCCAACGCCCCGCCATGTATATCGCCAGGGCGAGGACGATTTTCAGGCCGACCCAGATACTTTCCGAAACCAGATTCGTCAGGACTTTTTCCAAATCCATATTAGCGATTTTTTCGACCGTTTCCGCGAATTTGGCTTTTTGTATGCTGTCCGGAACGATGAGTTTTTCGGTTTGCTGTGCTGTGATGAAAAGAAATCCCATGAAAGAATTAAATTTGATAGGTTGAGTTGCAAATTTAATCAAAAAAACCGGAAATAATAGTAACTTTGCTCTATAATGTGTTTAACGGATTTTGCTATGGAAAGTAAGATAGAGATAATCCAAATCAATATTTCGGGCGAAGACAAGCCCGGCATGACCTCTTCGCTGACCGATATTCTGGCCCGGTACGACGCGTTCATCCTCGATATCGGCCAGGCGAATATCCACCAGTCGCTGACTTTGGGCATCCTGTTCATGACCACCTCCGACAAATCGGGCGCCATCCTCAAGGAGTTGCTTTTCAAGGCCTCGGAACTGGGCGTGATGATCCGCTTCACCCCCATCACCGAGGAACATTACCAGGCCTGGGTCGGTCGTCAGGGCAAGAACCGCTATATTATCACTCTTTTGGGACGTCAGGTTACGGCGCGCCATATCGCAGGGGTCACCAAAGCGGTCGCCGAACAGGGACTCAACATCGACGCGATCAAGCGCATGACGGGCCGCGTTCCGCTGCACGAAGACG
>OLIW01003110.1_pt1 | contig 11037 bp, 8 predicted proteins | sample 1601321 | NCBI WGS metagenome assembly OLIW01 (sample SAMEA2452114, study PRJEB22498) | human gut metagenome | reverse complement strand
GCAACTCGTGCGACGGAGCGCTCCGTCGCAACCGGATCAGATCGGCAGGTGCCGTTCGACGGTTTCACGCAGGTGCTCGTTGTCGAGGTGCGTGTAGATTTCGGTCGTGATGATGTTTTCGTGCCCCAGCATCTCCTGCACCTGCCGGATCGAAGCGCCGCCTTCGAGCAGATGCGTGGCGAACGAGTGGCGGAAGGTGTGGGGGCTGACCTGCTTGTCGATACCCGCGCGCAGTACGGCCTGCTTGATGATCGTGAAGATCATCACGCGTGAAAGCCGTCCGCCGCGATTGTTCAGGAAGAGCGTCTCCTCGCTCGAACTGCCGCCTTTGCGGCAATCGAGATAGGCGTAAATCTTTTCGCGGGCCGTGTCGCTCACCGGAACCAACCGCTGCTTGTCGCCCTTGCCGATCACTCGGATGTACCCTTCGCCGAAGAAGAGATCGCACAGCCTCAGCGAGATCAACTCCGAGACACGCAGTCCGCACGAATAGAGCAGTTCGAGCATCGCGTCGTCGCGCACGCCCTTGGGTGTCGTGCGGTCGATTGCGGCGAGAATCCGGTCGATCTCGGCGGTCGACAGCACGTCGGGCAGCCGGCGGCTGAACTTGGGCATCTCGATGAACTCCAAGGGCGAACTCTCGATCGCATCGGTGAGCAGCAGATAGTTGAAAAAACTTTTCAGACCGCTCAGCGCACGCGCCTGCGAACTCTTCTCGCAGCCGCGGTCGTAGAGCCACGCCATGTAACGCTCGATCATCTGCGACTCGACCTTGCGCGGCGGCACGTCCCACATCCGCAGCACGAAATGGGCGAACTGTTCCAGATCGCGCATGTAGGATTCGACCGTATTGGCCGACAGCCGCTTTTCGAGCTTGATGTAGGTACGGTACCTGCGGGAGATTTCCGCCCACCGTCTGCTGTTTTCTGCCATATTATCCCTAACTTTGTCTGATGGAAACCCCGAAGCCGAACGCAGCGGCAAACCCCGTTTGCCCGCTGCCGAAGCCGGTGTACAAAGATAGCAATAATTTTACATAATATTATGGATTACATCGAACTGACGCTGGATGCGGCCGACGCCGAACAGGCGGAGATTCTGACGGCCGAACTGGCCGATTTCCCTTTCGAGAGTTTCGAGCAGGAGGGCGCACGGCTCAAAGCCTACATCCCCCAGGAGCGGCTGGCCGACTGCAAAGGCGAAGTGGATGCACTGCTGGCGCGTTACGGCGTCGGACGCGCCACCTTTCTGAGCATCGAACCGCAAAACTGGAACGCACTGTGGGAAAGCAACTTCACGCCCGTCGAAGTCGACGGTCGGCTCACGATCCGTGCCCCGTTCCACGCTCCCGCCGCCACGGAGGCGGAGGTGGTCATCATGCCCAAAATGTCGTTCGGCACGGGCCACCACGCCACGACCTGCCTGATGGCTTCCGGATTGCTCGACCGCGACGTGACGGGATTGCGGGGCCTCGATATGGGCAGCGGCACGGGCGTATTGGCCATCGTGGCCGCCCTGCGCGGCGCCGAAACGGTCGATGCGGTCGACATCGACGAATGGGCCTATGAGAACTGCGTCGAAAACATCCGCGCCAACGGCGTCGAAACACGGGTCACGCCCCTGCTGGGCGACATCGGGGCGATCGTCGGACGGCGGTACGATTTCATCGCGGCCAACATCAACCGCAATATCCTGCTGGCGCAGCTGCCGGCCTATGCCGCAGCGCTCGACGCAGGCGGCTGGCTGCTCATGAGCGGGATTCTGGAAGCCGACGTCGCTCCGCTCTCCGAAGCGGCGCGCGCTGCGGGCTTCTCCGTTACGGGACATGCGCTGCGCGACGGCTGGGCACGCGTGGACGCCGTGAAAAATTGACAAATTCATAGCTGAAAACGACAATTATTTCGGAGCGGATACGTTAGATCGATAGATACCGAAAGCGAACAGAATCCCTGTCGAGGCCGGACGGTCATGAGTATGAAATCCTACAAGGCGCGCGGCATCGTGCTGCACACGCTCAAATACGGCGATTCGGGAATGGTCGTCTACCTGCTCACCGACAGCGGCGGGAGGCAGAGCTACATGGTGCAGGGCGTCCGGTCGGCACGCGGCCACGGGTCGAAGCTGGCGCTGTTCCAACCGATGTTCGCCGTGGAGTTCGAGGGGTTGGAGTCGTCGCGCATGCAGATGCACCGCTTCCGCGAGGTCCGCAGCGGGATCGTGCTGCAATCGCTGCCGTTCGACGTCCGCAAGTCGACCATCGCGCTCTTCATGGCCGAGGTGCTCTACCGGCTGGTCAAGGAGTACGAACCCAACCAGCGGCTCTTCGACTTCGTCTGGGGTTCGGTGGCGGCACTCGACGCGCTGGACGAGGGGGTGGCCAATTTCCACCTCTGGTTCCTGACGAACCTGAGCCGGTTTCTGGGCTTTTCGCCGGGCAACGCCTACCTGCCGGGGGCGTGGTTCGACATCCGCGAGGGTTCGTTCACGCCGCTGCGGCCGCCGCACGGCGAGGTGCTTTCGGCCGACGACGCCCGCATCCTGCACGACCTGTTGGAGTGCGACGTACGCTACATCGCCGAGATCGGACTCAACCGCCGCCAGCGCGTGGCCTATCTCGACGCCCTGCTGGTCTACTACGGCTACCACCTCGACGCGATTCACGCCGTGCAGTCGGTAAGGATTTTGCAGGAGGTATTTTGACGAACCGCAAACCGGAATATAGCTATGATGAACAAGAACGTTTTCGTTAAGCCAAATGGGCAGAGCCGCGCTTACGCGAGCTATGCCATGGCGAAAAAACGACTGTTGAAAACGAATCTTTTCCTATCGATCCTCTTCCTGCTCGCCGCGAGTGCCGCAGGAGCGCAGGAGCCTCCCGTGACGGAGGCGGAGATCGAACGGCAGGAGCAGCAGCGGGCCCGCGAAACGACGGAGCAACGTGTCGAACAGGCGGTCGAGGGAGAGTTGCAGGAGTTGCTGGAACGGATTCCCGATTCGCTGCGCGTCGACAAATGGATACCCGGAACGGTCGTCGTCGACGGACATATTCTCGAACCCGTTCCGCTGCACAAACCCGAAATGGAGCGTTGGAGTATGCCCCGCCAGCAGCAGGTCACGCCGATCGAACGCGACTTCGTGCGGCGGCTGACCAGCGGTTGGCTCGCCGTCTCCAACGGACAGGCCTTCAACTGGGAGTACGGCCGCCGCATCTGGGGCGTGGGAAGCATCTATCCGGGCAGCTATCTCGACGCCCGCACCCTCTCGTTCCCTCTGCCGCGATAAAACCGACCCTCGCAGATCTTCGCAAAAGCCGCCGGACCGACACACCGGCGGCTTTCGTGTTTTTAGGTATTTTCACGTAGGGAAATCCGGGAATATCTTTCGAACTTTGCGGCTGCAAAACAATCCTTACGATCCATGAAGAGACTCCTCCTTGCGCTGGCGGTCGCCGCCGGCCTCTTTCCGGCGACACGGGGCGCCGCGCAGCAGCGCGACTCGCTCGCTGCTACCGTCGAACGCCTCTCGGCGGAGGTCGAAACGCTCAAAGGCCGGTCGGCGGCCGCCGACCGGATCCTGTCGCGCCTCCCGCGCATCTCCGGCTATCTGCAACTGGGTTACGAATGGAGCGACGACGCATCGACCTTCTTCGTCAAACGCGCCCGCGTGGACTTCCAGGGCGACATTTCGCCCAAGATCGACTACCGGCTGCAACTCGAATTCGCATCGCCCAAGATCGTCGACATCTACCTGCGCTACAAACCGCTGGAAGCCCTCAACGTGCAGGTCGGACAATTCAAGGTTCCGTTCTCGATCGAGAACACGCACTACGTGCCGCTCAAATACGAATTCATCGAATATTCGATGGCGGTCTGCCGCCTGATGGGGTTCACCGACGTCTGCGGTGTCAACGCCACGGGACGCGACCTGGGCGCACAGCTCTACGGCGGATTGATCGACCGCGACGGATACAGCATCCTCAACTACAACATCGGCGTATTCAACGGCGAAGGGATCAACATCAAGGACAAGAACAAGAGCAAGGACGTCGTGGCGCGGCTGATGGTTCAACCCCTGCGCGCGCTCTCTTTCGCGGGATACTACTACTGGGGCGAAGTAGGCACCGATTACGCCCGACGCACGCGCTACGGCGGCGGCGTATGCTACGACGACGGACGCTGGATCGCCCGCGGCGAGTATATCGCCGGCCGTACCGGCATCGTCTCGCCCGACGTGGCCGCACCGTTCGACAGCCGCGGCTACTACGCGATGGCCGCCTGCTGGGTGACCCCCAAGTGGCTGCCGGCCGCGCGGTTCGAGCAGTTCGACGAAGTGGCGGGACGCTCCGCAGCGCGGCAGACCAACTACACGGCGGGCGTCACCTGGCAGCCCTTCAAGCATCTGCGCTGCCAGCTCAACTACACCTATGAACAATACGGCGGCACGAATCCCGATCGCAACGTCGTAAAGGCGATGCTCACGGGCATCTTCTGAAATTAAAATTTAATTGATTGAATAAACTTATAATAAATAGGCGGCAAAAGCCGCCTATTTATTATAAGTTTATTCAATCAATTCGTAAAGACATCCATTATTTAGATTTAATTATTAAAAGCTATTACTAATTACCATTTTAATTTATATCTTTGCAAACAACCCTAAACTCTAATATTATGAAAAAGATTTTTCAATTTGCATGATTGTAATTATTACAACGGTTACAACTGTTTATTCATTAAAGAAAATCCATCTGATGTCCGAACTATTATGTGCAAACATTGAAGCACTATCTACCGGTGAAGACGATGGATACATCAGAAATGAACATGGGTGTATTATTTGGCCCGCAATAACTTGTTTCGGAATAGTCATTACACCGGAGGGTAGTTTCGCGGCGGATTTTCCCGATAGCAGAAATTGAAAAACCGGAATCAGAGTGCCTATACTCTATAATAATACGTTTAGGCACTCTTTTTCATCCCCCAAATCATACACCGTATCTCGTGTGATGCCTTTCAAAAAATAGAAATCTTTGGAATGATATGATTCCGTGTCGTATCCCGCTCCATTCACAAACGGAACTATTTCCGGCTGTTCACACTCTGGACGGCCCTGCCGACAAAAACAAATCGGCCAAAACGAACCGGCTGTAATGACGTCGAATCCCATAGTCCCGATCCAAACCGGTATACTCCTATGTTGAAAAAAAGTAGATATATCGCATTATTCTCCATATTCCTCTTAATTGGGTGCAGAGATAACCCAAATAAGCATCAAAACCATTTCAAAGAATACGATATTACGTGTCGATCCTACGAGACAGAGTTATACGGACGATTTCCATATTTGCTGACGGTCGACTCACTTTTGATCTCCGTCGCGGCAGAGGGATCGGGAGGGCGAATCGGTCGAATTTATTCGATCGACGACAAACCGCAAGAGATCGGAGCGTTCGGACGCATCGGACGCGGGCCGCTCGAATTCGTTCATCCCGAACCTACAGCAGCAGCCGGTACCCGGTTTCTGATCCGGAACCTCAATTGCCGAGAAGTGGCTATGATGGAGATTGTGAAAATGCACGATTCCATTCGCGTCGAAGAGATCGACCGCATGAAATTCAAGCCGGTACGACATGACGGTATCGATTGGGAACCTGCTCATTTCGCATTGGTAGGCAACGATCGAATCGTCGCAGTCAGTTACGGAGGCAAAGGAGCGTTCTTTTCGCTTTACGATACAAAGATGACCCCGCAGGGTACGTTCGGAGATCCGCTCATCGACGAAGAGATTTCCGCCTCGGAACGGCGACGCTGCCTCAACGGTTCACTGGCCGTCGACGGGAACGATTTCTGTTATGTACCGAACGACATTCCCCGAATCGCATACTACCGGATGATCGACGGATCGCCGCAAGAGTTATGGCGCGACACATTCTACGAATCTTATTACACCGTAGAGGGAAAACAAGTTCGTTATAATCAAACCCGCACAGTCGGTATCACGCATCGCGTCGCTATGGGCGGAAATTACATCTATATTCTGTTCCTGGATGTTCCGATCGCAAAGGCAAATATCAGTCATACGGAGACTTTTGCCGCCGATATCGTCTTCGTCTACGACCGCAAAGGATATAAAGTCGCACGATTGAATCTCAACCAACGAATCTACTCCATGGCACTTTCAACCGATCAAAAACGACTTTACGGCGTCGTATACCCCGACAACAGGCTCGTCGCTTTCGATCTGCCCGAATTCGATTGAACTCAGCTCCCCGAAACGGAAACGGGCCGGTCTTCGAAGACCGGCCCGTTTTTCAATCCCTTCGCGACGCTCAGCGAAGCGTGAACTCCGAGAAGAGGAAATAGTGGTCGCTGGGGTACATCGCCCCCTTGCGGTCGCGCACGATCTCCGCATCGCACACCTCCACGTCGCCGCGATAGAAGATGAAATCGATGCGGTGCGACTTCTCGGGCTTGTACTCCTCGCCCTTGAAGGCATGGGCGGTGAAGCCCGTTTCGCCCGGCCCGTGAACGCTCTCGTACATCTCGCGCCAGCCGTCGACCGTGCGGATGTAGCCGATCGGCGCGCTGTCGATACCCGCGTTGAAATCGCCGCAGAGAATCTGCGGGAAATCGGGGGCGTACTGCGCGCACTCGTCCATCACCATCCGGATCTGCTCGCGGCGCGCCTCGTCGCTCTTGTGGTCGAGGTGCACGTCCAGCACGCGCAGCTCGCGGCCCGAACGTTTGTCGCGCAGCCGCACCCAGTTGCAGTGGCGCGCCCGCGTGGTGTTCCACGAACAGCTGCCGCCAATGAGCGGCGTCTCCGACAGCCAGTAGCACCCTGCCGAGACGAACTCATAACGGTCGCGGCGGAAGAAGATCACGTTCTTGCCGATGAAATGATACCCTTCGGTATAAGGATCCATCTCCGGCCCTGCGAATCCGTAGGGCATGTAGCCGCGCAACTTCTCTTTCAGATAGGCGTAGGAGTCGTAGATCGCCTCCTGCAAGCAGATGATGTCGGGACGCCGCGAAAGGATCGTCTCGACGCACAGATCGCGGCGGTTCTCCCAGACCCGTTCGGGGTAGGGAGCGTCGGCTTCGAGCCCCGTGATACGGATGTTGCACGTCATCACGCGGTGGATGCCGTCGTCGGATTCAGCCTTTTCGCCGGCTTCGGCGGTACCGGCGAGCGACAGCAGCACACCGGTAATTATCAGAATCCTGCGGAACATACGCTACTCTCTGAAATATACGCCCTCCGCTTTGAGCGACTCTTGCAGTTTTCGGACGTCGAGGTCGCGCAGTTCGACATTCTCCTTGACGGAGAGTGCCGCAGCCTTGCCCGCAGCCTCGCCGAGAGCCATTGCAGGAGCCATGACGCGGGCGGAAGCCAATGCGAGATGCGTCATCGACACGTTGCGTCCGGCGACGATGAGGCCGTCGATTTTCTGCGGTATCAGACAGCGGTACGGGATGTCGTAGCAGTCCGGACACCAGTAGAGCGAGCAGTCGCCGCCCACCGGATGGTGAAGGTCCACCGGATAACTTGCGACGGAGATGACGTCGTCGAATCTGGCGCAGTTGAAGATGTCGTCCTCGGTCAGAATGTATTCCCCGACGATGCGACGGGTTTCGCGGATGCCCATGAACGGAGCGACGCGGTCCACGTATGCGTTCTCGAAACCGGGGATGTATGCTTTCAGATAGCGTACGATCTCCTCGTTCTGCTCGGCGCAGATGATCTCGCCCTGCGTGTACTGTGCAGGGTCGGTTGCGTCGATGCCGTTGACGCGCGACATGTTCACCCACCACTCGTCGGGAGCCATGCCCGTCATGAAGATGGTACGCTCGACAGGGAGTTTGTAGCCTGCCTCGCGGGCCTTCTTGATTTGGTTGCGGAAGCCGACGAACGTACAGTTGTCGTCCGCGCGGAAGAACTCGTTGGGGATGAAGTCGATGTCGTATACGTCCGGATGGTCGGCCACGGCGTCGCGCAGTTTGCGCGAATCGACTCCGCGCATCGAAAACATGAGCGTCGGAGGCTGCGGGATGCCCTTTTCGTTGCCGTAGTTCATCGGTGCCCCCGCACGGTAGGCGATGTCGCCGTCGCCCGTACAGTCGATGACGCGTTTGGCGAGAATCGCTTCGCGCCCCTTTTTGGAGTCGATGATTACGCCTTTGACGGTGTTGCCCTCCATGATGACGTCGGTTGCGAAGGCGTACATCAGTAGGTCGATGCCGCACTCCTTGATAATCTGGAATGCCAGATGTTTCGTTCCCTCGGGGTCGATCATCGTAAGGCTGACGTGGAGCGGACATGCACGGTGGTGCGTAGCCAGCCCCTTCTCTTGCAGACGCTCGACGAACTGCAACGGCAGACCCTTGATGACGACGTTGCCTTTGCGCCCGAGGAATCCGAGCAGCGGCAGACCGATGGTCATGTTGCCGCCCAAGAAACCGCGGCTCTCGACGAGCATTACTTTGGTGCCTTTCTCCAAAGCAGCCGCCTGGGCTGCCATAAGTCCCGCAGGGCCTGCGCCCACGACCAGGACATCCACCTCCGCACGCACCGGAATCCGCCGGGCCGGTTCTTCAATCTGTTTCATTTTCGGTATCGGTTGATGTTTTATCTTGAATTTATTCTTCATTTTTCTCGCCATGGCATGGCTCGCGCAAGCGCGGCTCTGCTCATTCGGCTCAGCGAAAACGTCGGATGAATTAATCGGGTAATTCTATCCCAAATAGGCGCCCGTCGCACGCAGTTCGGCGCGCAGCGCCTCCACGTCGAGGTCGGCGGGCTGCACGCCCGCCTTCAAGGCCAGCCGTGCGGCACGTCCGGCCGCTTCGCCCAACGCCATGCAGGTCGACATGACGCGCGTCGAAGCCATCGCTTCGTGGTTCATCGACGAGCAACGGCCCGCGACGAGCAGATTGCCTACATGGGCCGGAATCAGCGTGCGGTAGGGGATGTCGTAGCAGTCGTCGCACCAGTAGAGCGTGCAGTCGCCGCCCTTGGCGTGGTGGATGTCCACCGGATAACCCGCCACGGCGATCGCATCGCCGAAGCGGCGACACGCGATGATGTCCTCGGCCGTGAGGACGTATCTGCCCACGATCACGCGGCTCTCGCGGATACCCATGAAGGGAGCGACCTTCTCGATACGGGCGTCGGCGAAGCCCGGCACGAATTCGCGCAGGTAGCGCGCGATCTCGTAAATCTGTTTGCGTCCTTCGATCTCCCCGTAGGTATAGCTCTCGGGACGGGTCGAATCGACGCCGCTCACGCGCGTCATGTTGACCCAGATCTCGTCGTCGGCAAGTCCCGTGATGAGGATCGTGCGCGCCACCGGAATACGGTATCCGGCCGCCTGCGCCTGCCGGATCTGCGTGCGCAGCCCCACGGTGATGAATTTGCCCGTGCGGAACTGTTCGGGCGGCATGACGTCCATGTCGTAGACGTCGGGATGTCCGACGATCGCGTCGCGCAGCCGCTGCACGTCGACACCCTTCATGCAGAACATCAGCGTCGGCGGCTGCATGCCGCCTTCGGCGTCGCCCTTGCGGCACTCCACGCCCGCGCGGAAGGCCACGTCGCCGTCGCCCGTGCAGTCGATGACCGTTTTGGCCAGGATCGCTTCGCGGCCCGCCTTGCTCTCGACGACGACGCCCTTCACCGCATCCCCCTCGCGGATCGCATCGGCGAAAAAGGTGTAAAGCAATACCTCGACGCCCTTCTCCTCCATGATTTCGAGCGCCGTGCGCTTGACCTCCTCCTCGTCGATGATCGTCAGGCTCATGTGGTTCTTGCAGGGGCGGTGTTCGCTCGCTGCGCCGCGTGCACGCAGCCGGTCGATGAAGTTCTGGGGCAGGCCCTTGATGATCTGCGTTCCCTTGTGTCCCAGGAATCCGAGTACAGGCAGGCCGATCGTAAGGTTGCCGCCCAGAAAACCGCGGCTCTCGACGAGCATTACGCGCAGGCCGTCGCCCGCAGCCGCCTCGGCGGCCATGATGCCGGCGGGGCCGCCGCCCACGACCAGAACGTCCGCCTCGGCGCGGACGGGAATGTCCCGTGCGGGTTCTTTTATCGTCTTCATAGCAATTCGACAGTTTATTCGTTTATTTCGTCTCCGGCGACTCGGGACGCACCATCTTCCACAACACGACGGCCGCGATGATGTGGAGCGTACCCATGATCGCGAAGAGCGTATACCACGCTTCGGACGGGATCGACCCGACGAACTGGTTGAACACCACGCTGCCCAGTGCGCCCGCACCGCAGCAGATGCCCATCACGCTGGCCACGTTCTTGATCGGGAAGGTCTCGGCCAGCACGACCGGCAGCGTATAGAGCCAGCTGAGGCACATCACCGCCACGAGGCTGAAAATCGCCACGACCAGCCCCACACGCCATGCGAACGAGAGCGTCTCGCTGGCGCCGACATAAGGCACCGCCGCACAGAGCGGTGCGACGACGACCACCGCCATCAGCATGACCTTGCGCGCCGACAGTGCGCTGCGACCCCGCTTTATCATCGAATCCGACCAGACCGAGGTGAGGATTCCGCCCAGCGCACCGACGAGGAACGGGATGCCGCCGATCCACTGGATCATGTTGAGCGTCTGTTCGTGCGTGAGGTTCTGCGCCTCGCCCATGCCGCGCAGGTAGCCCGGCAGCCAGAAACAGCAGAAATACCACACTGGGTCGCTTATCAGACGGATCAGGAAGGCGCCCCACAGCGTGCGCGTACGGAAAAGCCCGCCCAGCGTGAAGGACTTCTGCTCCTCGCCGGAGGAGGTCATCCGGTCTACGTTGACCGTACGGTCGAGAATCTCCTGCGACGGCGTGCGGTAGACGACCATCCACAGCCCCGCGATGACGAGACCCGCCACACCGGCCACGAGGAACACCTCCTGCCAGTTCGAAAACCAGCGCATGAGCCATGCGATCACCAACGGTGCGATCACCGCGCCCAGCGATCCGCCGACCGTACAAAGGCTGTTGGCCGTCGCACGCTGCCGCTTCTCGAACCAGAGC
>OLIW01003103.1_pt1 | contig 11055 bp, 5 predicted proteins | sample 1601321 | NCBI WGS metagenome assembly OLIW01 (sample SAMEA2452114, study PRJEB22498) | human gut metagenome | reverse complement strand
TATTGCTTTTTTTATTTACTTTTTGTAGATTTATGACTAATTCTGTTTATTTTTAGATTTTAATTGTTTATCAGTTATTTTTATTATCTACCTTTGAATTAGGAACAAAAAAATGGAGCAAAAAAATTTTGCTCCTTAAGAATTATTAAATTATTAAATCAGTTTTCGTGAATTACTTATATCATATACTATTAAAAACAACACAATACTACCTTTCACAAACTTGTCTAAATATAAGTTTGAGATTCCAAATGCCTGACTTTTCATAGATAACTTAAGTCTTTTCTCGGATATAAACTGACCGAACTTAGGGTTGTTGTTCTTTAATCTTCATGGATTACTTCAATAACATTTCCGTCAATATCAATTTCCATAATACATTGATAAAATGCTCCAGAGCCGATCAAAATATAGATGTGATTATCTTGACATTGAATATCTCGGATTTCATAACTTTCATTTACAAAATAATTTTCAGCTGAAAAAATCAAAGTATTTTCGTTATCATTCATTTTGTATAAACAGCAGCCTGAAGAATAAAGAATATAATCTTTATGAAAATCAAATGATATCAAATAATCATCAAGTTTAATAATATTTTCGCACGCAAAATTAGAAAGATTTATTCTGTATAAAGCTTCTCCTTCAGAGTAATACATATAATTATTATTTATATATCCTATATGATTCTCTTTCAGTTCACTAACAGCGGTTGTTTTCATATCGTAACACGCTAATCCATGTATTTGATACATATCAAAACTGCGCTCAAACCAAATTTTTTCGTTATATACTGTCATATCCCAAATCTTAGTAGGATTATCAAAAACATGCTCAACATTACCTCCATCGTAATCCATTTTGTAAACGGCTGACTTTTTTTCATCAAATATGCTGTAATATATTTGCTCATTCGTGAAACAAACTGCTGATATATATCCGTTATCAGGATAATCTGCCAGCTTGGTTAAATCCCCTTTATAAAGCTTATAAATTCCATCATTATCATGGGTGTCATAGTTGTCATATTTATAGATATAAACAAAATTTCCGTCACAATAATAAGTCATACAGTTTCTTGTGCTGTCTAATACCGTTTTTTCACTGCCGTCATCAAGACACAGATTATAAACTGCATCATGCCTTGCAATATCTCCACAAGCATCCTCGTAATCTTTATTTTTTAATTCACTAGTTTCAACCGGATAGTAACGACCATAGTTTGTGAAATATATAAATTTTGAACGGCTGTTAAAACTCCATTCGTCTGTTTCACCTAAGTTTAGATTTTCCGCTTTGGGAATAGCTACGGATGTCTGTGCAGTTTTGGTGTCAGTTTTTGTTATAACAGTCTTTTCGCTGCTTTCAACAGCAACTGTTTCATAGACATTTTTAACACTATCTTGCTTTGAAGATTCATCAAAACTACATGCAGACATTATTGATATTAATAATACCAAAAACAAAACAAATATCTTTTTCATTTATATGTCATCCAAATCACCTTATAATTACTAAATTTGCTGAATCACCAACTAAATCTGCAAAATCATTCATATTATCGACACCCTCAATAGTTATACATCCTGTCGACCATGGTACAAATTCTTTTTCACCTCTATGTACCAAAATATAGGTTGCTGGGTAATACGAAAAACCACCATATTCATTCAGATAAACACTAGGCAAAATATCTCCACCATCTAATGTTGAAACCGTATAATATTGTGCATAAGAGCGTAATTTAGGTTCTCCATTTTCATAAACCTTATCCATTTTATATATGCCTGAATCTACAGCAACTGATGGTTCTCCATTATTATCCCAATAATTAAAATCATCAGGTAAAGTACTTCCAACAAATGAAGTTGTTGTACCATTAAGTGAATTTACTGTAATTGTAGCATTAAATCTTCTATTATTGTTGTTTGTCTTACCTTCTTTTGCAACAACAGTATTACAAGCTTCCTTAAAAGCAGAGTTTAATTTTACTGCTAACTCCTGATTTGCAGGATTAGATGCATTACCCGATATTGTCATTTCACGAATTTGGGCATCCCATTGGCTATTCACATTTAATTGTGATGGTGCTGCTAATTTTTCATAATATGTATCCCATTTTTTCATCAGCTTACAATCCCAGTCACTGTTACATTTTGTAGGTCTTGAACCATTTAGATTATTGCTAATCATATATTGTGCTGCTGCCACTGCATCATGCCCACTCGGATCAACATACCTGATTGGGTTATTCTTGCAGTAGGTATAAAGGTTAAGACTCAGTGGATCAGATCTTCTTCCAGCAAATGAATCACGACTGATAAATCTACCAGTACCCGGATTGTAATATCTCGCCCTCAGATAAACAGTTGCTGTTTCTTTGTCAAAGTATTCACCGCAGTAACGGAATGCATTGGTATCATTTTCATCAATGTTTTTCTCAACACCGAATGCGTCATATCTGTAACTCTTTGTTACTTTTCCATCTTTATCAGTTAGATTTACTACATCGCCATGAGCGTTTTGTGTATAGTAAGTATACTCAGTTTTCTTACCGTTCCAGTAGTTATACTTTGCTACAAGATTTGTACCTCTGATATAGCAGTCAGCCTCATAGAACTGGTTATCAATTACATCTGCTACTATCTGCTTATTTCCGTCCCAAACATGATTTATTGTCTGACCGTCAACAGTCTTTTCATATCTCAGACCGCTTGCGTTGTACTTGTAGCTTGCATTTGTTTCACCGTCGGTAAAACCGATAAGCTGATTCAGACCGTCATAAGTATTAGTTTCAGTCTTACCCTCAGCAGTTTTGGTAATCTGGTTACCGTTTGCATCATAAGTGTAAACCGTCTGCTTAACATTGCTATTCAGGTCAAGCGAATATTCTTCACCCTCGACTGTCTTAACTTCCTTTTGCAAAAGCGCTGTATAACTACCCTGAGCGTTATTGTAATTGTACTCAGTTACATAATCTTCAGTACCTGTTGCCGTCATCTTAGAACGGTTTCCATAATCGTCATACTCGTATGCATAGGTGTCTGTAGTGTTACCCTTTTTGACTTCTTCATTTGTCAGCCTTTTCAGACCGTCATACTCGTATTCCGTAGTTTCTATTATACCATTTTCTTCTGTTACTTTGCAAGCGTCAGAACCATCTAAATAATATGAATATTCGTAGCTTGATATGGTACTATTGCCCTTTTTGTTAACAAGCTTTACTATCCTATTCGCATTGTTGTAATCATAGGTGGAAACTACTCCGTTTGCAAGGGTTTCTGACTTCTTGTTTCCGTTTCTGTCATAGGTATATGAAACTGTTTCTTCACCCGTCTCTTTTACCTTTATTAATCGCATTTCACCGTCATATTCATAGCTTGTGTATGAATACATCAAAAGATTATTTATTCCGACTATCTGCTGTCTTGTATACTGCGAAACGCCCTCATAGAAAAATCCCTTGAAGGTTGAATATCCGTCTTTACCTTCGACTTCTTCTGTTTTTCTGCCTAAATCATCATAAGCATAGTATGTAGTCAAATCATTAGTTACGGCTCTTAAAATCCTGCCCATATTGTCATATTCATATGATTTGCTGACATTCTTTTTGGAATCTTTAGAGTTTACAGTCTTTGAAGTAAGTACACGGTTTAGTGCGTCATAAGTATTGGTCGTAACATTGCCGTTTGCATCTGTATTCGTCAATACATTTCCGTTCAGGTCATATGTTATTGTGCCTGAATTGTAGCCTGTGCTGTCGGTGGTTCTAACTGCCCTCAGCCAATTGTCATACTCATAATTTGTTGTCAGATATGTGCTGTCATTCTCTGATGACATACCTGTGTACATCTTGGTCTGAACTCCTGCATTGTTGTAGAAATACTTTGAAATATTTTTATCCTTTGAATCTGTTCCGCTGAGTGTTACCTGTTCCAGCAGTCCCATTGCGTTGTACTTATTTTGAGTAATGCTGTATTTTTTATCACTTAAATCCTGCTTCTGAACAGTCTGTCTTGTCAGAACTATATTACCGTTCTTGTCATACTCATTTTCTGTAATCGAATACTTTTCCTTACCGCTGAAAGGAGTATATGTTGTGGTCAGCTTGTTTAAATAACCGTACTCATATTTTGTGGTATTTCTCAATGCGTCGGTCTGTCTTGCAAGCTGTCCGTTTGCGTAATATGCACTTGTTCTCTTGGTTTCGCCGTTTGTCTTTTCAGTAACAGCATTTCCTCTGAAATCGGCAAGTGTTTCCGTCAAAACCTGTTTTTCAGCAGTGATATAGTTGGTCTTGATTGTTTTAAGTCCGCTGCATGACTTGGAAGAACAACTGTCAAGAGCTGTGTATACATTAAATCCGTGTTTTACAAACTCATATTCCGTAGACGTAAGAATCTGTTTTTCAGCTTCTGCCTTCCACTTGAAATATGTTGCTTTTTCACGCTGTAATCCGTCATATTCGGTTATGTTTATTGTTTTATCAGGATTGGTTTTTTCTGTAACATTTCCGTATGCGTCGTACTTAAAAGAAGTTACATTGCCCAGTGCATCAGTCTGCTTTTTTACACTGCCGCTTGGATAATATTCTGTCAGTGTTCCATGACTTTTATCTGCTGAATAATTCGGACTGTATTCCGCTGTTTTTCTGCTGAGTTTGTCATATTCTGAAATTGTAACAGCAGCAGTATTTCCCGTTCCGTAATCCTTTACTTTGGTTACATTGTTGAACTTATCGTACTCATATTCCTTAACAGCATAAACGCCTTTTGAAATATCAACGCTTGTCTTTTCTTTAGACACCTGAAGCTGTGAATTGTACTCATACTCAACACTATTTACAACTGTGTTTCCGTCTTTAATTGTCTTAGACTTAGGAAGTCCCTTGCCGTTTCCTGATTTATAATAATCATATTCAATTATGTTACCGACAGGATCGGTTGTCTTTTTGATCAGTCCCACTACTCCGCTTACATAGCTGTCGGCATAGTATTCATGACTTGTTATCGCATAGCTGCTTTCATGAGCTGCAAGATATGTTACCGGATTAAAATTCTTTGAAGTTACAGTATTTATATCTGCCTGTGAAAGCGGATTCACACTTACCGCTTCCTTTAGTATTCTCGTTCCGTTTTTGTCATAAGCCTTGATTGTCGCATATCCCATTTCGTCAACGGAAGCAATAAGGCTGTTTTTATCGTTGTAATTTGCTAAAGTATATGTTCCGTCTGGATTGATCGTCTTTGTCACATTTCCGTTTTCATCACGCTCATACTTGGTGGTATTGCCCATGATGTCAACGCTTTCGGACATTTCGTCATACTTGTTCTTTCCGTCAACCATGTTGTAAGTGATCTTATCGACTTCATATGTCTGTCCGTCTGTTTCGACTGTATTTGTCTTTACAGCATATTTTTCATCATAGTCATATTTAAAAGTCTTAACGAGCTTATCTCCGTCATATTCCTTTAGACTTGTCTGCTTCTGTCCCTTATCATATGTGTATTCCTGCTTCAGTCCTGCGGAATTAATAAGATAATTAACTTCGCCGTGCGACAGATAGTTTATCTGATCCGTTACCTCGTTATAACAATTTGTTATCTTGCAGAGTCTACCGTTTCCGTCATACTCGTATTTCTCCGTACCGCCTGATACGCTTGTTGCAGATATTAACTGAAAATCTCCGTTGTACCTGTATGTTACCGTTCTTCCGGCAGAAGTATCCTCTATCTTTGTTACACGAAGATGCTCTTTATTACCGTTATAGTTGATTTTATAGGTTCTGCCTGTGGAATCTGTTACTATTCTCTGATTGTTGGACATAGCAGAAATAGTCAGGATATTTCCTTCGGCGTCCTTTACCCAATCTAACTCGCCTTTGGCAGTAAAATGATATTTTGACTGTGCGGCATTTGTTATAATATAGCCGTCACCGTCTTTCTCCATTTTGCTGTGAGCGTTCAGACACTCAAATCCGTTTCCGCTGCTTTTGAATGTTGTATTCGAACCGTCAGACAATACTACCTGATAGTATCCCTCGGCAGGCATTACAATTTTGCTCACATCAATATTGAAGTCCCAGCCTATACCGAAACTTCCTTCTTCTTCGTTCATTGAGTTGTAGGTACGAACAAAATCCGACTTAACTCCCGGTGATGCGATGCTTAAATCTGTGAAAGATTTTGTGTAGTTACCTGTTGCAATGTGAACTCCGTCACCTATTTCCATGCCTTTTCTGTAAAGTGTATAGTCAGGCTCGTCATACGGTCTGAACCATGGGCGGAACCAGTATCTGTCCGATGAGTATCCATATGGGAAAATAAGTCCGTTTGGATTATCAAAGTTAAATCTTCTTTGAGTATTCAGACTTCCGTCCTCGTTGTTTATGTATGTTTCGGGGTTGTCCCACAATATAGTCTGTTTGCCGTATGGATAATAGAAAACTATAGAATGATTTCCGCTTGAATAAATCGCCTTTTCTCCCGCAGCTTCATTTACATTCCAGTGCTGTCCGTAAAACAGAATTAATCCGTCTGTCCATAACCCCTCGCAGTCTGCAAGAGTTGTATAGTACCAGTTTTCCGTTACCATCAAAACATCGGCAGAGTTTGTCATGATCAGTTTATCATAACTCTGAGCCTGTCCGAAGTTGAATTCGCCTATAATTCCAAGCTGACCGCCGTTAAGATTCAGTGTAACTCCGTCTAACAAGTCAAGATTGCTTGTCATAAACGCCATATTTCCGACTATAACCAATTCATGACCGTTCAAATCCAGATTCGTATTGTACAGCCACATTCCCGTTTCGTTATAGCAGTCACCCGTCAGCTTGATATTGTAAATATAGTTTGCTCCGGGAGTATAGCCGTCAAACTGACTTGCATATCCTGCAAACCAATTGTAATCTGCTTCTGTGATAACTCCGTCTTTGTCCTTATCCATGTATTCCTTGAAGTCATCATCACCCTTGTACGCTCCTATATATTCATTCAATACCTGCCATTTTATATCAATATTTTTTTCTGGTGATAAAAGCAATAGTTCCGGAAACTGTTATTATTGAAAAAACAAGTCCAACTCCATGTGTCCCTGTTTTTGGCGAACCTGTTACGGAATCAGAAATCAATTTGTTTTTGACTTCTGATTTTGTTTCTAAAATGTTAAATGTTTCCAGTTCCGTTTTATTGATTATTATCTATTGCTTTATCGACTGCTCTGCCATATATCTTGCAATATCTGCTGCATCCCTGGCTGTAACCTGACCGTCCTGATTAAAATCCATTGCCGGATACGCTTCAACTGTTATCTTTTCACTGTTAATTTATGCTTCTGCAAGTGTTTTTGCAATAAATGCCGCATCGCTTGCTGAAAGCTGCTAATTTAAACTTATTATTTCATAACAAATATTATGATTTTTTTTAAAATATTGACATTTTTTTGTGTGTAATATATAATTATAATAAAAATTAAAGAATAATTTTAAGGAGGTAAATTTTATGAAAAATAAAATTAAAGCAATTTTCATTTCAATTATAGTAACTTTAAGTGTAATGCCGTTTTCAACAGTCAATGCTTTTTTTGAAAAAATGTGGGATGAACCATATCCATTTGAAATTCTTTCATCTAATTATTACAATAAGGAAATTGATTACAGTCTTTGGAACAAATTTTTAAAATACGATTTATGCATTACCGATTATAATTCTCTCAATGATGAAGAACAAAAACTTTGCTATTTTATTTTTGAAAAAGAACGTTCAGCACAAGGTACTATTCGCTGTGAACGTGCCCGTCGTATATTAGCAGGAGATAAAGGTTTAAGTGAAAGAATTGATCCTGATTTTAACGGCTGTATTCAAACTTTAGAATATAATTATGTTCCTGATATTATACATCTTGATAATGATATAACTGTTAATGAATATTGGATTGATGATGACGGTACACAACGTATTTTAACTGGTCGTTCTTATTATGTTTTTGTTAATTTTGAAATTGAAGAAGCATTTAAAAAGCTTTATGAAGAACATTGCAATGAAAATTATGTTAATATATATCCGTCTGATTTGGATGATGAACATTGGGCAATTTGCCTTACAGATAAAACAGTATTGTCTGCGCTACCTATAGAAGTAAACAATGCTTTTGAAATTGAATATGACGGGGATACTTATTATATTCTTCCGGATAATACCGCTGTATTATCCAAGAGCAAATATAAGAATTATTCAAGTTATAATGATGAGCCTATAATTGAAAATATACTAATACCCCAAACTGTAAATGGATACCCTGTTACAGGAATAGAAAGGGATGCATTTAAAAATTCATCTATAACGAATATAACATTGCCTGATACTATTTCTTTTATCAATAAGTACGCATTTATGGGCTGTAAATACCTTGAAAATATAAACTTTCCAGAATCATTAGAAAAAATAGGTGAATATACTTTTAAAGAATGTATAAATTTGAGAGAAATAAATTTAGATTGTCCCAATTTAAATATTTCAAAATTTGCTTTTGAAAATTCCGGATTAACAAAAGCTACAATAAACGTTAAATCCATTGATGAAAATACATTTGAAAATTGTAAAAATCTAGATACTGTTACACTAAATGAAGGACTTGAAAGTATTAAAGCAAATGCATTTAATGGATGTGCAAATCTAAAGAATATCGAATTACCATCTACATTAAGAACTATTGGCCAAGGTGCATTTTATGGAACTTCCATTAAATCAATAACAATTCCTTCAACTGTTGAAATTTTAGGTATTCTTCCTGAGCGTATAGGATATTACTCAGGCGGATGGCTTGATGTCCCAGCAACCGATCCTTTAACAGAAGAACCAGAATTAATAGTAAATAAAGATTGCATAATTTATGGTTACTATAATACCGAAGCACATTATTATGCGATATCTAATAAACTTAAATTTATCCCTCTTGATGAAAACATACTTTATGGCGATACAAATAATGATGGTGAAATCAATATGTCAGATGCAGTTGTACTTCAATCATATCTGATTGGCTGTAATATCTCTATTGGATATGAAGCTGACCTTAATCAGGACGGTAAGGTCAATGTATTTGACATGATTATGCTTAAGCGTATGTTGATGAAAAAATTATAATTTTATAAAACAAGGGAGGAATTTTTCCTCCTTTGTTTTAAGAAGGAAAATATAATATTAAAAAAAGCAATGGCTATCTTCTCAAGGGAATCCGGGAAAGAGTCGAACTGATCTCCCAGCTTTCAAATTTAATTTTCTTCATAACAATTCACCTCACCCCATAATTTTCGGTATAACCATCATTGCTAAAAATCCTACTCCTGCAACGGCGTAGATGCTGTTTACAACCAAGCAGACTTTCATCAAATTGTTTTGAGCTTTTGCCTTAACATAAGAAATGATTGTAAACACACCGCTGAAAATCATAAATGTAGCATAGCAGGCAATCATAATTTCAGCAACAGGCGATTCCAATGCCCACTCGAAAGTCCGAAGCGGTAGGATTGTCCATGGCACAAAAAGCATAATCGTGCTAATAACGGTTAAAATTTTATTTTTCATAATAATTATCTCCTTTCAGCCTGCCCGAACCGAAGGCAGGAAAAGCTTAAAGCTAAGATTGTTATAAGGATAGCAACAGGTATCCACGGTATTAGCTCAACCTGCGCTGTATCAAAATTTGCTGCAAGTTTTCCGTATTCTGCCGTTATCACAAAGAACGGATACGACATCGGATAGGCAAACCACGCTTTTGTATTGATCATCAATACGGATAGAAAAAATCGGTGTCTGAATACATACCGACAAAAGCCAGAAAAATGCAAGCATTGGAATTGCTGCAACAAATATCAAGCCTGCCTCCTTAAAAACAAACAACGGCTGCAAAATGAAATTATAGTTCTGCGTACTGGAGGCTATTGCTGCACTTACATAATACATACCAACTGCCATACCGATTTGGAGGGCTGCCAGCGCAAGCAGAACAATGAACTTTGCCATACAGAGTTTCGCTGTGCTGATCGGTAAGGAAAGCATTTTCAAAATCCCCTTGTTTGCTCTTTCAGTTTGACTTAAAAGAACTGTCCCGACTACCATACTTGCAGGGAACATAAACCATGACATCCCCATAAAGCCCTGAATAAAAAAATTGTTTTCCGGAGAAATTCCCTCTGCCTGCATATCAAAATTCATTTTAGCATTCACAATGGACGGTATCCATAAGATAACTGTCGCAACAAGGAGGATCAGTAGTATCTTTGAGCGTTTAATTTTCTTAAATTCCACGCCGACAAGCGATAAAAAATTCATTCAAACGACCTCCTTACTTTTATAAATAGCAGTTCTGCCAAGACAAAAATTACAAGCTCTGCGACTACCGCATAGATATAATGCATTGACTGTGTTACATCGCTACTCTCAAATACCTGAAAAGGCATTGCAAAGGGAAAAAGCGAAAGGGCAAAGTTAGTTGTCGGCAACATTGTTGCGGTAAACACGCATACTACGCCGATCCCAAGAGATACCCACATATTCTTGCAGGCTTCCGCAATAAGAAGTGACAGGATAATGCAGGGTAACATCAGCAAAAATGAATACCCGAAGTATTTGCACAGTTCACTAAAAAAGCCATTTCCGATTTCAAACCAATTATAGGTACAAAATGCGACTGCTCCCGCTTCTATTGCAAGCACAAAAAGGCTCATAAAAATCGTTAAAACTGCTTTGCCCAAGAAAATAGAACTTTCACGAATAGGCAAAGACTTCATCTTCTGCATAGCATTGTCAGCATATTCAGTATGATATAAAAGGCAAGCTCCGGCTACAACAAGCAGCACATTTAACATCGTCATCATCTGCCAATTTGTGCAAAGCAGAATTTGTATCGGACTATCCGGCAGATTAAGATATTGTTCAGAACGGACAGCCATATTGATAACAGGAACAGCCGCCGCCAAAATGCCGCCGCCTAAAAATGCAGGCAAGAATCCGGTTCGTTTTATCTTTTTACATTCCAAAGAAACGCTCATCGCAC